>VFQN01003472.1_pt1 | contig 22449 bp, 37 predicted proteins | sample 3512371 | NCBI WGS metagenome assembly VFQN01 (sample SAMN10412370, study PRJNA504923) | tailings metagenome | isolation source: Replicate 2 from Balatoc abandoned mine | place: Philippines: Itogon, Benguet | collected 2017-08-28
CTAGGGGTAGAACAGACCGAGACGCTTTTCCGTTCTCGGATTTCAGCCAACCCTACCTGCCAGTGCTGCTGCGTGCTGGGTAGGGCTGGGTGAAGCAACACGCCCCAGCACACAATGCCAACCTGGCTGTAGCCGTCGGCATGAGCAGCTGTATTGTATGTTTCTATTTATGCGAGCGGTAGCCAAGCTTATGTCCAAGAACCCGTTTGCTGGCGCCCGCCTGCACCTGCGACCTGCCTGCACCACCTGGCCAACTGCCTGGCTGTCCGGAGGAGTCACCGATCGTGACGGAACGCGTACTGACTGCGTGTATGCATGTTTTCCTTGCATGGAAGCTGAGTACACATGCATACACTACTAGAGCCCGTGTCTCACTTCACGTTTGGGGCCCGCTGAGCTCCGTCTTTCCTCTTCCTTGTGCCTTCGCTCTTTACCGTCACCGTAGCGCAATATAGGAACTAACCTGAGCAGTAGTTACGAGTTATGTTGCGGGCCGGGCCCACAGGGGCCCGAAACGCTCCAAGCCTAGAGCAAATCGTGAGTCCGCGCTGTGGCATCGCACGTTCCTAACGTGCACGGCCCGTCATAACCCTAATAAGACTTGGATCTAACTGTAGAACGCGGAAATCTTCACCCTTACCTATGGGTCAATAGTGCGACAGCTCATCTCGGATTTCGAGGATGTTGAGGAGGTCAACAAGCAGCTTGAGCAGATGTGGGTCGTGATGGGCACATGGGACATGGGGTGCAGCTAGCCGGAGCCTGTAGGGGGAACGCCTGTATGCCTCCGCCGGGCACAGCAGGGCGTGGGCAGGAGAGAGGGGGTGGTTGTCGGGGTCAAGGAGCAAGAGGTGGGACGGAGTGATTGCGCTCAGTGCTTCGCATAATTACCTTTTTCGGGTGGCAATTAAAAACATGTGGCGCCTGCCGCCAAACCAAACGGCCCGTCTGGGGGGTGGGGGTGGATGGGCTCCGGTACCCCGGCCAAATGATGTGGGGGCTCCATGGGTTGTGCCCTCTGGTAACGGCAGTGGATGTGTTCGTTATACTGCCAAAGCAGCTCGTCGGTGCCGAGACTGAGCTGCGGCATGTTGCAACCTTATCCCTAACAAACTGCTTTGCTGAATGCATGCCACCCTCCCCATTAGGGGCTACAACATGGGCATCCGCCTGATTGACGAGTTCCTAGCAAAAGCTAAGGTTGGTGTAACGGGGCTAACGGAGTCATTGGTTCCATGGACGGGTAGCAACTGGATGCCAGACGACCACTTGTCTCGCGTACTGGGGCACCCGAAACCTGTCAGCCAGTAGAATAGGGCTACACGGAGGTTTGGCACGGGGGTTGGGTGTCGCCAGGACACGGTACCGTGCTCATCTGAGCCATACAAGCCGGGCGAGACAGGGCCCTCTCCCCAACACCTGCCGACGCCCCTGCATGCGCCCACGCACCAGGTCGGCCGATGCTCCAGCTTCCGGGACACTGCCGACGTGATCGCCAAGCAGGCGCTGCCGCTCTTCCTCAACGTGTCAGCCAACACGACCAACTGGAGCCCAGACCAGACGGAGTGTAGCCTGGTGCGTGGGGAGCGATGCTGTTTGCGCCTCTGGATACCGTCCACAGTGCCCACTGTCCAAGCTGCGGAGCTCGCCAGCATATATGCCGCCAAGCCTCCTGCCTGCGTCACAACCTACGCTACGATATATACTCACGCGCCGCACGCACCGAGAGTATGAACAATGCACCGAAGCCCCTGCCAGGCGTGTTGCCGTTGCCCTCGCAAGCATTTCAACGCTGCACCCAGCATATCAAAGCTGACCTCACCGCTGCCACTCTCCCTCTTCCTCCCCCACTTCTCGCGTGGCCCCCGCCTTGAAACATCGGCCCCCTCCTCCGGTCTCCGTCCGCAGGTGCTGACGGACAACCCGCTGGCCGACTTCGTGGAGCTGCCCGACGAGTACCGCGGCAGCCTGCACTACTGCAACGTGCTGGCGGGGGTCATTCGGGGGGCGCTGGAGATGGTGGGTTACACAACGCACGCATACCGGTGTGCACGCACAGGCGATGGTGCTCGGTCCGGGTGCAAAGCGGCCATGCTCGTACCAGTAACGGTTGTTCGTGAAGTGGTGCATGCGGTGCAAATGGCGCCTATTCAGCACGAGCGTGCCTTCCGCTGCTAACACTTGGTGCATACACGGCGTGTTGAGTGTGGTGGTTGGGTCCATGCAGCCCGGGCCTTTGCATGCGTGAAAAGGTGAACCACGGCGCCTCCTGAGGCGTTTGCTAAACAGCGCTTGAGCAACGCGTACCAGCTTACACAGGATTCACTTGACACAAGCATATCAGGCACACGCCGCATACATGGCTTACCCTGACTCCCCGCAGCTTGCTGTTTCATTTGCCCACACACGAATAGGGCCCGCTTTGTGACGTGAATGGGGCACGGATAGGCCTGCCTCACCCTGAACTTATTGCCGCCCCGCGCGCCTGTCCACTTACCCCGATTCCCTGACGCCCTACACTGTCTCCTCGCGTTCTAAGCGCACGCCCTTCAAGGGTCAGCGAAGGCTCCCTGTGTCACATCCCTGCCCGGCCGGCTGTCCGTGCCTGCAGGTGAACATGGACGTGGAGGTGCGGTGGGTGTCGGACATGCTGGCGGGGGACGACTGCTACGAGCTACGCCTCAAGCTGCGGGAGCACCGTGACGAGAAGTTCCCCTACAAGGATGACGACTGAAGCGCAACCGGGGAGGGGCGGCGCAAGGCGGGGTGCAAGGCGGGGCCCGGAAGCGGAGATGATGCATGAGCTTCACGTGAGCTGCTTCGGTTACTCTTGTGTTGAAGTGTTATGGAGGGCGCTAAGGCAGGAGGAGCTTGGGAAGGTGGCCTGTTCCACCAGGATATGGTGCAAACAGTACTGGAAGAATGCTCCGCAAAGACGGTGGGTGCCTTTGTGTGTGCGATGAAGGCAGCACAGACAGGATACAGGAGCAGGCTTGGGATCCTTCATGCCTATGGATACGGCACTGGGCACGTGTCATAATGGGCGCGTTCAGGCTTGGCTCATTGCGGACCTTGCGTTCTGCAGTGCTCTAGTCTAGTTCGCTGTACAGTAGCGTTGTCACGGGTTTGCGAAGTAGGAGTCCAACATGTAAGCTTCCAATACGTGGTATAGTACTGTTACCGAGGCCCCGCCCAATACAAGGCAACATGATACTAAAAGTCCTAGGTGCATCGATGCATGGTTGTAGCTACTTGCAGCATGGTCGCCTGCGGGCGGGCCCGGGCCGGCAATGCGGGCTTTTGAGGGCTGCGACAGTGTCGTCGCGAACGACTTTGCTCTTCGACCATACACCCCGTTCGCATGTTACAGAACGCGGAGATAGCAGCCAAACAACCAATGCCACTCCGGATCTGGAGCCGCAGCCGGGGGGCCCGGGCCGAGGGCGTGCATCAGGGAGGGGCAGGTCCCAGGGAGCGAGCAAGCCCGCCCAACGGAGTGCTGGAAAGCCGCCTCCCGACGTACAGGGATACACCACTCAGCAGCTTGCGTATGTGGGGGATTCCATCTGGTCGGTAAGCCGCCGTGGGGAGGGCTGCTTAGAGAGAAGGGCACAGGCCCGGGCCTGCCGCGCACGCACCTAACCACCACCTGCCTGCTCACCGCAGCTGCATGTGCGCAGCCGTGCGCTGGTTCCCCCCAAGAACTTTGCAGCGTACCGTACAGCGGCCGAGCGACACGTCAGCGCCGCTCAGCAGGTATGCGGAACCCGTAAGGACGCAGGCCGCAACGCCGCAGTCAGTAGCCAGGGTTGGATTGCCTGCAGCGCAAACAGTCACCCTATTTGCACCCCGACGCCGGCCACCTGGTGCCTTTGCGGCTCTGCGGCAGTCAGCCGGCCGGCACCAAATGGGCAAGTACGGCCGGAACGTACCGGTTTGCTGTCAGGCACCAATGTCCAGCACGGGCAACACCAATCACGCACCTTTTGCACAGTTGTCTTTGGGTGGTTGGATTTGGTGTGCTGGATTTAAGCCGACGCTGCTGCACCGTCGCGCAGGCGTTGTACCTGGACATCTTGCGTGGACGGGCCAGGGCTCCCTCCGTCCCGTCCTCCAAGCCCGGGGCGGCACCTGCTACCGGCAGACCCCCGCCGGCCGCCCCCGCGCTGCTGACGCCCGAGGAGGCGCACATCGCCGCCTGGGCTGAGGGCGCCCGGGGGCTGGGCTTCCGCGGCAAATACACCGCGGCGGGCGGTCATCAGGACACATACCGCAAGGCCACGGCGTTTGAAGCGCTGGTGGGTGGGAAGGCATGCTACCTGCTACCTAGGTATCCTAGCGCCCCTTGCATCCGACCGCATACGCCAGCACGCGTGCTTCCTGAAGCACACATTGATTATTGCTTGCAGTTGATTTCGTCACGCCTTGCCGGCATCGCTGTTTGGATTGGCAGTCGCAGAGACCGGGAACTCGTGACGTTTGTGCCCCCCCCCCCCGCCGCCCCCCGCTTGTTCTGTGCGCCGGCCGCAGCTGGGCTACCTGTCGCTGGCGGACGAGGCGCGGCTGCAGGAGCTGCTGCAGCTGCTGGAGCCGCACCTGCAGGCGGCGGACGCGGGCAGCGGGGAGCAACGGGTAATGCCTGCAGCGGTGAACCCGGATGAGCACACAGCCACATAAGCCAGCCAAGGCAGACCTGGGTCGTGCCGTAGGGCGGGCGTTGGAGGCGTGGCCAATTGGATGCATGCGCAGCAGTGAAGTGCTGTCAGCTGCAGCTAGCTAGTCCACCCAGCGTTGGAAGCGGGCTGGATGCGTCGTCTAGCACCCGTACCCGTAGGCACCCCAAGTGGTATGCGGTGTGTGGGTGTCACGTGTAGGCGCGTGCTTTTGTATGCATGTTGTTTAATTGCTTGGCAGAGGGTCCAGGATGGGATTCTTGCAGAAACGTGGTCGTATCCGTAGTGTTGGTGATGACGTGAGGGAACATGTTGATACCAGAGGGTTATCGTAAGCTTTGATGGAATGGTGTCAACTGTCTGTTATTGACTGGTGTCGGCACCTCCTGCCTCATCCTGTAGATTTGGGACACTATTTGCAATCTTGCATGGCTTGCATGCCCTATATTCCGGAATGGTAGATTATAGCCTGCGACATGCACCGCGTTTTTGGCTCGTAGGGGCAAGCCTGCGTTGCCAAGTGCAGGGGCCATGTCCAATGACACGTGCTATGCACGTAGCGGTGCTTGAGGACGCTAGTTTGGACGTGCTTAGTACGGCGTAGATATCTCATCAAGTCAGGTGCTGTATCCTCTGTTCCTTTCTCAGGCTCATCCCCTTCTTGCCTTCAGGCCGTTACGGGGTCAGGTCCGGCTGGGTTGTGTGTGGGACGCGCACCTGGCAACTGGGTGTTGTGCTTGGGGTGAGACACCATTCGCAACCAATAAGTGACAGGACTGCGCTATGGAGTTGAAGTTTATGCAGGCAATGGTATGAAGGGTTTGCATGTGCCACGTTTGTACGTGTTGCAGACGTCCCAAGGAAGTAGAGGAAGGCAGGAAGCCTAGGGAAGGCCCATGCAGTTTTCCATATGTTGCACGATCATTGACTGTGAGCCCCAGTAACCCGGCACGGGCTTCCAATACCTCATACTACATAAGCAGTATACCACCGTGTAGCTTGTGCTCTGATCCTTGCGAAGGGTTTGCAGGTCAACACAATACAATCACCAATCAGCCGCGTGTAATACCCGGGATACCCTTCATATCATCACATACTAATCTTGATAAGAGAGAACACAATACCCGCACCTGACGCCGAGAAGCAACCGGACTGTTGTTTGTATCCGCGAGTAGTCGCTGACCGCTCCCGGTCCTCAAACAGGCTCTGCGTCTTCGTAGTACTGAAGCGTTGGTCGAGCGGCAAATATGCCGCTGATATACAGCAGCGTTTCGCAAGGGCTTGTGACCCTTGCCGAGTACGCTGCATACGCGGGGAACTTCGGCGCAGTGGCCAAGGACTATCTTGCCAAGGCCGGGAAGAATGAGGGGAAGTTCACTTACAACGTCGATGGCCACACCTTCAACTTCCTCAACCGCGGGGGCTTCAGTAAGTGCCCACAACCGGAGTGTGTCACAAAGGGGTCCTTCGAAGCAACACGCCAGTGGGAGGGCCCGTCCAAGCCTCCACGCCCTATGCAACAGGCGTCGTTTGCAAATCTGCGTGCATGGCACTGGCACATGCTTCCATGGAGGGAACCCGCAAAAGGCACCGTTGCAATACTTTTTGTGCTGTGGCTGCAGCCTACCTCGTGGTGGCGGATGAGGCGTACGGGAGGTCCATCCCCTCGGCTTTCCTTGACAAGATTGCAAGCGAGTTCAACTTGAAGTACGCGGAGAAGGCAGTGGGGGCCAAGGAGAGCTCGCTCAACAGCTCCTTCGGGTATGTCCCTCTCTGGCTGCATGTGTGCATACGTCTGCAGGGGCATGTCGATGCAGCTCCAGCTTGGCGCTGGGATGCTGTGGAGAACCGAACATCGTGGCTCACAGAATATAGCCTCACATGGCGTTGCACGGCAAGCGGTGCAGACGACACACATCCGTACGGGTCCCGAAAGGAAACAGTGGGTTAGTAAGGACCAGCAAACAAGGCCTTATGTCCTGCGGAGCCTTAGGACTGCTTGAGCTGTGTTGCTTCAATGTGCTTCGCAGGAAGCAACTCAAGCAGATGATGGAGCACGCCACTCAGTACCCGGAGGAGTACTCCAAAGTTGCGTCCGTGCAGAAAAAGGTACGCTGTCCACAGGGGGGCATGACCATCTGTGGCCCCACGCCCCAGCGGTGCGACCCGGCTGCGCAACCCCAGCTTGACCTTCCATGTGCATATACCACGGTAGCTAACGTTGCGCAAGACCCAGATTGTCTGTGACATGTACTGGGCGTGGGTTTGCTTAGACTGGCAAATGTACCAGGCATGGCTAGTCATGCCGCAAAAGCAGCTTTCGTGGGACTTAGTCCGTAGCGCAGCTGCGTGTTATAAGCTAGTGCTTCACCTGGGCACCACACGCCTGTGTCCGCGCGCACCCACAGGTGGACGAGGTCAAGGGCATCATGACGGAGAACATTGAGAAGGTGCTGGCGCGCGGTGAGAAGCTGGAGCTGCTCACGGACAAGACGGAGAACCTGATGAACGAGGTAAGGCTGGGTACCAGCCGGGTATTACTGCGGAGACAGTGGAGGGGCCGAATGCCGGTCCGTTGTGACGCGTGAAGGCTGTATGGCGATGCTGCCTTGTGTGGTGTATGCGCTACGTTGGCGGTTGTGCACCTGCCGCTGGTGGAAACATTGCCTTCATGCGTGTCCGTGCAGGCCGACCGCTTCCAGCGCACGGGGCGCACGCTGCGGCGAAAGATGTGGTGGCAGAACTGCAAGATGAAGATCGTGGTCGCGTTCGCGGTGATCCTGCTGGCCGTCATCATCTTCCTGCTGGTGTGCTTCTCGGGGGGCAACTGCCTTAAGCACGGCAAGAAGTAGAGTGCATGGCCATGTGTGGGGCAGTGTGGTGTGCATGAGGATGCGGACGGTTGCGTGTGTGCATGAGTGCATTCTGACAGTAGGGCTGCGATGGTGATGTGGGGGGCATCACCTTGCTGCAACGTGCAAGGCGCAGTCACAACGGGTGCGGCACTATGCGGCAGTGAAGCAGGGGGGTACATGGGCTGGGCACGCAGCTTGGGAAGTCCCAGCGACGATTAGCTACTGATCTACGTTGGTTTCCCCACTCTAGGTGATCCTTTGTGTGCCTGCTGAGCACTGTGGGCCATGCCTCCCTGTGATCTGTTTTTCGGTTCGCACCAAGGGAGCCCCTTGCATGGCTGCACCGTGCACGACACGGTCAGCACACAGTCCAATCAATGGACGTCATTGGCACTTAGGCACTGTCATTAACGATTAATGCTTCCATCGTGCTTTGCTCTGTTTTCTCTTCCTAGGTGCAGCTGTAGGGACGGCTTGTGACCGAGGGTTTACGACCGACGCTTTGAGCGAAATAGGGACGCAGCTGCTAGCTTTGTGAAGGAGAATATTGTGGCATACAAGCGAGGCAGCACAGGAGGCTAACAAGGCAGCAGCAGCCTTTACCGCTAAATGTTAACGTGAAAGGGCAGGAGGCTGGACATTTTGCAATTCGTGGCGCAATTCAAGGGCTTATATGGCCCAGTAGTGTGACAACCTGAAGATCACCTACACCCAGCGGAGAAGGGGGAACCATGGCGCCTCGCGCGGGCAAGGCTGGTCAGCCTGAGTCACTGCCATTGCTGGAGGGACAACAACCAGCAAAGAAGTCGACATTGCTTACAGTCTGCCCATTCATCCTCGGTGCGAAAGGGCAACGGAAATCGGCACGTGCGCCAAACCACTGCACCTCCAGTCTTCCATAACGCCTCGCTCACATGTGCAGGGAATGAGTTCTGTGAGCGGTTGGCGTTCTATGGGTAGGAGGAATGAGCCAAACTGGGTCTTATAGTTCGAGTCCTGCTGACAAGGGTCCGCCGCTGGGCTCCCTTTCCCATACCTCTCTCAGAAAAACATACCTCTTACGTGTTTTGCAGGCTTGCTACTAATCTGGTCATGTACATAACAAACGTCATGGGGGGCGATCCAGCGACGGCAGCTATCCAGGTCCGCCCAACGCCTGCACGTGTCCGGTCCGTACCGCTGACTGCACAACTGCGGTTCGGCAAACCTTAAGACACTGGCCGGCTTGTCTGCCGTGTTCAATACATGTGTGCTTGTATGCCCAGCGCCCACCCGTGTGGGGGGCCTGCATGTGCACGTAGCTGCATGCCCGCTTGCGTGAAGGTGCCAGCACTGGCAGGAACAGGTCAGCAGGCAGCAATGGCTGCACAGATTCCGTACGCCGGTATGCGCGCCATCTGGCTCACCCCAGTGATGTGTTTGTTCTTCAGGTCAGCCTGTTCGAGGGCACCTGCTACATGACGCCCCTCATTGGAGCCTACCTGGCGGACTCGATGTGGGGCCGCTACAAAACCATCCTGGTCTTTTCCTCCATATACCTAGTGGTAAGCAAGTGTGCGAAGGGCACAGCTCTGAAACAGGGCAGGGTGACGCCGCGCTGCTGGGCCACCCCCCTATCTTGCTCGTTTCCCAACAGTGTCGGCTCGCAGGCACGTGTGGGCTTGTTGTGAGCGTGTGGCCGTTGGTAGGGACGTGGGGGTGCGTTTCGAACGACCTGCACCGCACAGGGGCACGTCAAGCAGACGACGACCGGCAGCGTCATGACGCCTGTTACCGTATACGGCATCACTGCAGCCCCCGGCAGTACTGCCTGAAGCTCGTTGGCGGACCTCCTGCCCGGGCCACGGAGACCCACGCCGCACCCTGCACCCCCACCGCTCCCAGCGTCTCCGTGACTCCCTGACGCCGGACCCTCCTGTCCCCACGTTTCACGCGTACCCCACCATCCCCCACCCCACCATCCGCCGCCCCAGGGCATGGTGATGCTGACCACGTCCTCCTGGGTGCCGGGCCTCACGCCGGCCGAGGGCTACGAGGCCAACGGCTGGCAGTCCGCGGCGCTCATCTCCTCCCTGGCAGTCATCGCGCTGGGCACAGGGGGCATCAAGCCTAACGTGGCGGCGTTTGGGGCCGACCAGTTCAACGAGACGGACCCGCAGGTGGGCACAGGGGGTGGGGCGGCAGGAAGCCTGGGGCAAGGGCGGCAAGGGGCAGGGGCAGCAGGGCGCAGGGGACGGGAGCACTGGTAGCAGCAGGGCACTGCCCGCTTATGCCTATCTAAGCGTCTCTTGCCTTTTCAGCAACAGGCTCAATTGTCGATACCAGTCACAAGGAACGTGTTGGGATCTGGTGTGGACACGGTTGTGGCACGTGGGGAACGTGCACGTGCAGGTTGGCGCTCCGCGCACCTTGGGGCCCCGCACACTGTCATGGGTACCTGCGCTACACCGCTTTTTTTCTCAATGGATGCACACCCCTCCCCTCCCCCATCCCCTCTCCTCCTTTCCTCCCCTCCCTCCTCGCGTTTCACACGTGCCCTGCTTCCCTCCCCTCATTCCCTCCCCCAGGACCGGCGCGAGAAGGAGTCGTTCTTCAACTGGTTCTACCTGGCCATCAACGTGGGCAGCCTCATCGCCTGCACCGTCATCGTGTACATACAGGACCAGGTGTCGTGGACGCTGGGGTTCGCCGTGCCAGGTGCGCAGGCCACAGCCCGCCCCGGACCCAACCCTGACCTCGTGCGGGTGCTACAGAAACTATGACACGAGAAGCCGCAGCTTTGTACTTGTACACCTGTTATACCTGAGCGCTCTCGTCCCAGTACCACCTCGCTGGACGTCCGAAACGGCCCTGCGGTACCAGAAGCTACCGCGGACCAGCATGGTGCAACGTAGTAACCTAGCACATTTGTTGCATGTTGATCACCGCCCTCCCGGGCAAGCGCTATACCACCCGCAACCTCTCCACATTCACGCTCCCCCCGCTCGTACTGCTGTACTCCTACGACCTGCAGCCGTGGCCATGGCGTGCGCGGTGCTGCTGTTTCTTGCCGGGCGGCGCGTGTACCGCCACGTGGTGCCCATCGAGTCGCCCATGGAGCGCGTGGTGCGGGTGGTGGGGGCGGCGCTGCACAACAGGTGGGGCTGGGCGCAGGGGGAAGGGAGTTGGATGGGCGAAGCTTTACATCAAGAAGAACCTCGGCGGTGAACTTTGCTGGTGTTACAGCTCTCAGGAGAAAGCGGCGGGAACCGGGCGAGAGGGCAGGGGCAGTGGCCGGGGTCATGGAAGGGAACGGAGACTGATTGACATGTGTAGCATCACAAGGGGAACTGTCGGCGGCGCGGAAACAGCTTGCGGTACGTGAATCACCGCCTAAGAGGGAGATGTGGTATCGGCAGCAGTGGGCGGCTGTGGATGTCGTGAGTCTGCACTTGCAGACTGTCCAACCACTCGCACGCTCTACGTTTACCCTGGATGCCTCGACTGCAGCACAAATGATCATATACGTCTTTCCCAGGGTTCTGCTTTTCCTCTCTTTGATTTAGGTACATCAAGCGCCGCGGCGTGGAGCCGCGCGCGGCCGACATCAGCTCCCTGCACGGCGGCAACCTGTACGCAGCAGCCGGCGGCGCCAACGGCGGCGGCGGCCAGCTGCTGCTGGGGCAGGGAGGCGGCGGAGGCGGCGGAGGCGCGGGCTCCTTCCCGGACCGCGCCTCGGCGGGCGCCGCAGTGGTGGACGGTCGGCGCTGGGACCACAACCTGTCGGTGCCGGAGAACCCGTCCATGAGCCACAGGTGGCTGGAGGTGAGGACTGGGGCGGGAGAAGGGGAGGGAACACAGAGGTACTATTGACAAAGGGGGCGGGGATGGGAAGGGGTCAGTCGGGACTTGGAACGCAGTAGGAGGTGGGTGGTCATGGTTGTGGCAGAGGGGGCGGTGGTGTGCGGCTATCACGCTGCATGTTCCAGCGCAGGGCTAGTAAGTGAAACCGTACGTGGAACCATCCTCCTGGAGAGGGCGGTGGGGGGCAGCTTGCGCACACGTGCAGGTCACAGCGTTGCGCGGTGTCTGGGGCCGGTCGCCTCATCGCGTTCTCGCTCTGGAAGCTCACACTGTTACCTGGGCCACGGAGCATCACGTACGCCAACACACTCGGGCTGCAGCTGACCCTCAACCCCACGAACCCCCTGTCTCCCGCCCCTCCATCCCTCCACCCCTGCACCCCCCTGCAGGACGCCATCACCGACTGGCAGACCAGCCAGGGCACCATGATGCACCTGGACGGCATGGCGGGCCACTACACGCCGCAGCAGGTGGAGGAGGTCAAGATGGTGCTGCGCCTCATGCCCGTGTTCTTCACCACCATGCTCTACTGGTGAGGACCAGGCGGACGGCGGCACACACTGGGGGCGCGGGCCGCAGCACTGGTGCACGGGTGAACCAAGGAAGCCCCGTGCAACCATGTCACACGCACCAGCAGCCGTGCGCCGCCACCACCGTACACCAGCCGTTTTTTCGCTTGTGGGTACGCTGCTCTTGTACCCACATGCGACACTCGTGGCCGCCCTACACCGCCGTAGTTTCCAGTTTCCTCACCCCCGCCCGCACGCCCATCCGCGCCCACCTTGCCTCCTCCTGCACCACCACCCCTTCCCCTGTGCCCACTTCTCCCGCAGGACGATCTACACGCAGATGGGCTCCTTCTTCGTGCAGCAGGGCAACCTCATGGCGCGCGACGTGCCGCTGCGGCTGCCCTGGGCGGCGCGGTCCACCGTGCTGCACGTGCCCTCGGCCAGCATGTCGCTGTTCAACACGCTGTCCATCATCCTGCTCATCCCAGTGTACGACAAGATCCTGGTGGGTGCCGTACCGTAGGGGAGACGTGTACGGGGGCGTGCCACGAGGAGCGCGTGTAGTCTCTGAGCTGAAGTGCGGGTTGCCTTGCCCTGCTCTTCTCCTTACGTGCGTCCTCACGCGCTGCATTCCTATGCTCTCGTGCCGCTGCAGGAGCCCCTCATTGCACGGCTCAACGGCAAGAAGATCACGCTCCTGCAGCGCATTGGTGGGTGCGCTGCACTGGCTGCACCCCCAGGCCCTAGCTCGCTAGCTGCACTCTCAGGCCCTAGCTGCGGCTTTGGTCTGAACAACCAAGAGAGGGGTGGCTGACATTGCTACTTGTCGGCGCGTGCGCGTTGATACGCAAGTGCCTGCACGCCAAGCTCCACATGCAAAACCCAGCATGTACACTGACCCCGCCCGCCGTTCCTCTGACACGGCTTCCCCCCGCCATGCTACGCCACGTTGCGCATGCTGGGGCAGTTCGAAAGCCTCCTCTTGCAACACAGTCTTGCATGTGCAGTTACCCCGCCCACCGTTTCCCTCTCCTTGTGACGCCCTCCTGCGCACTCCGCGGCACCTGTTACACCCTGTCCAGGCTGGGGCATGGGTTCCGTCGGTCCATTAACCCCGCCCGCCACCACTGTTCCTGACAGGCTGGGGCATGGTGCTGGCGGTGGTGTCCATGTTGGTCGCCGCCGGTGTGGAGTGGCACCGGCTCCGGGTGGTGCACCTCTGCCTCAACGAGCACAGCGGCCTGATGGGGGCCAGCGGCATGGGGGCAGGCGGCGACATGGGCCTGCACGGTAGGTGCTGGGGAAGGGGGTACATGGGGGTTAGGTGGGAAGGGTTCGAGGCCGAACCTTGGAGCTCGGCGCACTTCCACCCTGACATCGCAGCCGCTGTGCCTCCCCGTCCGTTTGCACCCCTGCCCCCACAGCTGCTACCTCGTTCACTCGTTGCTCAACCCGCGCGCACCCCCCGCCCCGCCCCTTCCCCCGCCCCAGATCTGTCCTCCGACGACCCCCCGGCGCCCCCGCTGCAGTGTTCGCTGTCCATCTTCTGGCAGGCGCCGCAGTACTTCATCGTGGGCGCCTCCGAGGTGCTGGCCTCCATAGGGCAGCTGGAGTTCTTCTACGACCAGGTGGGCCGGGGCCGCGGGAGGGGTGATATGCAGTGAGAAGGCAGGGATGAAGGGGGAGGCGGGTTGCTGCACAGGCGGAAGCCGTCTGCCGTCTGCCCGCGTGGTCGGCCGGGCTTGGAGGGGCAGCGAGGGCGGTGACGAGGGTCGTGCGGCCAGGGGCGCTGCGCACATTGCCGCGGGAAGGAAACTTTGCGGGGCCCTGCGGAGATGCTCCGCAAGCCCCCGACGTGGCACTGCCTTGCTGTGCACGGCAATGTTAGTAGTGTCAAGCCATGCCACCGGGTATTACAGATCAGACACTGCACCGCCACACCCGCTGCACCCTGTGACGCTGCTCGTCGGGCCCTCCTCCCTCCCCCTCCCCCCCAGGCCCCCGACGTGATGCGCAGCTGCTCCATGGCGCTGCAGCTGCTGTCCACCGCCGTGGGCTCATACATAAGCGGCATCATAGTGTGGGTGGTGCAGGTGAGGCGTCCCGGGCAGGCGAGGAAAGGCGGGAACCGAGTGCAGTGCCCACACGTGTTCGGCATGGATTGCCTCTGGGCGCCACCCCAACGAAACAGCCCCTGCACCCTGCACGCCCTGGCACCCGCTCGCGGGCGCCGAGAGTACCCCAGGCGCTCTGCCCTTGCAACCCCGTGCCCCGCGCAGCCCTTGCTCCATCACCAACCATGCTATTTTCCCCTTCAAATCTGCCTCTTCCATCCCCATGTTGCTGTAGAGCTGTACACGTGTCGTACCAATAACTTATGCTCTCTCTCCTCCCTTTCCCCGTCCTCCCCCCGCAGGTCGGCAGCCCGCTGGTGACGCACACGCAGTGGCTGCCTCGCAACCTCAACGAGGGCCGCCTGGACCTGTTCTTCCTGTTCATGGCGCTGCTGCAGGCGGCCTCCACAGCCGCCTTCGTGGCGGTGGCGGTAGCCTACACCTACAAGGAGGTGGAGCACAAGCGCCGACCCATGCCGCAGCCCACGCTGCGCGTGTCGGGCTCGGGCCGCCAAGGGGAGGCGGCGGCGGCGGCGGGCGCCGGCGGCGCGGGCGGCGGGCGGCCGGGCGCGGGTCCTGCGTCGTCCACCGCCGCCCTGCCGGTTGTCATCCGCGCCACGCAGCGCCGTGGGCCCATGTCGCAGGTGCGGCGGGGGCAGGTCGGTTGGCTGGTTCCGTTGTGAGTTGATGGTCGACGATTGCATGGGTGCGGTTCTTGCTGTCCGCTCGACGCCGTCCGTGTGCTGTGATTTGCGCACCGCCGGCAGGGAAGGGGTGCCTGCCGGTCGTGACGGACCATGCAACCGGTCGACACATAGCGCTGGCCATATCCTGCCACACCTGTTGGCATTCTCATGGCGGCAGTTCCAGTTACAGTTACCGGCCCAGCTGGGCGCGTCCGACGAGCCACCAGCAAATCTCATGGTACCATCAGCCTGGCACCCTACGCACGCCACCCAAGTCCCGAAACCCAACCTTCACGCTTCCCCCCTCCCTGCCCTGCCCTGACACCTCGCACGGTTTCCTCGCGTTTTACGCCTACCCCCTCCCTGCCCTTGCACGCCCACCCCCACCCCCGCGCAGGCCATCACCGCCGCCCGCCTGGACGAGGACCGTGAGCCTACGGAGGAGGAGCTGGCCATGTACAGCCGCTCGCTGGCGTACGTGCCGCCCTCGCCTGCGCTGCCGGCGCCGTTCAGGTAGACGCCAGGGGGCCGCGGACAGAGGCTCGTGGCGGCCTGTGGAAGACGCGCTGCTGCAACCTGGCTTGGAGGCCGGCGCCGTTCAGCTAGGCAGACCTGTGGCGGCCTGTGGGAGCGCGCTGCAACACCCCTATGGAAGCGGCCTGTGGAAGCGCGCGGCTGTACCCTGGCTTGGAGGCTGCCGCGCCGGCTGGTCGGTTGGCTGTCAGGAGCCTGGAGAGCGCTGGGCGTTCAACTAGGCGGGACGGAGGGAGTTGTGGGCGTGGATTTGTGAGGTGAACCGGTGTGGCGTGTCCCGGGTTGGAGCGGGGCAGGTGGTGGAACGCTGTGCGGCCCATGGGATGTCGTCCGTGTGGGGTTTTGCTTAAGTCGGCGGGGTAGTGTGGTAGAGAGGTTTGGGTGCGCGGGGCGGCATGTGGCGGCTGGTTGTACGCGTACGGGGTTAGGGGGAGGGAGAGGCGCGTGGGGCTGCGCGGCGTAGGCGGTTGGGCGGAGCGCGTGGAGTGGATCGGCGGTGCCTAGGTGGTGCTCCAGACACACGCGGGACCAGGAGTACAGTGCACGAGTAGTAGGCCTGCGCATTTACTGGGTGCTGGCCATTACGGTTACGGAGGGTGGGGACTGGGGAGGCATGCACAGGCGGATGCAACGGCTCTTTGTCATCGTCATGTAGCTGATGCAAGTTGACGGGGTCAGACGACGTGCTGCTGACAGGGCAAACCTGGGCACACGCGGGCATGGCGCCGTGTGCCTGGTGTGGCTCAGCTCGTACCTCGGCCAACTATCTGTCTGGTCGTAAGTTGCTATGTAAGCTCATGCACTAGAAGGAGTCCTGCGGTTTTCCGCCTGACGTGTAAGAAACGGAATGGAGCTGTGGACTCTGTTGGCAGCCTTTGGCGTGCGCACGGCTGTGACGTGCGCCCTTGTAGATCACAATGGGACAGTGCTTCGATGTACATTTCGGATTACAGGCTACTCGCAGCTGCCTGCTGGACCCTGCCTCCCACAAGCCATCGCCCTCCGGCGTTCTGCAGATGCAGGCATCGCGAAGCAGTTACCCCTGCTGTCACAACCGCCAACAGCCGTCACAACTTGCTAATGCGCCCATGCGCTCTCATCCCAGCGTACTAGTTTATCAGGTACCGGTACGCAACAACTTCGCTATTACGTTATGTGGAGGACGTTCAAGCTGCAGGACATCAGGTTTGGCCCGCATGCGCAGAGGAGACAGCGAGACACAACCCACAGCGGTAACCGCACCCAGATAGCTCCTCCCAAGCTCCCTCGCCCGCGCCTCATCAGCCCCACTGCTAACGTGTTGTACCCGTTACAAAGCTCACCGCGCGCTGCTTAGCATTCGCGTGCACAGTAGCATATCGATACTGCCAAGGCCAGTGGTTGCATCAGGGGCAGAGCCAGCAGACCCACGCCGCAGCCTGCGGCGCCCGCGTGCCCCCACTGCTGCTGCAGTAGCGGTTGCAGCGCCTTCTCACCCTCAAGGGTGAACCCTGCTTGCCGCACCACGTGGTCCAGGCATGCACCAGCATGCGCCGCCCTGGCTCTACAACCCCTCCGCCGCCCCCGCCAGAGCCCTCTCCCTCTGCAGCTGCTGCTCCAGCACCGCCTGGCCTGCCTCCGCCGCCTCCGCCCGCACCTTCATCGCCTGCAGCTGCCCGGCCCATTCCACCTTCTCCGCCTCCAGCGCCGCCACCTTGGCCTCCCCTGCTCCGCCCGCACCCGCCCAGCCTCCGCCCTGTCCCTCTCCGTGTCCAGCTGCGCCGATAACGCCACCTTCTCCGCCTCCAGCGCCGCCACCTTGGCATCCGCCTGCTCCGCCCGCACCCGCCCAGCCTCCGCCCTGTCCCTCTCCGTGTCCAGCTGCGCCGATAACGCCACCTTCTCCGCCTCCAGCGCCGCCACCTTGGCATCCGCCTGCTCCGCCCGCACCCGCCCAGCCTCCGCCCTGTCCCTCTCCGTGTCCAGCTGCGCCGATAACGCCACCTTCTCCGCCTCCAGCGCCGCCACCTTGGCATCCGCGTCCTTCAGGCCGCCGCTGCTGCTGTGCAGGGCCGCAAGCAGCATGTCGAGCCTGGGGTACGCCGCCTTGACCGCCGCGTCCATGGAGTTGGTGGGGACGGGAGGCGCCTCGCCGCTCGGCAGGGTCCCTGCATACAGTGGGTACAGGGGAAACGGCACAGTGCTGAAGGTGTCAAACAGTCAATCGGTAGCGCCTGCCTCGCTCGTTGAAAGTGACCAGCAAGGAACCCATTGCACACAAACGTGCTCTCATCGCCGTCCACCCTCCTGCGCTTCAGATCTGGCTCCTCCCGCTCCTGCTTCCCCTGATGCTGGTAATGGTGAGGTAGTTGGTGAGGTAAGTCAGGGATCCGTGTTTTGGTAACAGGGTGGTTGCAGCAGGCCCCTTGAAGGAGGGGAAACTACGTCCGTTGGGCATATAGGTAAGGCATGGCATGCCAACGGTAGGAAGGTACACGAGGTAAGGGCAAACATCGTGCACAAGACATACAGCACAAAATGCATGCATGGGCTTGGCTGGATAGACACGTGTCGGCCCTTGCCACGGGGCCTCATCAACAGCCGTAGCGCTCCATGGCAGTGCGTGCGTGCGCGTGCCGCAGGTGCCGCCCGTCGTCAGGTAAGCCATACGGTTGGCCAGACCGGTCGAGGTCGAGGAACGGTTGTTCAGCCACTTTGAGAGGGGTTGTCTGTAACGATATAGAGTTAAACGGCAATTTGCGTTGTCAGCGGAAGGTTTTCAGCGTCCGAGCGTGTCCGGGGGACCGTTCACGAAGTCGCAGTGTTGCGGCAACGCATAAGCAACTTGGTGCACTCTACTGAAAGTCGCGGAGTGCTTCGTAGGTGACGGTGGAGTCGCAGCGTGGTTGCGCCGATGCGTGTACGAGTGCCGAGACCTGTTGTGTGGACGCTGGACTGGCGGCCTGGCGTACTGACTCAGGGTGTCAGGTTGTTTGCCCCTTGTGTCAGTATCGGCAGACGCCAAAGTTCATGTCACCTTGGCTGCCAGAACGCAGCTGTCGGCAGGGGAAAAGGTGTATGGCAGGGCGGAAAATGTGCAGGCCTTGGGGTAGCGTACGTACCAGGGTCGCTGTGGTGACGCACACGCTGGTGCACCAATAACCGCATGTGCAGCTTCAGATTAGCGTCGTATTCTCGCATATGTGTTGTAACAAACGTATGGGGTATGGTATGAGTGTGTACGGAATTCACCGAGACTCACGTTGGTTCTGCCCCGCCACCTTCGAACCCTCCTCGTCAACCCTCCGCTGCACCCCCGGGACGCCCAGAGCCGCCACCACCATCTCCCACGTCATGCACAAGCCCGTTGCCGTCAACGAGGCCCTCTGCCCCGCAGCCCTGCCAGCCTCAGCACGCAGGCCACGTCAGCCACGTGGCGTTGTGGCGCCTCATCCCGTCAGCGTGAGCGCCTCTTGCCCCTTCCTCAACCGCCATATTCACTAAGTGCGCTCATTAAGCCTGAAAGCATATTCCATCCCTTACTTTGCATTGCCGAGCACCATGCAAGCCTCGTCTTAAGGCTTGACAATCCTCGACACAATCAAAACCTTGCTTGAGTGCTCCACGGTTCTCCAAAAAGGTTAACGCACACGGTGGGTGCCCAAGGGTGTCTTACTGCCCCACATGCTCCTGCATGCTTCGCGCAGCTCCATACCGGCCTTAGGGAAGCCCCAGTGCCCAAACGCTGACAAAGCGCCGAAGAGCAACACCAACTGCCTCTCATGTTGCCTCAAAAAGTGGAGCCGTTCCAGCCGAAGTCGCTGCGCCCAACGTCGCAGAACTGCAGCAAAAGGAGAGCAGGGAAGTTACAAGCACGGTTCATGCGCTGCGCTCGCTGTGCTGCTCGCTGTGCCAGGTCGGCAACAAGCAACAGTCCATGCAGCTTGCCGTGCGACCATGTACAAATCGTCTTGCTGGTTCCGCGTGTTTGGCCGTGGCCGAGCAGCAGCCCAACCCTCCCCACGAAGCCAAGGAGTGCTGCTGTCCGCCGCAGGGCCACACGAGCACCTGGTTCGGCCCGTAAGCCATAACACCGCCCTGCTGTTGGTTGCAAGGCCGCTAACCCCCATCTTCCCATGTCCGTCCTGAGCCCCGGCACCCAAAGCAAGATACCAGGGGAGACCTCCCCTGCAAGGCACTGTGCCGTTCCCTGCGGGCTGTCGCCCAGGGGAGCTCCCCTGCTGTGGCCTGCTCTCGTGCCCTCCACCCAGTATCCCGCTCCCTCCCTCCGAGCTTCACGGCCCACCTGGATGTAGGTGCGGTCTGCGGGCACGCCCAGGTGCGCCGTCAGCACCTCGCAGATGGCCGCCGAGATCTGCCGGGCAGAGGGACGGGGCCGGGGGGTGCGAAGAGTAAGGAGCTGGATGCGTATGGTGGAAGGGGGCGGCGGACAAAAGGGTGGGCTAGGAGCTGAGGTGTGCACAGGCCGCGTGCGATACAACGAACGGCAGTTACAGTTGCGGTGTGTAACAAGGGGGAGTCCTTCTATGGGTCAATGGCTCAGGGCCCAGGGACAAGCATTCCCCCTGAAGGAGGCTCGCAAACGGCGGGGGCCTGCCGCAGTGGGCGCAGCGGGAGCCTGTGGCAGTGGGCACGGCATCCTGCCGCCAGGGGCCTGTCAGGTGGTGTCAGCCCCATGCAGTGCTGCAGTCACCCAAACAACATGCGCAGTATGCCGCCAGTGCCGCACCTCTTTCGCGTCTAGCCTACGGTGCGCAACTGTAAGACTACTGCCCCCTCTCCGTGGGCTTGGAAATGTACGCACGCCCAGTGTGTAAGCATGCGCAAGCCGCGTCTGCCTCGCCTGACCCCCCTTGGACTGGCCGGGAAGGTAGTCGCGCCAGACCGGACAACCGTTCCCAGTAATACGCCGCATGCCCCGTCACCGCTGACGGCATTCCAGAGCTTAAAACGCCCGTTCCAACGGACAGTCCGTGCAGCTGCGCAGCTACCGCGCACCTTCTTGTTCTTGTCCCCCCCGATGGCTCCGATGGAGATGACCTGCACGAACGCGCACGGCTCCTCGCTGCCCCCAAAGCACATGGACTTGTCCGTGGTGAGGGAGCACATGACCCACTGCAGGGGCGGGGGCACGGGGGCGCGGGGAGGTGGCGGGGCGTGGAGCGCACGGGGGCATGGACAGCCGGCAGTGGGGTGTGCAGGGCAAGGCCACGGAGCGGGTGGTTGCTGGCTTGCTGCATGGCCTGGACCAAGCCGTGCAAGCGGGGCTCGGCAGTTTGTGAGGGCACGCTGGTGGTAGCGTATGAGAAATCGAGTGGGTCCGCGTTGTTGTGCTGTCCTGGGCGGTCCCATGGTGGGGCAACGCCTGGGGCAAGCATAAGCTGAGAGATCGACACGTGCCAGCGCGGCCGTCCTTGCCTGCTCGGGCTTCCCGATGCTGGCTGCCCCGGCCTTGCTCAGGGCCTTGAGGGTGTCCGAGGACGTAACGCGGTTGCCCGGAACTGCAAGAGAGGCATGGGCAGGATGTGCGGCCAGGTCAGGCAGCTGGGCTTGAGGTGGGGAACGCCGGTTGGTCGGAGGCGCCAGACTGTCTGCGCCACGCGCGAATGGTAGCGGCGCCCGCGACGTAACGTACGATCACCACAAGCTGAGTTGTAATCAAGTAGCGTGGCGAGCTGCAGATGTAACGCGGGAGAAGCGCTGCCAGTCCCATAGGTCGATGAGACTAGTAGGGAAGCACTATGACCGCTTCCGTGCACTACAAACAACAAGATCATTTACCGTTGGTGCTGACGTTGATAGTCGGCATGGTTAACCAGAGAGGCAAGCAAGGACTGTGGTCAGCTGCTGAATACTTTGGCCTAGCTGTGAGTGAACAGGGGCCCCGGCGCTAACTTGATCAATTTATGTACAGTCCTACACCGAGTCATATGTCTAGTAGGTGCATCGCGGGGAGCTCGGTCCAGCCGGCAAGATGTACTGCTCAAACACGTGTGCGCTCTAGGGTGTGCAAGGACAATAGGCACAAATGCGGATCCAGGCTCAATGAACGATGCAATCATGCAGCAACTGTAATATCTTTTAGTGTTGCAAGGCTATGCGCATCAACACATCAACCCAAAACACCAGGGAAGGTCATGCGGCAAACACCAGCAGGTACCTGTCGGTACCCTGCTGTGCAGCCCAACAGCCAACTAGTCCCCTATGTGCGGCCGCCGTACAACCGCTTCCACGTGCTGCCCGCTTCCCAGGGCAACTTGTAAGCTTCTTTGAGCCCCAGCTGTTGCATGATAGGATCCGCCCACCAGGCGCCTTCCTGCAGAGCAAGAGGCACAGCTGTTCCAGGGACGACACCGCAGCACTCGCTGTCCCACGAAAGAATCACCCCAGCAGGCACCCAGCAGCACGCCCCCACACTGCCCCGCACTACCGCCGACATACGTGCACTTTGCTGCCCCTCGCTTTCCACCCCACCCGACCCACTGCTCGCATGACCGCGGGTGCGCCCTGCTGCCCCTCCCAACCGACCTGACCCACAGGCCACCGCCTACCTGAGCTTACGGTGCATGCACCTTGCTGCCTCTCCCCATCCACCTCACCGCCTGCCCAAGCTCAGGAGCGCCCTGCTGCCCGGAAGGTTCTGCTGCTGCCCCTTCACTATGTGAGCTTAGGTGCACCCTGCTGCCCTTCCCCACCGCCCCACCGCCGTGCTTTCAAGCAACCAGCTGCACGCCCCCTGCGCTGCCATGGCCGCCAACACACTCGGCACGCGCACGCATAGGTGCTCCCTCTTGCCCAGGGTCCACGTCTCCGGCAGCCCAGCCGCCAGCGTGCACGCCGCCGCCAGCAGCCGATGCGGCTGGCACGCCAGCAGCTGCGCGGGCGGCAGCAGCGGGTGCCGCCACCACTGCAGCGTGCACCCCAGCACGTCGCACACCGCCTGCAGCCCAATCTGCTGAAGAAACGTCAGCTGTGCCGAGCGCCCCAGCGCCGCCGCCTTCCCTGCCGCCGCTGCAACGTCCGCCGCCAGCTCCCACGCCAACAGCGCCGCCAGCCTGCTAGTACACCTCGCCGCCAGGGCCAGCGCCTCCTGCACTAGCTCCACACACACCGCCTCCTCCCGCCACGCTGCACCGCTCCCCTCCCCCCCCCCCCCCCCCCCCCCCCCCCCCCCCCCCCCCTACACCCCCCCCCCCCCCCCCCCCCCCCCCCCCCCCCCCCCCCCCCCCCCCCCC
>VFQN01003473.1_pt1 | contig 22447 bp, 33 predicted proteins | sample 3512371 | NCBI WGS metagenome assembly VFQN01 (sample SAMN10412370, study PRJNA504923) | tailings metagenome | isolation source: Replicate 2 from Balatoc abandoned mine | place: Philippines: Itogon, Benguet | collected 2017-08-28
TGGCGCTGCCCCCCACCTGGTGGATCATCGGGTGGCAGCACAGGCGCCTGGCGGCGTACGCAAACAGCCCGCAGAGCAAGAAGTCCATTCCGGGGCTCATCAAGGCACGTAAATATGGGCCAAGCGAGTTCAGCTTTCTGATGTCGTGCCTCTTACGTCTCGGGGCACGCAGTGTCGTACTGCTATGCAAAAAGGGGCTAAGGGTTGTTGTCCAGACCGCAGTTAAAAGCCCACACCATGTCTGTCGTTTAGAGCACAGCCTAGCTACACTCCGCACCCCTGATGATGCGGCCCCTGCCCCTTGAACCACACGCATCCTGCTGGTGCGCCACAGAGCAACGAAACGGCACTGGCACAAGGACGTGGACAGCATGCATACCGCAGACTCACTGGTCTCATTGATAGAGGAGCACGGAGCGCCGTCCCCGCGTCCCCGTGCCTCGAATTCGCTCTACCGCTATATAATAAGCTGCTACCACCTTACCGGTAACCGCTCCAACCGCAGTCGTACAAGATCCCAACCGAATCCGCCGAGAAGCCCGTGGAAGAGTACGCCACGCTGCAGGAGTTCTTCGCCCGCCGCCTCAAGCCGGAGCTCAGGCCCATCGCAGCAAAGGAGTGGGTACGGTAGTCGATCGCAAGCATCCGGGCGTGCGTTGTACGCCGCCCGCGTGCACACTGCATTTTGGACTCCCTGCTGGCCTGTCCCTTGCCGTCTTCTTACCTGTAAACCTTTTTCTTAGAAAAAAATTAACATAGAGCTACGTCCTGCCTATGCTATCCATCGATCCATGAATGGCATGGGTGTAAGAATGGGATTGGTCCATCCCATCCCTTGCCTTCCAACTACGTGCCTGCAGTGATGTCATCCATGCGCACTGTCGTACTTGTGACCCTGCCCTCATACCCCTTGCACCCGTCCCTCCCCTCCTCCCCCTCGCAGCGACGGCACAGTGGCTGTCATGCCCGCCGACTCGCGCTGTGTGGTGTACGACAGCGTGGGGGCGGCGGAGCGCTTCTGGATCAAGGTGCGGGAGGGTGGGGCACAGGGGCCCGACCGGGTGACACATGCAAGGCCCTACTCGTGGGGAAGCAGGGTCTGGACCGCCGCTTTTGGAATGGAACGACGTGCCGGGTGGAACACGGCAGGAGGTGTATTGTAAGGAGGTGTTGGCGTGCTGCAAGTTTTTACGTGCGGCAGTTTGAGGCATACGTAGGGACAGCCATACAGTTTACTTACGTGTTATATGTCCTCCCAGGGCCGCAGCTTCAACGTGGCTCGGCTGCTGGGTCTCAAGCACGGCGAGCGCAGCCCCGACTGGGAGGACTGCGCCATCGCAATCAACAGGTGCGGGTCGGGGCGGGCACCTGTGCAGGTAGAGCATATTCGTGCTCCTCTACATGAGTACGCGTCAAGTGCATGCTACAATGCGATTACATCCAACACGCATGCTGGCACGCAGCTCCCTTGCTTGCTCCTCACGTGCCTCCACGCCCGCCCAGGGCGAGTCCTCCCACGCCCCGTACCCCCAACACGAGCCCTGCCGACATCCCCAGGCTGTCCCCCTGCTGCCAACATCAGCTGCACCTGGCTGCTCGCACACTTTGACCCCTGCCCCCGCCCTCACCACACGCACGAGCAACCTCCCCTTCCCCCCTGCCTCCCCCAGGCTGCCCACCTGCGACCATCGACAGCTCATGCACCTCGCCCCCACCCCTCCCCTTCCCTCCCCCTGCCTCCCCCACCGGCTGCTCATGCACCTCGCCCCCTGTCCCCTCCCCCTGCCTCCCCCAGGCTGGCCCCCTGCGACCACCACCGGCTGCACGCCTCCGTGCGCGGCACCGTGGTGCGCATCAGGCAGCACGGCAACAGGTTCATGGGCTCGGGATGGGCGACGACGCACAGCAGGTGAATCCAGCTAGGTGGCCACTCCAAGTGGAAAAGTACCGGTCGTCCTGACGTGGTCAAAATGGCTGGGCCCTTGGTGCCTTGCGCTTGCCCTGCGGTACGGTACTTGCGGCACCCCGATACGCCCGCATGCATGGCGTCGCGCAAGCTCTATTCGCCCTGTTGCTGGAGCCAGAGACGGACATGTCCACACGGCAACTCTATCTAGGCCAAGCTCCATCAAACAACGGCGTGCATGGTGCTCCTTTTAGAATGGCCAGGATGCATGGCGTCGCACCTGGCCGCACGCCCAGCGTCGTCATTTCCTGCCTCGCAATCTCTTCCCTCCGCTCTGCAACCACCCTTAATACACAGCGTCAACGCGATGACCGAGAACGAGCGGCTGGTGATGGAGATCGACAGCCCAGAGTTTGGGCCCGTGGTGCAGGTGCGTTTATGCATGGGTGTGCGGCTGTGCGCTTAGGTACGGCAGCAGAATGGCAGCATGGGTGCAGATTTCTCAGGCAGGCAGGTCCGTGTAGTTCACCTCTGTCCAACAGAGGAGCTGTGCACCTGGGCAACAGAATGCCGGTACTGGTGACGGCACATTAAAGCTGTGACCTGCTGTTACGCAATACTGGTGTTGGAGGCAATCGTGAGTCTCAGTGTCGCAAGCTGCACCTGCCGCACAACCCGCCGCTCCCAACAGGTTATGATCGGCGCCAGCGAGGTTGGCTCCTGCCGGCCGCTGGTGCCCGAGGGCCACCGCGTGTCCAAGGGCGACGAGGTGGCTGTGTTCGCGTATGGCGGCAGCATCATGACCACGCTGTTCCGGCGGGGCGCCATCGCCTTCGACCAGGACCTGCTCACCAACACGGCGCGGGGGAGCGAGACGAGGGTCAACTACGGCAGCAGCCTGGGCAGGGCAACGCGGCTGGCGCCGGCGGGAGGCGGGGAGGGAGGGAGGGGGCAGGAGCAGCAGGAGGAGGGGAACGGGCCCATGGATTGAGGGGTTGGGGCATTGGGGGAGTTGGGGACAGCGGGTCAGGGGTTCAAGAGTGGGATTGGTACGGGTGAAGCAGGGAAGGCGCTGCAGCGGATGAATGGCAGGGAAGGGTGGCACGCCGTCGGGAACGGCATGGCGGTGTGCCAGTTGACGGGAAATCCCGAGCGCAGTTGGTGTGAGGAACCGGTATTTGTTGCCGATAATTTCTGGACAAGGCTTGTAGGTCTAATGCGCACCGTACGGAGTTCCCATCTTCGTTGACCGAGCACAGTTGTTGCTTGACCGTCGCCGGTAATGGTTGCACGTGGTGGCGTCTTGACTACCGGTACATTCACGCATGCAAGGCATACAAGCTATGGGGACACGGTCCCGGCGGTAATACCTGGCAGTCCCGCTGACCACGTGCGGTTCCTGGTGCGGTTCATGCTGCGCGTCAGGGCACGGGGTCAGAGGCTCCCACGTTCGAGTTGGTGTCACACGTGTTGTTGAGGCCGTATGGCCTCGCGTCACGGCAAAGTTGTATGTTGCCATGCCTAGGATCAGGATGCTGAGGTATCGTTCATCTGTATGTAACTGGCCCACGGCAGCTGCGCTGCGGTATGGGCGCATGGGCGGCTCTCGCGCACGGCATCCGTCGAGGCCGAGGCGGGCGCTTTGCGATTTCGACGGGGCTTACCTAGATTGTAGAGTGCAACTCCTGCCTTCCTGGTCAACAGAAGCGACAATCCCTTACTGCTAGTCTGCTCAGTGCTGCAGCACGGTGAAGCTGTTTTAACTCAAGGTCACTTAACATGCCGGCTGCGGATGTATGAGAACCACGACAATGATATAAAATTGAATCTTTTATAGGCTCAACTCCTGCTCCCCTCCCCGCAACAGCGAACAGCAACAGCGCGCAAGAGGGACAGCTTAATCGCGAGGCATAGCAGCGTTCAATGATAAGAACATATTTGAAATTTTCCACTGCGTCGAGTTCTCTGCGATGAGCGGGTCAGAGCAGCAGCGAAGGACGCAGTGACAGTGGAGAGGCCTGTGGCGCAATGAAATCTCTCGCTACAAACAACATAGATGGAAGGACTGCCCATGCGCCTTCTGGCGTGGCGCCGCTGCTTACGGTGCATGCAAGGCACCCGCACCGGCGCAGCACCAAGGCCATGCAGGCAACGGCGATGTCCTCAGCAGCCCATCACGGCTCCCGGATAGTATCATACTGCCTCGACAAGGAGACGCTTATGGACCTCGGAGGCATCGTTGTGGTGACGGGGGCACTCCTCATATATGGGGTGCTGCAGGTGGGCCAGGGGTTGCAGGAGGCCTCGAGGCTGGTTGGGCAGTTGACAGGCACTGGTGCAAACTTGCGCTGCCTACGGCGTGCACCAGGCACACAACAGAACCCCCTGAAAGCGTGATAGGGCCTATTGTCACAAGCCCTGGGTGGCAGGCCTGGGTGGCGTGCCTCCTCCCACTGCATGCAGCGTTAACGGGTTAACCTACCTACCCACATGGCCACGCTCAGCTCGCCACCAGCTCGTACTCCCCACGAACCCTCCCACCTCCTTTCCGCTCTCCCCCTCACTCCTGCCCACCATGCCGCGACACAGCACGTACCATGTTACGCTTGTGGAGCAGCCACTCCTACCACGCAAACCCTCGCCCTCGCCCTCGCCAAACCCTTACTCCTTGTCAACCCACCCACACCCCGCTCACCCGCCCTCCGCTTCAACACCACACCATCCGTAACCTCCTCTCCCCCATGCCGCCCTGGCACCCCCCATCCAACCACACAGGAGCGCATCGTTACCATCGGCTTCGGATCCAACTCGGAGGTCTTCGAGCACTCCATCTTCCTCGTGCTCTGCAACCGCCTCATCACCTGCGCCCTCGCGCTCGCCTACCTAGCCGCCACCCGCACCCCCGTCCTCCCGGGGGCTCCCCTGCGCTCCTACGCCGCCGTGTCCCTCACCAACGTCATCGCCACATCATGCCAGTACGAGGCGCTTCGATACGTCAGCTTTGCCGTACAGACGCTCGCCAAGTCCGCAAAGGCCCTGCCCGTCATGCTGTGGGGCATGGTGTACCTCCAAAAGCGCTACAAGCTGACCGAATTCTTCCACGCCACGTGTATTACGCTGGGTTGCTCGGTGTTCCTGCTTACGGGCAAGGTGACCTCGCGCGTTGCGGAGGCGGCGGCGAAGGCGAACGGAGCGGCGGGGCAGCTTGGCGGCGGCGGGCTGGCGGGCGGCGCGGGGACGCTCCTGCTATCCCCTGTGGTAACGGGCGGCGCGCTGATGCTGCTGTACCTGCTGGTGGACGGGCTGACGTCCACGTGGCAGGACAGCATGTTCCACGGGTACCCCGTGTCCGTGTGCGACCAGGTGGGTGGGGCAGGGGGTGTGCGACCAGGTGGGGGGCGGAGGACACGCGGGTATTTGGGGCAACGGGGAGCATATAGGGAGGGCGAGCGTGGAACTGGGACAAGGGGTGTGCGACCAGGTGGGTTGGGCAGAAGGTGGGCGTGGTAGGTGAGACCAGGTTGGGAGGGAAGGGGCGAGGGGGGGCGCGCGGGGGTGTGCGAACAGGTGGGTTAGGCAGGGGGTGGACGGGGAAGGTGCGACCAGGTTGGGAGGGAAGGGGCAAAAGGGGAGGCGCCAGGGGGTGTGCGACCAGGTGGGTGGGGCAGGGGGGGTGCGACCAAGAGGGTGGGGCAGGGTGCCGTGCGGGTTGGCGGTATGCAGGGTGGCAGGAAGCGTGTTGGGATGGGGAGCGCGAACCCGGGATCGTGCTGGCTTGTGTCCGGGATGGTGGGGGTGAGGCAGGTCGTAGGTCAACGGGCTGCTGCTGAGGCGTGTAGCGGGCTGTGCGGAGAGCAGAGTGCCGGGCCTCATCGTTCCGTGATCTGGTGATGGGACCAAGGGGAGTTCGTGCTGAAAGGGCTGCTGCCGGCGGCCGCGCAGTCATTGGGTGGGACGCGAGCGGGGCCCAGCGGGCTGAGGAGGGTCCGTGTGTAGTAGGATGTGGTGCAGAGATGTGTCAACGCAAGAACAAGGCGAAGTTGACATGGGAGCGAGAGCATGGACGGTAACTAGCGACCGAGGCGGACGCGCGGCATTTCCTGGGGCAGCACGACGGGCACTCTCCCTTGCTGGTTGCTTGTTCCAGAGCCACCACCGTGCAAACGGCCAAGGTGTGCTGACCGCCTCATGCAAGGCCGCACCTGCCGGCCTTACCCCACATTGTGCGCCGCCGCCCCCGCCGCCCCCTATCCCAGGTGCTGTACACCACTGCCTGCTCCATGGTGCTGTCTCTGGTGGGCACCATTGCCACAGACCAGCTCATGCCCTCGCTGCGCTTCCTGGGTGAGTTACTGCGGGGTGTGGACGGGGGTTGTGTAACAGCTACGCGAGTGGTGCTGCCCCTGATAAGCACCATCGCCACGGACCAGCTCATGCCCTCGCTTCCTGGGTGTGCGCTTCGGGGTGTCAACAGGCCGGAGGCGGTGGATAGGGAGATTGGGGCCGGCCGTGACCGCAGGGCTGGGAACGCAAGGGCGCAGAGAGGGAAGGATGCGGCATTTACGCCAGAGCTGCATACCGCAGCGCGCCGCAACGCTCCACCGTTGCCTGGCCCACCAGGCCGAGCTGCCAACCCGTGTCCATGCGCGTTGCCGCCCGTGTTCCCGCCCTTACCCCCCCGGTCGTACGGCTCCGGGCCCGCGACTACGTCGGTCTCCACCGCTGTCTTTATCCTTTATCTCACCCTGACGCCGTCCCCCTCTCCCCCAGCCCGCAACCCCGAGGCGCTGTGGTGGATCCTGTGGCTGTCGCTCGCGTCCGCGGTGGTGCAGCTGGTCATCAGCTGGACCATCAAGCGCTACGGCGCCGTGGTGTTCGCCACCATCATGACCACACGGCAGTTCTTCTCCATCCTGCTGTCGTCGGTGGTATTCATGACGCCGCTCACGTTGGGACAGTGGTGAGCGCCTGGGCTGGCGGTGGGGGATGGGCGGAACCAGGGAACGGGGGAACAGGCCACAGGGCCATTACGTGTTTACAAGGCACATGTCGTCGGTGATATTCATGACGCCGCTCACGCTGGGCCAGTGGTGAGCGATTTGGCTGGCCCTGGGCCGTGGGGTTAAGGCGGGAGGGGTGGAATGGCCAAGTTGGAGGGCGGGTCGGAGGGCAGTCGTGGGCTAGGATGGGGCTTGGGGCGCGGGCCGTGGGCGGGAAGGGGGTAGGTGGGAGGGGTGGGAGCGTTGTTGCAGACGTGTAACCCGGTACAGCTACTTCCGTCAATTGTAGCCTTTGTGGCGCTGCTTGCGCTCACTCTGGGCCAGGGGAGGGCAGGGGACCATGTGGTGTAATAATCGTCCTGTCCTGGAAGGGCTGAGCACCATGTCGTACACCCACACGCCCCCAACCGCCAACACCCCAACCGCCCCAACCTGTGACCCAATGTCCAGGGGCGGGACGCTGCTTGTGTTTAGCGCCATCTACTACAAGGCGGTGCAGAAGTGCGCGGAGCGCAAGCAGATGACAGCGAGCAAGCTAGAGGATGAGGAGGGCAGGTGCGGGGGGCGAAGCGGTGTGGGGTTTGAGGGATGCGGCGCTTGTGATACCGTTTGTTGCATGCGCCTTGTACACTGTGATGGAGCACACAAGCAGCGGCACAGGCATGACCCATGGGTCGGTCACACGGCACCCAAGCAGCGGCACACATATCCTAAGTTCCGTGTCAGCCTGTCTGCTACCTGTACTGGGCCTTCGTCCCCTCGCTCCAACTGGCGCTCTACTAGCGGCAAACCCTGCTTCAGGGCTCTGATCCACACCTCACAACTCCTGTATCATAACCCACACCCCTTCCTCGCTCCGTCCTCCCCGCTTCCCCCCTACAGCACGGACGACCTGCCCGCGCCGGACGACAGCTCCACCAACGTGCTCAAGGCGCCTCTGCTGCCGCACGACGCACACTTAACACACACGCACGCCCACTCGCACTCGCACAGCCACACGCCGACCCATGGGTCGCATGCGTCGCTCGCAACGCACGCGGGACACGTGTCGCACACGCTCACGCACCACGGCAGCCGGCAGCAGCTGGACGTTCGCATGTCGCAGGACGACCAGCTCGCCGGGGGCAAGGGAGGGATAGCGGTGGGCGTGGGTGTAGGGGCGGGGACAGGGCCGGGGGGCGGGGTTGGAGGCGGGGGAGGAGGCGGGGGCCATGGGGTGAGGTTGTTGTCGGACAGGCATGATATGGTGTGAGGTGCGGGGGAGAACGTATGGAGAGGGGACTGGATGACGGTAGGTACTGCGCCACAGGCAGTGGCACAGCGGGGAACGCGCGCCCCCAAGGAGGGGCACGCGGCCGCATGGAGAGAAGCAGGGGGTTACATTGCTGCTCGGATGCGTGGGGTGTGTGCGGATGGCACGGGGCCTGCGGCAGGGAGGCAGCGGCGAGGAGGCCGGTGCACGGAGCGCACTGCGCGTGGTTCTGGGTGGTGGGCTAGCAGCAACCGTTGTTGATGTAGGCCCTTCTAGCAGAGGGATGCTGAGGTGAACGCGCAACGTGTGCGCTTCTTTTGTCCATTGCGTTGTGGTACCAGCGCAGGCAGTATTCAGGTGGCCTTAAAGCAAAGCACTGAGGGGAGCGCTGAGCACAGGAGCTATCTTGCTGTGTGCATGACGGCTTGACGCCCCAATGGACATGGTACTTGAAGTAAAGGGCATACGTAGCTAGAGCACATGCGTGGAAAACCGTTCAGGGGCCTTTCGTTGCCCTTTGGTCCTGCGTAGTCAATGGCCCCAAGCGAGGTAGCAGTGCGCATCGCAGTCTCCCCCGCGGATTTACTGCTTGGGGTTTGGTTTGCTACTTCCATGGCTGGAGGGAGGGCGGCCAGAAGATGGGAGCGGTACACGAGGAGGCCGGGTTTTTGACGTCTTGCTATCCATAACCGCATTATAGGGATGTTTTCCTCGGTGCGGCGTGATGCACGCAGAGTTTGAGTGCATGCCGTGTATGTGTGTGTCGTGATACTCGCAACGCACATGTGTTTCGTGGGTCTGGTGCTTGGTCGTGGCATGGTGCCCATGGCAAAAGTCCTACCTCCTACGTACTGATGATCGCTGATGGCTTGCGGGTAGCGTTGTGCGGCTGGGAAGTCACACACGCTCATGCAGAGAGGAAATGTTTGCGTTGGAGGCAGCTTTCTTGTGCTACGGCGCAGAAAGCGAACTCCTTGTAGTACCTGCATGTGGCTTGTCCACGGAGGAAGGAGGAAGCCGTCCGGCAAGCTACCATTGGTGTAGTCAAACGATGGCATTTCATCAGCGGAGGGTGCAGGAAGGCGCATACATGCCGTCCCGCGCGTTTGGTGCGGAGCGCACCGTCACGAACCAAAGGGCAACCCTTCTGTTCATGGAGCATGACATGCACATGCCCCGACGAGTTGCCATAAGGCTCTACAGGGCTCAATCTGGCTCAACCTACCACAACGCAACTGCACGCCAGGCAGCTGGCACGACCGGTTTATGCGAACCGCCAGTACAATAGCTCATTGGGTGCAACCTCTGCAGAGTATCCTAGAATGAAGGGAATCACTACCCTGTCTACATGTGCCGTACTCAAAGATGAGGCATCGCAGCTACATGCATGCACGATTCTAAGCGAGTTGTAGGCTTCATTACGCGGCAAACGCGGTGTAGCTGACCACGCATGGCCTACAAACAGTACCTCATACCGACGAGCAGGAAACGTCACTGCCCCGCACAGACATGTGCCTTACAGCACCATCAACCGTGCCATATTGCACCTATGTGCCACACCGCCTTGCATCCTGCTACACACTGCCGTGCATGGTCACCAAAGGGTCACCAAAAGCAACTGAAACCCAAGAGTCCCACTGCAAATTGTTCGGGGTTCGAGCAGTTCCTTGCTTGTGACTCGTATGCTGACCTGTACAATGCCAAGGAAGGACCCTCTGTGCTTTGCGTTCCCTTGGGGCCTAGTCCTGTTCAAGGTACCATTTGCATCCATATTTGCGGGCCACGCGCCCACGCCATCAGGTAGTGCCCACGCGCCACGCCATCATTGGCCGTCGCTGCCACTACAGGTTGGTACTGTAGGTGCTGCTAACCCACTGTGGGTGCCGTCACCACCGCCCTAGCTACCTCCTCCGCCGCCACCGCCACCAACAGTCCCAACCCGGACGCTGTCACCACCACCACCACCGTCGCCGCCGCCGCCGCCGCCGCCATCACCACCGCCGCCGCCATCGCCCGCCTCCACGCACACGCTGCCGTACAGCAACCGCATCTTCTTGTCAGGATGCGCCCGCAGGGCCGCGCGCGGCGACGCCACTCCCCCGCAACCCCCGCACCCCGCCCTCGCCCCCTGCACCCCTGCTGCCGCCGCCGCCGCCGTCGCTGCCCTTCCTTCCTCCTCCCCTCCCCCCATACCCACATCCCCTTCACAAGCCTCCTCCTGCCCACCCGCGTCCCCGCAACCGCCCTGCATAGGAACTGCCCCACCAGCTGCACCCCCTACTGCACCATTGCCACCCATGCCTCCACAGTCCTCCACTTGGATTCCGATCCCCCCATCCCCCTTGCCCACCTTTGCCCCAGCTGCCCGCTCCACGTCCACCAACAGCCCTGCACCCCTTCCTGCGGTACTTCCACTCCCCTCCCCACCTCCGTTCCACACCAGCCCCCGCGCCCCGCCCACGCCAACCATCCCCGCCGGCTCTGTGTGCCTCCTCCTCACCGCACCCCGCACCGGTGACCCGCCTCCGCCATTCCCTCCGTCCCCACCGCCGCCGCCGCCTCCCTCCACATTACCACGTGTCCGCTTCTCATGCTCCACGCCCCACGCCTCCCGCGGTCTCCTGCCCAGCACGCTTCCACCCCCAGCAAGCTGCCCCTTTGCGGCACAGCCGCCGCCCCCAACTCCGCCGCAGCTGCTCTCACGCTTAGGGTCCAGTTCTATCACCAGCTGCTGACCGCCAGGTCCCTGGGCCCAGGGCAGCAGCAGCACAGAGGGCAGCGCGCAACCATCGCCTGCACCACAGCAGCTGCGGCTGCGGGCCTGAAGCATGACGCGCGGCGGTCCAGTGTAGCATGGCTGCTGTTGCTGTTGTTGCTGCTGCAAGTGCTGCTCCTGGTGTTGTGTGCCTTGCTGCTGCTCGTCCAGCTCCGTCGTCGCCTCGGCCACAACCGCAGCTGCACGCGGCGAACATTCAGACACGTGGTAGTATGGCGGACCGCCCGCCGCAACCCCGTCCCTGGAGGGGCCGCCAGCCTGGCCAAGGGCCTTGGCGGCGGTCTCGGTCTGCGGCTCAAACGCGGAAGCCGGGACCAGGTTTGCACCGTCCCGGGCACACCTGTGCTTGTCCATGTAGCGTATCTCACAGGCTCCAGCATCCGAAGCAGTGCACACCTCGCCACGGCGGGTGGTATCTTGGTCCAGCAACACTTCCGCACCGTCCGACGCCGGGGCGCCAGCGCTCGGGGTGTGGACGTGTGGGGCGGTCTTGGTCTTGGTGTTGGTGTTGGTGTTGCGGCTGCTGCTGCTGGTTGCTAGCTGACGCATAATTGCTGCAATTGCCGCATCGGGCCGCTTGAGGGAGTTACTGTTCCTGGTTTTGGCTGCGGCATGAAGGACAAACTGGGCTGCCGGGCCGTTATGCGGCGGGGCCGTAGGGAACGGCACAGCCCCGTGGGACAGGGCCGGAGGCGGCGGCGGGGGGCATATGACCGTAGGTATGGGGGGAGCTGGAATCGCAGTGTGGCACATGGGCGGGCACGGGTGTAGATGGGCGGCTGGCATAGGCGGCGCCTGTGGAGTAGGGTAACGAGGAAGGGAAGGAGCAGGCCGAGGAGGGGCTGCTTCCGGCTGGCGGGCAAGAGGTCGACATGCCGCCGCTTGTGGCGGAGTTCCATCCCCTGCTGCTGATGCCGCTGCTGTTTCTGTGGTGACGGCGCCGGCGCCGGCGGAGGGTGAAGCAGGTCGAGCAGCAGCGCCTTCCAGAGCCGCACGGAAGCGTCCACACAGCTCCCCGTCGGCGTTGGAGGTGCCGCTGCAGGCGGTGCCGTCGTGAGGCCTGGCGGCGCCGCCGCCGCCGTCCTCCTGAGCCCCAGCCGCCGCCTCCGCCGTCGCCGCTGCCGCCGGGCCCGCAGCAATGCGCCGCAGTACGGCGGCCAGCGCCGATGGCGGCACTCCCGCCGCCAGCAGCCGCCGCAGCGCCGCCGCGGCGGAGGCGCGGCGGGCAGCGTCCTTGCTCCTGGCATCTGCAGTTATGCCGTCAGCGACATGGGCCTGCAGGGCTGGTTGCGGGTCAATGACCCCCGTGGCTCCATCATGTGCGAGTATGGTCCTCTCTGGTTGACGTGTTTGTGGAGGCGGCGGCAGCAGGGATTGAAGCTGGGCGACCACACGGGTACTGGTGTGGGGTGGGGACTGCGGGCCAGCGGCGCGTGGGGTGAAGGTGGGGCTCCCAGAGTGCCGCGTTGACAGCGGAGCGGGGAACACCAGCCCAGCACCAGATGCATCGCTGGTATCGCCGCCTGCGCTCGATTGTCCTGCCGCAGCTGTCCGAGCGCTCTCCCCATGGCTGGAGCGACCTTGCAGTCGCATGGCAAAGGCAGAAGGGAGGGCACCGTCCGACAGCAATGCGCCCTCGCACCCTGCCTTAAGCCACTCGGCCGTAGGGCTCCAGACGCAAGCGCCGCCGCCGGACCCCGACCCGTCGCCGCTACGGCCAGGGACCTGCTTCCCTTGCTCCTGCTGCGTGTCCCTGTAGGCTTGACCGGCACGGGGAGGCGCCGGCTGCGCCGCCGGCTGTGGCACTGGCGGCGCTGATTCTGGTAGTGGGTACGGTCCTGCTGCTGGGTATGGTGTAGCGGCGGGTGTAGGTGGCCCTGTCACGCTGTACGTCCTCGGAAGGAAACCGAGTGGAAGCCCTCGCTCTGGTGCTGCCGCTGCCGCCGTCCCCACCGCTGCCGCCGTCGCAGCCACCCTGCCGCCTCCCGCGCTGCCGCACTCGCTTAGACCGCCTGCGCTGCACCTGCGCCCGTCCTGCCCTCCGCTACCACAACCATCGCCGTCGCCGCCGTCATCCCCGTCGCTCCCCACAAGACCTCCACTGCCCTCCCCTGCCAGCACCTGGCCTATCGCAGTCGCTACTACACCACTGCCACCTGAGGAGGTCCCATGGCTGCTGCTGCTGCCACCGCTGCCTCCACCGTCGCTGCTTTTGCTGCTGCGCTGTGCCACATCCCGCTCCTCCACCACCCCATCGCCACCTCCTCCCCACACCCCACCCCCAAGCACCACACGCGTGGATGCGCCCTCCCTGCCCCCACTACGCGACACCAATGGCACCAGCACCAGCGCATGAGACATTAACCCACACGCCCCCATCGAGCCCAGCGACCCCGTCCGCGCCCTGCTTGGCACCCCCACCCCTTCCACACACCCTGGCACAGCCCCTTCGCTCACGGCCCCACCACACTCGCCCTGGGTGCATCCCGGGCAAGCTGTACCGTCCGCATGCACAACCTCCGCCTTGATCTCTTGCCTTGCTGCAGGCTTCTCGGAGCTGCCACCGCCGCTGCCGCTGCCACCGCGGACATGGCTGCCACCGCCGGCAGCGCCCCAACCGCCGCCGCCAGGAGGGCTCGCCCCAACCGCCGCCGCCATCGCAACCACCAATGCATCCAACGGCGCCGACACGTCCACCACGTGGCCGCCCGCCATGCCACCACTGCTACAGCCGTTGACCAGGCATTGACCGCCAGGGGACACCCCCAGGCAGCCAGTTGCCGACTTGACGTCTGTGGCCGAACGCTGCGGCTGCGGCAGGTGAAGGTGCTCTGGCAGCGGCGGCGGTGGCGGCAGCGGCAGGGGTGCGTCGAGGTTCCGGAGCTCTGCCACAGAGGTGCATGGGGCGCGTGGGGAGATCTGGGTCGACCACGATGGCAGCGGCAAATTGCCCTGGCGCCATGGGGGAAGAGCTGTTGGTGTGGAGGAGGTTGGGCGGGGGCCAGGGCTGGGCTGGAGGTACGTAGGCGGGGCGGGAGGAGGGTGCTGGGGGTGGAGGGACGCAGAACGGGTCAGCTCTGGCGGCCAGGGTTTGGCCACGGCCGCAAGGCCGCGTCCTGCACCACCTGCCCCTGCTGAGAAGCGTTGGTGTAAGGGGCTGGAGAGGGAGGAGGGAAGGGGCGGGGGTGGAGGGCGAGGGAGGGGCAGGTGGGTCGGCGCAGCGGGGCGGCGGGGATCGCCTGGGGGTGATGATGACGGGGCGTGTGTTGCTGCTGCAGGGGTTGCGGATGGAGCCATGGCGCCTTCGGCTCGGGTTGGTGGTGGCAGTGGTAAAGCGACGGCCGGTACTGTGGAGTGTGAGGCGCAGGTGGGTGCAGGTTTGATGCTAGGCGCTGCGGTAGCAGCGAGGTAAGCGGGGGAGTTGCTGGCGGCGGCGGCGGCGGTGCCCGGCAGCAGGTGCGCTGCTGGGGCTGGCAGCTGCACGTCTGTGTACGCCCCCACATGGGCCACCATGCAGCTGCTGGGTGGAGCGGCTGGCGGCACCTGCGACGGAGGCGGCGCGGGCAGCTCGGGGCTTGGGCTCGGGTCGGTGGAGGCAGCTGCTGCGGCTGTAGGCGTGGCTCCATTTGAGGTGCCGTCAACGCTGCTCCTGTGCGGCTGTGCTGGCGTGTCGTACTGAAGGTGCGGATGCGGGGTGCTGGCTGGCAGGCTCGCCCCGACGCCTCCGAATCGTGGCTGCGAGTTGCATCGTAGTTGCAACACGAGGCGGGGGCGCGACGGCGCCTGCTGCTGCGGCGGCGGCAGCTGCTGCTGCTCCGTCTCAATGAGTTGCTGCTGTTGTTGCGGCTGCTGCGGCGGGCTGTGATGCACGCTCCTCTGGCGGCGGAGCAGGGTGGGCGGGGGCGGCTGGCCGGGCTGGTGGTTGGCGGGGTGGTCTGGCAGGTTGAGGCAGGCGGAGGGGCCGCGCAGGTAGCGAGCGACACGGTCGTAGGCCTGGGGCAGGGCGGTGCCGTGCGGTGTCGGGGACGGGGGCGGGCGGCTAGGAGGGCACTGTGGTGTGCCTCTTGGTGCTCACGGCTACTACGCTCACAGCTACATGCAGCTTGCCAGCTAAAGAATCGAATGGCATCCGATGAGTCCAGCTGTGCAAAGCAGGCGGCATTGGTTGCTCCTCAAGTCCTATTGCTTGTACGCACCGTCCCTTTTGCGATCTTGTGTTAAGCACGTAACAGAGCGCACATTTAAGATCATGCCACATGCCATTTGGCACCGTCGGCAGGTGTGCACGCCTGCACCACTACAGACACGGCAGGAGCGTGCGACTCACCAGCGCTGCCTCTGTGTCCGTACTGTACGTCCCGATGTGCAGCTGGCGGCCTGTACGGCAAAGATGGTACGGCATGCGGGGGCCACAGGTATTGGCAGGGCGTTGCACACACGGCAGCGGGCGTGTTCGTTTGTAGCAGCCACAGGGACACATACAACCAGTAGAGAAAGCTTATTGCAGGGAGCAGCATACCGGTAGCCACTTGGTAACAGCAAGGTTGTAGTGCATACGACATCAGACAGGGCTGCTGTTGATGCCGAGCACGGAAACGGGGGCCAGACACCCTAGAACGTACTAGCAGAGGTACACGGCTGCTGCAGGCATGTGTACGGCATACCCTCTACCCCACCTACCCTCATGCCAGATGTGCGCCTCGTAACGCCCAGTACGGCGGTACAACGAAACGCCCTTGAAGCGCCGTACGCTGGCGCCGCCGCCGTAGCCGTAGCCGCCGCCAGTCGCACCGCCGTCGGCGCTGCTGGTAGGAGTGGCAACGGCAGTGGCGGCAGGTGCGCATGAAGCAGATAGGCCCGCCTCCCTGCCGCGGCGGGGCAAGTCCACTGGTGCGCCGCCGTGAAGTGCTGATAACGCGTGTGGGTCTTCTGCCGGTGCAGCCTGCAAGCCGTCGCGGCTGTTGCTGCCTTGCGCGTGTTGGTAGTCGCGTGGGCTGCGGCTGCCGTCGTGTGGTGCTGCGTGCGACACTGCTGCAGCACGAGCCGGGAGGGCACCGGCAGTTGGGCCTTGCAGGCCCAAGACATCGCAGCCGCGGCCTGCAAGGCCGGGACCATCAGCGGCGAAGGGACTGCCGTTGTGGATGTCACGCAGTGAGCTGCTGCATGGCGATGCGCTACCGACAACAGCGCGCGGGGACGCTGCTGCCACCGGTGCTGACGGTGCTGCCGCTGCCGAGCTGGGTCGCTGCTTCCCTTGGCGCACGCCTTCTTGCCTCAACGGTTCCATGCTGCCAGCTGCTGGGTTCCTGGTGCTGCTGCTAGCTGCTATGCCATCCGGGTTCGCGCTCATTGGGCCTTCTGCCTTGGGGGCGCAGCAGAGTTCCCTGTGGGATTTCCGTCCAATCGGCCAGGACGAGAGTCCGTAGCGTAAAGGCTCATTACCTTATTATCATGCCATCATCAGCAACCTACTATTCTGTCACTATAACGGCTGTGTAAGGCTGCGGGAGCGTCGAGGTGCTCGGGCCTACCGCCCACGTTAATGCCCTTAGGAGCCATGCAGATGCTCGCGCAAGGACTGCAGTTTACGACCCGTGGGTCACTAAAAACCCTCCACGAAACGCCGTCTCTTGATTGCAGCTAAGGAAAGCCAGCAAGGTGATATGCTTCTGCGCATTACAACGTAAAATGAAGCCAACTGCTAAAGCACCTTGGACCTTGCCTTGGATGTTGAGGGTATGCGCGGGAGAGCTGCTAACAGCGTCAATGCCTAATGAATTGGACGCGAACCGATTTTGCAGTCTCCAACAGGTGTAGTTGGCATGCTGCAGGGTGGGCTTAGCTTAAGATGTAAGGTGGACTGCAGGCAAGGAGCGTTGGGACATGGGCATTTGCAACCAGCGGGACGAAGCGGCGAAGCCGCAACGAAACGGTACGCGTCCAATTGTGACAGGATTACACCTCACAGGTTGGCAATCCTTCCATTGGAAGCCGGCATCACAGTCCCTGTCAACGCTCAGGCATCGCACCGCGAAAAGTGCCGCCCTTCCGGCCGTCTCGGCTGGGCCGAAGAAGGGCACATTTTTCCCTTGGGAGGGCCCGCGATACCGTAACCCTCCCTCCTTCGTACACCTTCCCCGCCTCGATCAACCGCCGGCTCCCACCAACCGCACACTCCATGCATCGTAGGACACGTGTCAAGCCCAAGGACTTGACCTCGGGAAGCATCCAAGAAGAAGTTGGGTCGCGCGAAATAGAAGCCTTACCGCCGCTCCCTCGCTCGGTGCCTTGCTTTGCGCCAAATCCGCTTAGGTCTGACCAAACCCTTCATCTCTGTTCCCTTGCGGCAGCTCGCTGTGTGCCAATACGAGGCAGGACCGCCCGCAACCGCCCGCAACCGTCCCCTAGAGCCTAACCGCCACACGCGCGTCGTTGCGCACACAGCCCGCTGCTGCGTCTTGAATCGCCTCTTGAACTGCAGCAGCACAGCACAATGGAACATACACCCTGCCGCCCACGGAACGGCCGCAAGTCATATGACCAACCGTTCGTCGATGGAGCGCCCAGTTAGGGGGGCCAAACAGCTGTGTCTAGAAGCCCCGCTTCCCCCGAGCACCCCTCCCCGCCTTGCGGCGTCTCATTGCCCTGGACCCATAAAAAAAAGCAAAACCAGTGCAACAGTACCACGTGTACCAACCTTGCAGGTAGAAAAGTTCCCCAAGACCATGCCGACGCTTCAATGCACATCAGGTAGCTGGTGGCCAAAGGGGCTGCATAGCGGCCAAAGGGGCTGCAGGTAGGTAGTGCACCCGCCGCCCACCGCCTTCGCAAACATGGCAGGCATCCAGCAAGCACCTCCTCCTGCCTCCCTCCATCCTCTCCTTTACCATCCCTGCCCATCCTCCTGTATCCTCCTCCTCTGTCCGCCGCCGCTGTACAGAAGGAACTCACGGCTCGGAACAGCTGCCTGCCGCTCACGCGTACTGCCTGTTTGCGGCCCACTGCCCGCTCTCCTCGTACTGCGCCTTAGTCATGGCCACCCTGCCGTACGAGTACGACGCGCCGAAGGCCGACATGCCCTCCCACGCGTACAGGGCTGGGTCCTGTAGGGGGGAGGAGGGTGTGTGGAACAGCCATGGGTGAATGCCCTCGGGGCGGAGCAGGGGAACGCGATCGGACACTGTGCATATCCAAGTTGTCGTGCAGCCATGCCAACAGGTGCAGTTTGGCATTTTCAAGGTAGACCTCAATCGGCAACAAGGCTCGGAGTGGAGCAGGGAAACGTAACCCAATCGGACGCCGGGCTGACCCAATCAGTTGCTCAAGCCCTCCGGCAGGTGCTCGTTGGAAGGTCCAAGCTCGCGTTTATGTGGCGCCAAGCCCACCTAACCGACACCTGCTAATACACACCCCAATGCTAATTCACCCGCAGCTGGCACCAGCGGCCCCTAAACCACACCACCACACATCCTGACTGCCAATCCACCCGGGGCTGCGTCAACCCCAGCTCGTACTCGCCCAGCACCAGGGGGCACAAACCCACACCTGTTAACACACACCCCTTCGTTAACCCACCCGCGGCTGCATCACCCCCAGCTCGTACTCGTCCGGCACCAGGGGGCACAAACCCACACCTGTTAACACACACCCCTTCGTTAACCCACCCGCGGCTGCATCACCCCCAGCTCGTACTCGTCCGGCACCAGGGGGCACAAACCCACACCTGTTAACACACACCCCTTCGTTAACCCACCCGCGGCTGCATCACCCCCAGCTCGTACTCGCCCAGCACCAGGGGGCACAAACCCACACCTGTTAATACACACCCCTTCGTTAACCCACCCGCGGCTGCATCACTCCCAGCTCGTACTCGTCCGGCACCAGGGCCCGCAGCTCAGAGGTGAAGCGGTCCTTGAAGCCGGGGCAGCTGGTCACGCCACCTGCAGTTGCACGTGTATTCACAGCGGATGTGCGGTAACGAGGTGCAGAGTAGCACGCTATGCAGAGCGGTGAGGCGGTCCTTCAAGCCGGGGCAGCTGGCCACGGTGCATGCAGGTGCATGTGTATTTGAAACGGGTGCGGCACACACTTGGTTAAGGGGGTGTACAACAAAGGGAGGGTGGACGCACGCCGCCTGAGATTATGACTACCGAAAGCCTGGCATGCCCGTGTGCGCCACAAGTGAAAGCAGGAGCGGGTTGGTGGGCAACAGGATGGCCGGCGATAGCCGGTGCCCGCTACACAACCTGAAGCAACCCGACCCACGCCCTCCTTAACCCACACCTACCCGTGACCACCACGTTGGACGATAGCAGGGGCGCCAGCGCGGGGCAGCAGGTGCTCCCGTAGGCCACCATACTACAACAGTTAAAACACACGCCTTAACCCACACCCACCTGTGACCACCACGTTGGAGAACAGCAGGGGCGCCAGCGCGGGGTGGCAGGCGGTGACCGCCTGCACCACCGCCTCCGCCACACCCGCCTGCTGCAGCCCGATATCTGGGGGGTGCAGGGAGGGGTAAGAGGACAGGCGACGGGTGCGTCAAGGATACGAGGTTCTAGGATAGCTCATCCAGGTGTGCAACTATGCACGAGGCGCGACGGCGCCCTCTGCACCCACCCTGCACAGCCTGTTCGCAACACCGTGCGCAACGCAAGACTGCCATGTCGGACCAGAAAGTAACTAACTAACTACATGATGGGGCAGCCCTTGACGCTCACACGGTGGCCTCGCTGCACAAGATGTGGAGCTTGTCAATGCCGCTGCGTGTACGTGTGCGGCAAACTTCGTCCAGTGCATCACACAAGCACGCCGACGTTCAGCGAATGGCAGCTGGACGTGCACGGACCGGAACCTTCTCCCCTCTGGCGGCACAGGTGCTGTCTTGCAGCACAAGGGCCTTACAACACCACAGTAGTGCGTTCATCTCCCACGTGCTTCCTGCCTTACCCGAAGGATGGAACAGCAGCTCCGGCACCATGAAGCGCTCGTTGTTGAGCACCAGGACCTGGTCAGCCTGGGGGCCACAAAGTGTGTGTTGGCAGAGGTGTGGGTTAGCAGCTGCTGCGGTTCGTTTCCGCCGTTCTGCAACCACGTCATACCCGGATGGGGCTACTCCATGTCCAACCCTTGCCCCACAGACACGCCTTGACCCCCATACACGATCAACATTCCCTCATGCCACACAGCAAGCCCGCCCCAAGCAGTACACAGCCACAGCCCTGTCGTACACAGGTGCCGTACCTCCAGCTGCGCCATGATCTTCTGCTTCTCCTGGATGGACTCCGCCGCCCGCACCGCCGCCTTCACCGCCTCAACCTGGGGTTGCAATGACACAACCGCCAAGAAGCGTCAACATGCGTAACTTGTAATCCGAAACGGGCGTGGACCTTGCTCAACATAAATTCTCCGGTGAGTGACGGTCTGGTTAGGTTTTGTTCCTGTCAGGCTCCATAACTTCCTAGCCACCAAGCGGGCCCCGGACCCACGGGTCGGCCCCAGAGGCCTTCCCGCGTCGGCCGCCCTCACGTCCCCGACTCGCACTCAGCCCCGCCCTCCCTTACCATGCTCGCATGACTCGTCCTTGCGGCCCCCTGGCTCTCCGGATGTGCCCCATTGGATCGTCTGTGATTGTAATTGTAACTGCAAGTTCCCTGCCATATCCACTCCTAACCCGCGGGGCAGTCCCCGGAGGCCGTCGCACCTTGACCGCCCACTGGCCCGGGCCCTGCACGTCTCCCCGCGAGCTCTGCTCCCCTGCCACCCATGACCCACGGGTCAGTCCCCCGACCCACGCACACCCCCGCACCTTGGCCGCCCACTGGTCCGGGTCCCGGATGTAGCCCCGCAGGTTGTGCACACCGTCGGGCAGCACGAAGTCGCGCCGGTGGGGCGAGCGGGCCGCCACCTGCAGCAGCAGCAGCGTAAGGTGGTTGCGAAGGGATGCCGGGAGAAGCACGAAGATTGGTCAAGGGGTTGCATGGCGCAGGGGCCGGAGAGCGGTCCTTCGCACACGCGGAGGGGTGCGGCAGTGAAAGCAGTGGGAGGGACCGGGGGAGCTCAAGGAGTACGCGCGTTGGCAAACTCAGATGCTGACACTATGCGTTTCTGTGTGCCATACAACCTGGGCAGAGCGCTGACACTATGCCGTGTGGGGCAGGGCTCCCGCCCTGCTCTACTACTGCCCCACTGCTTCGCCCGTGCAATCGATTAGTGTACGCAAGCCCCACCTGGGCCGCTCGGAGGTCGGACTTGACGTCCTGGCTGACGAAGCACAGCTGCTCCTTGACCATGTCCATCAGGAAGGTCTCGTCCATCATGTTGAGGGACCTGCACGGGGGAGGGGCATTGTTGTGTCCCTCGCTAGCTGCACGATCGCCGAAATACGCGAGCGTAGCAGTAGCTGCTGCATACTGACACGGCCCTTGCAGTCTAGCGTGTACCTCGTACTGCAGCGGTGCAGCAAGCGCCTCACATTCCCTGCCACTCGACCGTTAGCAGATGGTCAACGGTCCGCGGTCAACGGTCAACGCCCACCTGTACGACACCAGCTCCTTGAGGTAGTTAGTCATGGCCTTGCCGCCCAGGTTGATGCGCCGTATGCCGGTATCCAGCACCTGGCCAGGGGGGCAGTGGCGCACAGTAGGTCTGGATATCTTCAACCCGCAATGTCCAGCCGCACATATGCAAAGCGCGCGTACATAAACAAGTCCAGTACAGTTGCATGAAACCCAGGGGCGACATTGGTCACGAGCATTATACTTTCAGGGCCCATTTCCTGCCCTCTTGCCGTAGTGACAAAAGTGCCTCTCCCTTCCCTTGGGACTGCGGTCCCTCCCCTCTTCCCCCTCGCCCACCTGCACAACAAGTAACAAGCAACTCGCTTGATTCGCTGGTCGCTACTGACCTCACTCACCGCAGGCCCTAGTGTTTTGCAATTCCCATTTCCAATGCCATTTTCATTCCCATGCCTAATATGTTCCCGGTCTGCTGTTTCCTCACCTGCCCCTTGAAGAAAGGCACCACGTGTGTAAAGGAGAATCCGGCGTCCACCACCACGCCTGCCCCGGTGCGCGCCGCCGGGTGGTGCGGCATGAGGGCGGCGGTGCGGTGCATGGAAAACACGGGCGCGGGTGCGGAGTAGAAGGAGCGGAAGCCCAGCTCCTCAAACACCAGCTGTGGGGGTTGCCAGGGGGCCCGGGGGGAGCTGGGGTTGTGTATGGTGGTCGATGTACAGGTAAACGCAGTGGTTGCCAAGCAGCAGCTGTCCGCGAACTTGGCACATGATCCCCAGCCCCGGGCCATTCTCCTGTGTCCTGCGCGTTTTGGTCCGCACCAGCGGGAGCGGGACAGCAGCATGCGACCCCCGCATGCCAGCAGCCGGTGCCACAGCTGCCCGCCCGCCCATGAGCCCACATACCCTAAACCACGCCCTCCACCACCCACCTGCTACATGCTCACCCATATATCCTGCTGTTCTACCAAGCGCCTGTAACCCCCCCCCCCCCCCC
>VFQN01003474.1_pt1 | contig 22446 bp, 15 predicted proteins | sample 3512371 | NCBI WGS metagenome assembly VFQN01 (sample SAMN10412370, study PRJNA504923) | tailings metagenome | isolation source: Replicate 2 from Balatoc abandoned mine | place: Philippines: Itogon, Benguet | collected 2017-08-28
GGTTAGGGTTAGGGGAATATTTAGGTATCAGAGGAATTAGGGATAGTGTCAGAGGAAAGCTCTCTCGATATAGCAGATCGCCTATCTTCTCAACAGAGACAACAGAGAAACAATAATAACAGATAGCAGATAGCTAGACAGAGAGAGGCAGAAAAACATAACATCAGACCAGATAGAAATATAATAATACACTTCAAACGACTCATCAGACGACATATAATACTCAGACCAAGAAAGATGATGTTCTTAATGGGAAATGCCGGCAAGTCAGGCGGAGGATCTTCCTCCTCTTCTTCCGCGTCGAAGAAAGGCGATGCTTTCGAGCTCGGCAAAGAATGGAAAAGAAATCTTCAGAAAGAAGCTCGCAAAATTGATCGAGATATTCTGAATATTAAACGACAAGAGGATCGCGCGATGAAAGAGTGTCAGAAGTTAGCGAAGGCTAACCAGTTGTCAGCCGCGAAGATTCTCGCGAAGGAGATTGTTCGCACACGCAAGACGACTGAAAGGATGTACACAACCAAAGCACAACTCAACTCCGTGGCAAATAATCTGCAAACCTCGATGTGTAAGTCTCTCTCACTCCTGTGCTCTGACGCCTCCTCTCACCTCTGACTGACGTAGCGATGATGAAGCTCTCGGGCTGCATGGAGAAGAGTACTGAGATCATGGGAGCAATGAACAAGTAAGTGTCTTGGTTTGCAGTCGCTAGTGTTAGTTGTGTGACGTGTCTCTCTCTCTCTCTGTCAGGCTGATCAATGTGCGCGAGTTGCGTGAGACCATGTCGAATATGGCGCGAGAGATGGAGCGAGTAAGCTACCTGTGGTTCCTGACGTCATCTCATGTCATGTTGAAATCTCTCTTCTCTCTTATAGACGGGTCTGGTGGATGAGATCATCGGCGATGCGATGGATTCAATGGTCAGTGTCTTCTCTCTATGGTGTGTTATCGTGTGTGGCTGACGTACATTCATCGTGTTAGGATGAGGGCATTGAGGCGGAGGCTGACCTCGAGGTTGAAAAGGTCATCACTGAATTGACGTCAGGAGTGATGAGCTCAGCAGGCACTGCGACGAGAACGATCGCCAAGCCTGCCGCCACTGCTACTGCCACGTCAGAGGCCGCGAAGGAGGAGGCTGAGATCGATGCAAACACCGAGGAGTTGCTGAAACGGCTCCAAGCTCTCTGATCTCTTCCTCCGTCCTTTCTTGTTGTACCTAGTCTTCCTTATCGATCTACTCGCTTTATTAACTCTGTAATGTAAATTTGAAGAAAACATGCTCTGACGTTGGTGTTGATGATGTCAGATGTCACTCACAGTCAAATTAGAAGAATGTCATCTATCGTATGGTTTAACTCTACAAGCGAATGAAAGGTAGGGAGAAAGAAGAAACTAAAAGATCATGCAAAGTGCAAGGAAGACGAGGAGAGCGAGTGCGAGGAGGAATAAGAATGTATGACGTTGTCTACTCCCACTCGATAGTGGCTGGAGGCTTGGAGGACACGTCATAGCAGACGCGATTGATGCCCTTCACCTCGTTGATGATGCGATTGGCGATCTTGCCAAGGAGATTGTAATCCATATGATACCAGTCAGCAGTCATGAAGTCGCTGGTAGTGACGCAGCGAATGGCACAAGCTTGCTCATAGGTGCGAGAATCGCCCATGACTCCAACGGACTTGACAGGAAGCAAGACGACGAAGGCCTGACCGATCTGATTGTACACGCCAGCCGCAGTGATCTCCTGAATCATGATGTCATCTGCCTCCTTCAAAATGTGCAGTCTCTCCCTCGTGATCTCTCCGAGGACTCTGATCGCTAAGCCAGGGCCAGGGAAGGGATGACGCCAGACAGACTCGTGGTCAATGCCCAGCGCCTCACCCAGCTCACGCACCTCGTCTTTGAACAATTCTCGCAGCGGCTCGATGAGCTTCAGATGCATGGAAGCGGGCAAGCCACCAACATTGTGGTGGGTCTTAATGGTCGCGGAAGGTCCCTTGTAGGAGATGGACTCGATTACGTCAGGGTACAGCGTTCCCTGCAGCAAGTACTCCACCTTGCCTTCGATCTTCTTCGCCTCTTCCTGGAAAACCTCGATAAAGATGCGTCCTATGATCTTGCGCTTTTTCTCTGGTTCCGTCACTCCTTCTAGCTCGTTTAAGAATCTGTCTGACGCGTCAACGCAGACGAGGTTGATGCCCAGGTTCTCTCTCAGACGCTTCACCACCTTCTGAGACTCGTTCTTCCTCAAACAGCCGTTATCCACTAAGATGGCATGGAAGCGGTTTCCGATGGCTCGCTGTAGCAGCACAGCGGCGACAGAGCTGTCCACCCCGCCAGACACGGCGCCGATGACGTGTCCCTCCTCCCCGACCTTCTGTCGCACCTCCTCAATGAATTCATTTGCAATGTCTTTCATATTCCAGTCAGTTGGAGCGTGGCATACTCCGACGACAAAGTTCTTCAGCACCTCCTTGCCGTGGATGGAGTGCGTCACCTCTGGGTGGAACTGCAGTCCGAACATCTTTCGCTGCGGATTCGCGATCGCTGCGTGCTCGGAGTTCGAGGTATGAGCAATCTTCACGAATCCAGTGGGCATCTGAGTCACCTTGTCGCCGTGTGACATCCACATCTGCGAGCTGTTCACTCCTTCGAAGAGCAGCTGTGCCACGTCGGCGTTCTCCTGAGTGATCTCAATCAACGCGCGGCCGTATTCTCTCTCTGTTGAAGGCTGCACTCGACCTCCGTGAACGTGGGCGATTTCCTGCATACCGTAGCAGATTCCGAGGACGGGGAGGGCGTTGTCATTGATGAAGCGCCACACGTCAGGGTGCACATGAGGCGAATCTGGGTCATAGACTGAGGCTGGTCCTCCAGATAGAATTACACCAATAACGTTATTCGCAGATAAAGTCTTCAAGTCTACCTGGCAGGAGTAGAGTTCGCAGAAGACATTGAGCTCACGCACTCGTCGCGCGATGAGATGAGAGTATTGGCTGCCGAAGTCTAAGATCGCTATCTGCTTCCTTGTAGAATGAAGTTGTGCTGATTGGTCAAGATATTCGCTCATGTTGTTAATCTATCGATAGCATGTTTCGATGACGACCTAATCGAATGGTGTGAAGATTCTCTTACCTTCAGACTAGATATCTCTTGAATTCGAAGAAGTATGCAAGGATCCCACGATGTGGAGTGTAAAGGGTTCGTTACGATGAGAGAAGAGTCTAGGATATGGATATAATTGTATTATTGATAGTTGTATCCCTTCAATACTGTAACAACCAAACACAATGCAAGTGCACTGCACTCCTACGAGAAACGCGTTTATTAGACCAGCAGAAACGCGTTTCTCAATTCTATTTTTAATTTGGCCTCGCATCACACCACAGTATTATATTAATTAATAGTGTTATAGACTGTTAGACTCTAAAGACTCTAATGAAGAGGAAGGTCGGAGTTTCTGCTGTCACTCTTCGCAAAGATGAGAAAGAAAAGTTCAATAAAGTAGGAAAGCAGTTGGAAGAGAACAAATTGGCGGCTGTACGCGAGATGACGGTGAAATTCAAGACCAGCTTGACGGAATTCGCGTCGAAGCATAAAGATCGCATCAACTCAGATCCTGAATTCCGACAACAGTTCCACAAAATGTGTATTAGTGTAGGTGTTGATCCATTAGCATCGAACAAAGGCTTCTGGGCGGATATCCTGGGAGTGGGCGACTTCTACTTCGAGTTAGGCGTGAAGATCATTCAGGTCAGTGTGCAGAGTAGAGGCACGAATGGAGGGATTCTCTCTTTCGCAGAGATGGTACAGCGTTTAAACCGACTCGACGTGCATCGGAAGAAATCTTCGCACTCGCGCTCTGACCATAAGATCTCGGAGGATGACGTGCTTCGCGCGATAGACAAGATCGCAGTGCTGGGCAACGGCTTTCGCGTCCTCAGAATAGGAGGCAAGAGCATGATTGTCTCCATCCCCTTGGAGATCAGCAATGATGCCACGGATCTGATGACTGTTGCTCAGCAGCACGAAGGTTTGATCTCTCTGAGGTTGATGACGTCACAGTACGGCTGGCTGCCAGAGCGCTTCAACCTCGCCGTCACTCCCTTGCTCTCAGAGGGAATCCTGTGGCTTGATGTCTACAATGGAGAGGTTTCCTACTACTTTCCCTCGATCTGGAAGGAGTGTCTGTTGGAGGACTTGTCCTCTGACGACGGAAGCAGTGCGAAGATGCCTTCCGCCACGTCATCCGTGAAGTCGTTTTAATGATTTATGTCATAAAAGTGCAAAGAGATCTTTATATTGTTATGACAAACGACGATATGAGAGCTGCACCACCTTCTCTTGGACGGAGGGCGTCAAGTGCGTCAGATCAGGAAGCTTTAGGATAGACTTCCCCTCGTAGAACACATCGATATCAGTAGCACTCATCTTCTGCTTCAGGTCTTCTGGAAATCTTGTAAATATAAAGGATTGTATCTTTGTCACCTGCACCTTGAGTCCTGAGTGAAAGTTTGGCTTCGGCAGCGGTGGGAGCTTTAGAGTCGGGTCAGAGTCGTCAGGGGCGAGTTTGATAAGAAAGTCCTTCCCCTGTGAAGAGGATTTCGCAGTTTTGTCGGCAGAAGCAGTGCTCAAGTCGATTGCTGTGATCTCAGGCTTCGTAGTCTCTGAGGCTGGTGGGTTGATCTGAGCTCTCGACGGACTCTTCTTCTGATGGAGTATATCGTTAGACCCGTCCACATCACTATTAACAGACTTCGCTCTCTTCATAACTCGACCCACGCTTTCATCCTCTGACTTCTCTGTGCTCTGCTTCGGCTGGACTCTATCCTCAGACTCGTTTTTGCGCTTTTTGCCACTCTCTACTGGAGGATTATCGGCGGACTTAAACAGCAGCTCAGTGGCGAGTAACTTATGACCGAGAATGTTCTGCAGCGACTTTTGAGGCAGCGAAGAGATTTTCTTGCTTGTCTCAGTTGGGTTGCTGCTTTTAGTTGGAGCAGAAGGAGTGTCCTTCTTCTTCGAAGATGAAGTAACCTCTGACAGAGTATCACCTACATCCTCCGCTCCCTCCTCAGCCACTACACTACTAGCCACACCCTCCATCTCCATCGCCTCACTACTCTCAGTCCTCTTATTATCCACTACAGCTTTGTTATCTTCTTCCAAAGGTTCTTCTCGCTGCCTCTCTGTCTGCTGTGAGGGAAAGAGGGCATCGCATATGGCCTGCAGGTTGCGATCATACTTCACATTCTTCGTGATTTGACTGTACGTTCCCAGGTCTGTATCACATTTAGGACAGCGAATATTCGAGGATGTAGAATGTTCGAGGACATATCTCACGATGCAGACACGGCAAAAGGTGTGCAGGCAATCAGGAATGGTGTTGGCTTGTTGGTAATAACCGCGACACAGATAACAAGTCAGGAGTTCATTTAATTCCTTCACAGGAATTTTGATCAAACCTTTGTTAGAAGCACTTTTTGGAAGATTGTGAGTTGCATAGGCGGGGGCTGTGATGGACATCTCTAGATCTTTCAATGTTCTCAATCAATGAGATAAATAACGTAAATTACGACTGTAAATTACGACTGTACATTCCGACTGTGAATTACGACTCGTGAAAAGTGGAAAGTGTTTTTACTGTTTTATCTGACTATTGCGATTGACTATTGATTGTTCCCCAAAAGATGACAACAATCACTCTGATTCAAGGAATCAGAATCTTTGTGGCTTCACTGCTCGCTCTCGCATTATCTATGCATGGTTATAAAAGAAAGTCTCTCGATACCTCCGGTGCTGCTGCGGCCTTCATAGTCGGATTTATCTCATTAGGAAGCTCTTACAGGTTCGGATCTTTGCTGCTTCTATTCTATTATTCGAGCTCCAAGCTCACGAAGCTCAAAGAAGACATCAAAGCTAAGTATGAAGACGACTACGCTGTGGGCGGTCAGAGGAACTGGATTCAAGTCTTCGCGAATTCGATTCTTGCAGTTGGTCTGTGTCTTTATCACATCCTCGCTATAGGGGAGGATTCAAATCTCTTCTTTGCCTCGTCTACTCCGGACTTTCTTTCTCATCTTTCGTCTCAGATCAGCTGCATGATCGTCGCTCATTACGCCTGTGCCAATGGCGACACTTGGGCAAGTGAGGTGGGAATCCTCTCGCAGACAAAGCCACGACTTGTGACAACCCTCTTTTTAAAAGAGGTTCCACCTGGGACGAATGGAGGAATGTCGTTGTTAGGGACAGCTGCTAGTGGATTGGGCGGAGGATTCATCGGTCTAATTTATCTCTTGTTTTCCGCCATTACAATGCTATCAGACCCATATGCCAGCTCTAACATCAAGCAACAGCTTTTAATGATTCCCTTTGGCGTGGTGTGTGGTTTAGTCGGGTCTTTGATCGACTCTGTGCTGGGAGGAACGGTGCAGGCCTCGTACTATTGTCAGAGAAAACGAAAAATTGTGAAGCACTTCGTGAAAGACCCTTCTGTCTCTAACTTAGGAGGTTTTGATCTTTTGTCGAACGAGGCTGTGAACTTCCTGTCCATCGCTCTGACGATGGGGTTTTCGTGGTTCGTTGCTCCGATTTTCTTCACTGCGATTTAAAGTTACTTTTAATTCTGTATTTTTGTGTCAACATTTCTCTGAATGTTGTAAGTATGTTGCATGCTACATAGCACCTTTAAATCATCGTTGGTGTGAGTACTCTCACCACATCGCCAAAAAATGGTGACGATAAGAATAACAGGTTTTCTTTCATACTTGGAGGTCTTTTTCGTAACTGACAGGTGTCCCTTCTTAACGATTCGAAATCAGCAATCACAACATAACAAACAACAATAACACACTTCTTACCACCACTACTCGATATCTGCGACACCCTGCTCTTCACGACTGTGCAGTCCTTCGATAGGAACTCATCTATTCTCTACCTTGACATATTGCGCTCAGAAAAGGTTTGAATCGAGTTAGTTTCAACAGAATTTGGGTGACGTTACTTGACTATACTCTGCCTGAAACTCCCCCACATTGCCTTGAATGTGAAGGAAAGGAAGGAGACTATTGGGCGATTGATTTTACTGGCTGTTCTTTCTATATTAAATAAACATTTGATTTCATCTTCGCCTTCGTGTGTGCTGCGGGATGCTGCGCCTTGTTATTGATTTTGTATATTATTGTATTCATTACTCTGTTTATTTAAGCTTTCTTTTCTTTGTTATATTTACTATTCTCTTTGGTATTGGTTTTTATTTTTCGACTCCAGAAGGAAATGCTTTTATTCTTCGAACTCTTGCGCGTCTTGGAGGAGGAAAGATGGTGAAGGACTTCCACTGCTCCAAGCTCAACTTCTTTCCCTTCTTCATGGAAAACTTCTCCTGTACCATGGCTGGGAATAAGAAATCACCTGAAGCTACAATGTCCTTTAAGCGGTTACAAGTGCACGTAGAGTACGCGATCTTGCTGAATCCTTACTTCTACTTCTCCTCCAGCGCCTTTGACAAGCATAGCACTGGGAACCTTGCCTTAATTCAAGTGGTATTTGATGGAATGTATGCTGCGAGTCCATCAATCCAATTTAAAGACTTCCTCGGCACTTCCTCACTGAAAGCTGATGACTCTCTGTACCACAAACGACTCGACCCAAAGAAATACACACCTGTACCGACGAGTAGCCCTCTTGTTTTAGCGATAAAGAAAGCAATGGCCACTGCAATGAAGCTTGTCGATATTCGCTTCAATGGTTTCGACTTCGACTTCCTTCTTCCCGTGAACACCTGCGAGATACACGGGAAATGCTCTCAAATGATTCTACAGTTTAAAGATTCAAAAACTCTGGGCTTATTAGGAATGAAGGTGTGGAATACTATTCTAGATGGTGAAGTGACCATTATTGAGGATGGTACGAAAGCCTTCGAGTATCGAGGAGAGCGTGCGAGGTTTGCCGTGGACTATTACCTGCCCAAAGGAATGATGGATGTCATGGTCATGCTGCACGGACAAAGGGACTATGCTTGGGTGAACCTCTATCCTTTTGTTCAGTTTTATATCAAGTATCAGAAAGCGGAGGATGATCTGTTGGAGGCGAAGATGGCTTGTGGTCGCCCCACTGCCAGTAAGATGAATATGTGCGCCGAGATCGAGTTCATGAAAGTTGAAGTAATCGATCACCGCATGCCAAAGGACCTTCCCCTCACAGTTTTGTTGAGAAAAGGTCACTTTGAATTGGTTTCATTCCCGCTTACGATCGATGGCAAGAAAACAATGAAAAGTCGATACCTTTCAGAAGAGATCAACTACGACCCCACAGAGGGATCCTTCCTCCCAAAGCCCTTGCCTCCGACTAACCCGTTGTTGCCTTTCGTTGATGACAGTAAAATGAGTCCCAATATCATGAAGGTGATGTCAGGGACAGTAGAGAAGGTTTCGTTCCATTTGTCGGACTTCTGGAACGGAAATAATGAAGTAGAGGGCATCAAAGGGAGTCAGACGAGACTGGTGAACAACGATTCTACCTTCATCGACCAAGATTTAATGCAAGCGACAGTGGATCGGATCGTTTTCAATCGATTAGACTCCGCATTGTTAGACTGGATGATCACGTTGCAAGACACTTCCAATCGCCTGCCAATGTCGCGATTCGCGCATCAAAAAAACATGCGAATGGAGGCAAATTTACCATCACTGCAGTTTAGCACATCTCCACTTAGCTTTAACTACGATGTGCTTATCTTCAAGCAGCTGATGCAGAATTTCACGATTCCTCTCACCGCTCTCCCTCTGGACGAAGGAAGACTTGTCTCTTTCTTGTTCCAGAACTTTCGCGTGGAGATGTCTCGCCCTTACAATAGCAAAGACTCTGAGTGGCAGATGAAAGCGCGAGTCTTCCAAATCGGCACGAAGCTTCCAACGAGTGACTTAGAGGAACAGTATCAGATCTCATTGCTTAGCAGCGATGGCGGCGTTGAGGAAGGTCAATTAGAAGACGATAATGATGACGATGAAGCAGATCGAGAAGGTCTTGTTCGTCAAATCTCCCGTGAGAGCGTGACTAGTGCGCCGAAGCCTTTTTCTCTGTTGCGTCAGAAGGGCATTAGTCCTTCTGTTTCAAGTCAAATTGTTAACAACCATAATAATAGCTTTTACATTTCCAATGACGATGAAAGAGAGGGAAATGCGCCAGTGCCCTCACTGAGGCCTGCGGTACTGAGGAGGACGAGTGGAGAGAATTTAGCTGGCTCTCCGCATCTCCCTTCAGCAATAGATCGCCGTGCCATATTTCAAAACAAGATGAGTGACATCGAGTATCACAACCAAACCTTACCGCACAGCATTTACCAGTCGCCTCAACGGTTCCTCGAAGATGAAGAGGTCCTAGACACCACTACTGCTCTCCCGCATCGGGATAAACAAAGTTCTACTCAGGGATTGAAGAGATCTCCGACTACAGGGAGTATTTGGAGGTTTGAGAACTTCGATGCAGCATTTCAATTGGGATTGACGTCGATGGCCCTGCATCACGTGAGAAGCAAGCGCTTTGGTGTCGACTTTAAGAACAGTTTTCCCCTCCCCTCTTCCACACCCTCTGATGAGAGTTTGGATGACGACAATCCGTCTCACTGGATGATTTACCGGGACTCTTTTCTTATTATGAACGAATTAAATGCGACGTGGTTGAATCTGAGCGATATTCTTTGTTCTATTGGACCCACCCATGCTAACGCTTCAACGGCCGGAGCTATTAAGTTTCTCTGTGCTTTCAATATGATCAAGAAGACTGGTGATCGTATTACTGCGAGGATGGATGCAATCAAAAACCGTTTCGTTCCTGCAGAAGTTCTTCGAACTCAACATGCGAGTACTAACAGTCCACCTCCTCCTCCTCCTCCCGCGACGAATAATAATACATCCACCACTAACAGCAACAGTGGAAGCGGTAAAAATATTATCAAAGTTTCGGACTTGTCAATGGTCATCGCCGTTCAAACAAGTGCAACGAAAGGGAATCAAACAGAAAGCAGTTCTTTCCGGACTTCTTTCCCCTCTGCTTATCCTGAAGGCTCCAGAAGACCGTCTGTGTCTCCTTCGCCTTCTACGAAAGCCATGCTCGAAGAAGTTGCAGGGAATCGATGTGTTATTGTGAAGCTACAGGGCATTTATGGAGAAACCTCATCAGGAGTTATGATAGGGAAATTCTCCAGCTGTGAAATGTGCGTAAATTGCTTTGCCCAGAAGCCTTTCCTGCAGATTGAAGACTTTTCCTACGAGAAGCGATCCGTCGTCGAGAAGAAAGAAGTCTTTGACAGTTTGTTAAGGAAGGCGGTGACGAAGGACCACGTGGTGAGCGAAACTCAAAAGATTGCCATGAGTGAAATCATCTTTCACTTTCATCAATTTATGGACCTTGGCGAAGTCATCGATGAACTGACATTGCAACAAGCTGTTTTCAAGGTTGCCTCAACCCCTCCACCTTCCCTCACTTCTTCCTTGTCTGCGAATGAAACTGCACATGGGTTAGGCGGTGACGACGCCTCAGCGGTTTCCAGTGATAACAGTGACACAGAGAGCGAAGATGGATTCGATTTTCTCACAGTCGCTTCAACGAAATCTCCCTCGGTTGTCAGTGATTCTTTACCGACAGCACGAGACAACATTACATCAAACAACAGCCCCCTCGACCCATCCTCGTCAACCCTGCCTACGACTCTTCCACCAACTGTGAAAGTGATGGATGTGATGTTTAGAAGATTTAAGATGAAATTCGACGGTCCTATCGACCATGCCTTCGAAGAAGAATTGCTAGTCATGTCTTTGGAGAAATTCTCGATCCATCTCTTTCAGGATAAATCCGACGACGAAATTCAAGACGAAATCGCATTGCTGGATGTTCCCTTTGACCCCCTTCAACAGAACTCTGTCTTGGAAGTGATAAATCCTGATAGTTTCGTTGTTTACCAGGGAATCTTCGGCGGCCAGCTGAAGATGTCGATGGATTCGATGCTCATTCACCTCTCGCTCCAGCAGGAGCCGTTTTTCGAGGCGTACAAGCTCAGTTGGACTGGCGTCTGCTACAATGCTAGTGTCAAGGATGATCGCATTCCAGTGCAATATCGACTTGTTGACATTGTTGACACGATGGTGCTACAACCCTGGCAAGGCGATGACTTGGAGGATGATCAAGGACGAAATCTGTTCGGTCTAACTTTACCCGCCGTTGCCTCTCCGACAGATGCGATGTATGCAGTAGTGCAGAAGCCTCTAGCCCCGGGAAAGATCTACTTGGACTTGGTTTGGTCGGGTGAAACGATGGACGTCAGTCTACACAATCACACCCCGCAATGTCTCGAAGTAGCGAATAAAATCTTTGAGATATCGACGCCACCAGTGCTTGATCCCTCGCCTCTACTTGCACCTTGGGATTCGCTTCGGTTTTGGCTGCACGGAGCATTCGCTTTCAAGTTCCAGAAACTCACAGTAATTAAGAACGGCCAGGACTACCTTCATCAAAATGTGAAGTTGAAGCTCTCTATGGTTAATCCCGAGTGGCATATGGACGCAAAGTCGTTTGAGTTCACATTCAACAATCTTGAGGCAGTCGCTGAGATGACCACCAAAATTCTGCCAGGACGGGGAAGAGCCTCTGCCCGTCGACCGAAGATCTCGCACGTCACCATGAAGATCTGTGAAGTTCCTGCCATGATATTGGCTGTTCGACATCATCATCGAGTGAGTTTAAAGGATGGGCGACGATCTCGCTTCTACAACCACCATGATGTGTATTTGCATCCCGCGTTGGTGGTAGACCCAGAAATTCCACCTGTGAATAGCAACAACACGGCTCCTTCCATCCGTCAAAGCATTGGAAGCAATCCTATAAACAGCGGAAACAACAGTAGCGCCTCTTTGCGCGATGATCTCACCAAGTATTACGTGAATAATGAATTTGTCGACGAGTTGCGATACATTCAGAACGATCGCTTCTATTACTTTAGATCGAATAAGATGTCCATCAATTATGACGTCGAACTTCGTCTCGCCGATCGTAACAACGAACCCATTACTATCAACCTTCGCCTTGATAATTTAGTGAGAATTCTCGGGTCAATCAATGATCCGCAACCCGCCCAGCACCGCTCGAACAGTCAGTCCCCTGTCTTAGGCGTTGAAGACATGCGACTATTGATACTCAAACCTCCTCCCGTTGCTCGTCCTCCGAACACACTCACTATGGGAATGATGGCAAATGAAGTGAAGTTACAAATGATAATAAATCGCATTATTTTCTGTTCTTGGCCGTCTTCGAAGAATTTCTTTGGCGTTGCCTCGATGCAGGAATTCACTGATTTGCAACTCCACCTCATCCGAAAGAACATCGAGAAGGTTTTTCTCACGAATGTGATTAACAACACGACTTTTGCAACTGTTTCTGGGTTATCTGAAAGCAACGACTCCGCTGCTCACCAAGGGGCGGCAGGGCCTTTAAAGTTTTGGGATTATTACCCATCTAATAAGCGCTTAATCATCTTTCGCAACGAATTACTACAAGGTATCGAAGACAAGAACTTTCCGATTCAGATCGATCACCTTTTCATGGAGATTTACTTTGGAGAGATTTATGTGAGAGAGTGGACGACGAAGCATCTTGCTTTCAGTCAGCTTCTGGCGGGAAGCAAGAAATTCCTTAGCGGGAGAAGCCACCTCCATACCTCCTTTGGAGGTGGAGGAGCCAGTAGTCCCGGGGAAGGAGAGTTTACACCTGGCAAGGATTCCGCAGGAGGTCAAGCTGGATCGCCGCATGACGATGATGGTGCTGATGCCAATTTTGAACCAAAGACAGTTGATGACGTTACGGAGTTGTTCAAACCTATCCATCGTTTAGCACACACGTCCAAAGTGATTATAAGCTTGACTGAGTCAGGAGAGGTTTCTTCGAGATGTAATCTCTTTAGTCTGTCGGGGATTCTTCGCAAGCGAGATGAAAGTGCTGCGAACGATGGATGCGCTCAACCCTTTCAACGAAGCAACTGCTTGCCACGTCGAATGCCGGGATCGAGAAGTGGGGGCAAGGTTCAGATGCGATCTGATTTTCTTATCGGAAAGGAATGGAGGAAAAAGTCTTTGGAAATGCACATCGGCTGCGCCTCGCCGAATACAAGTGCGGATTTCTTCAATAAGCAGAAAGAAGCGTTGTGTGGAGTTCGACGAACTACCTTAGAGCGACAAAGCACCAGCAATTTATCTGACGCAGATCAGAACAACTCTCGTCCTCGCAGTGCTTCTCGAAACCCAAAATCTCGCAAATCCATGCTTCTTTCTCCTGGGATCATGCCATCTGCAGCGTCAGGCTTTAACGGCAATCCAGCTCGAACGAGAACTGAGAGCTCTGAGACAGCGGTCAGTCAAGTGAAGGATTCTTTAGTGAAACGGCGAAGAGATTCCATCATTAAAGCCGAGACACCCTACAGTGGTCACGGTGCGAATCGTCGCAGGAGCAGTGTCTCCGGAAAACCTCAGAGAAAGTTGAAGTGGGGATCAGTTACGATGGGTTTCAAAGCAAATTTTCGCAATTTTGTTGATAATCACTCTGCGTTCACGCCTCCCTCTTGTGCACTCCCTGAATCCTATAAAAGTCACCAAATTCGCCCGAGTTCTCACAATCGCTTCTTCCAGAAATCCGCACCTTACACGGACAAGTTCGGTTATCTCAATGGACAAAAGGCTATCTCCGACAGCGATGATCAAGCTTCTTCCTTCGGAAACAAGATTTGGGGCCTCAAGGTAGTCGATTGTCGCATTCTTTTTAGTATCAAGATCCGTGACGTTCTATTCTCTTATGTGGCAAGATGCTTGGATCTCTTCACCTCTGAAGACGAGGAAACGAATTCAATCACTAAAGATCCTACTGTTGAACCGTCTTCCCAAAGAAGACCAAGCACCATTAGTTTAGGAGCAAAAGGACCAAAGGAGAAAGCAACGTTGATGGATTTCCTTGCCGTCGACGAAGAGTCCGCGCAACCATCCCCGAATAAACGCAAAACGCGCGCAGTAAATACCGCTGAAGAAAGCCCTTTAGGCACGCCGCGTCAGAGGGGCGATAGTGGTGATATGGGAGAGGTTTCTTCAGTGTCCGCTCATTTTAACGTCAGAAAGACGGAGTCCACAGACACGTCGCTGTCTCACGGTGGAGGCATGAGTCCTGGAATCGCACTCTCAGGTAAAGGGGAATTTAACTTCCACGAGGTCTATCCAGACAATGATGACGAGGTATTTGTGGATGACGCCGCGAAGAGGACGATTAAGAGTCGAGTCTATCATACCGGTGGGAGAGGTTTACAACGTGCGAGCAAAACACGTGTCTCAACCAAGAAGGATTTTAATTTCTCAATTGGCGAGGATGACGAGAACAATGGAGATGACGGCAGGCGTCTTGCTAATGTGAAAAGATTGTCGATCGAGACGGATCAATTGGGAGGAATTCCATCTAACAGTTCTTCCTTAACGAATACCCCTTACTCCACCACCACTCCTAAAGCTGACTCCGGCAAGGCGGCACCGAAGCCAAATAAAAAAATCCCAATCAACCAACACTTCTTCATCGTTGAAGTCATCGACCCTCAGATCAACTTCCTTGACGCAGACAAACACGGATCTCTTATCATCGTCGCTGGACGGTCTTCTCTTGAAGGAAAGAAGCTCAATACTGCCATTCTCCCTCCAGCTCCTCCTGTTTCGTCGAATCCTGTGCCCACTGATGGCGGGGAGTCGGAGAAGGCAAAGACGACCGTTGATCCGAAGAGACGACAAGAAATTCGTTTGAAAATGGATGGTGTCTCTGCCTTCACGATCCCCACGTTGATCAACTACGACGAGAACAATGAAATCAATGGCGATGGCGAAGAGTTTGAAGATGAGGTCTTTTGGAAGCAACTTGAAAGCACCTCTGATGCTCGTCCCTCGTACACTGGAGGCAATGGAAGTGCCTTTCCTGCAATAACTCCACCAGCCGAGACCAATGGGTCAGGTCACAACTCAGGAAACGACATGCAAGACTCTCCTTTCCTTAAAACAGCGATCAAGGATTTCCAGATTCGTGCTTTATACGTCTTCTGGACTGATGTCAGTCCAGCGGAGGCGAAAGAACTCTACGTGCAACAAAGCAAAGATGCCTTGACCTGCACATTTCGATTGGAATTGCCTGAGCTCGCAGTGGATATCTTTTCCTGGCAGTTTTATGTGATTTTGAACGTCGTTCGCAATGTTTTGCTCGTTCCACCTCCTGTCACCTCTTCCTCTAGAAATAAAGGAAAGAACGGAGAGGCGGAAGAGCCGGAGAGTGCCGTGGTAGAGCTATCACGAGACGCCGATCTTCTCTCTCGCTTCGACATTCGCGCCAATATCCACAACATGTTAGATTTGATGAAGCAGAGGAACTGCGAGGAGGTGCGCATGTTAGTGGAGGAATATCTGTCTAAGGCCGTTGAGAATAGCGCGATTGCGCGCTTTGTCGAAATCTTTATTGGTCGAGTATACTGGAAGCTCCGCACCAACACGAATAACTTGTCATCAAATGACTCTGAAGGCAGCACCCCCTCCTCCTCCTCAGCGCAAAAGAACAAAAAGAAGAAATCTAACGCAAACCCCAATGACCAAGAGCTAGTGGAGGCTGCTCTGACAGGAATCTACGCCACTTTGAACTTCTTCGAGGATAGGTAAGCACGATTCGTATGATGTGCTCTTTTCAAACCGTGAACTCATTGAGCTATCTTGTAGACGCGTGTCCTCCTTGTTTGAGATTCAGAGATTCTGGGCAAAAAATCTCGATCCTGGCGCTGACTCTGCGGCATTTGTCGATAAGACGAGCATCCTCGTGCCCATTCTCGAGCAAAAGGATATTTGCACTCGTTGCGGTGTTGAGTTCACACAAGAGGAGAATAACTCCACCGCCTGTGCTTTCCATGGTGATGACGACGGCCTTCCAGGTGAATACAAAGAAAAGATTGTCTTGGACGAGATCACCGGCAAGGAGCAACGGTTCAAAGCTTGGACTTGCTGTGGCCGAACTCATCAATTCGCCCCTGGGTGCAGCAAAGGACCGCATAATTGCAAAGAAGTGATGATCTCGATTCGCGCTGAAGCCCATGCACCGATACGCATCGAGAATGTGGACGTGACGGTGATCAAGCAATTAGAGATTTCTATCTTCCCTTGCTCGAACTACTTCCTGAGATTGCAGATCACCAAGTCCCTGGCCGATCTTCTGCACAAATACTTCTCCATCGATCGGGTCGAGGCGTACGAGTCTGCCAGCGCCCAGTACAATAGCGGCAACAATAGCGAGACTAACAGCGATGCCAGTTCCAACACTAATACTAATTCTCAAGGCAGCAACAGTCAGAAAAAGTCCAAAAAGATTATTCCTAAAGTGTTCAAGCTGAAGAGTAAGAGCAAGAAGAAAGGAGGCTCTGAGACCAGTAGCGTTGATAGTGATAATCGTGCCCGCGCGTTTAGCACAGGACTTGCCGCGAATGCAGGAGAAGATAATAAGGGACAAGTCGCTCATCGCGCTCGTCGCAGTCTGACTACGTCGAGTGCGATCGATATTAGTCAGAGGAAGTCTACCGCTGTGAAGAAGCAAGAGGGTTTGTATATTCTCTATCTAAGAGTCGGCGATATTAACGTGGACGTCTCTACTGCTGGTTTCGGATTCGCACTGAATCTGGATCGCTTCCAGGCAGTCATGGACAAGTTCTTCTGCAAGAAACAAGTTTTGGACTGGAAGAGACTCATCTGGCAACTAGAGAAACACCTCGTGACCAGTCTGATCAAACACACCGCGTCGAACAGTATCACGAAGCTCTTTTCTCTCGGCAGAAGACAAACGAATCTGCTCGGAAACAATGCTTTCATGACGAATTCGAGAGTCAATGACAGCCACTCGCAGTCCACTACTCAACAAGGCATCGCGGCACTAGCTGTGACGCCAGCTGCCGCGGATCCTGAACTTGTTCTCAATACGAAGAAGAATATGCTCTTTGGCGCGACGGCAAAGTCTCGCACATCAACTATCGCGATCATGCCAAGACGCCCCACGCTCTATTCCACACCCACTCCCGCGTCCTACCATCCCCACGCAGAGGAGGAATCCAGCGAAAGAGTAAAGACGCATCGAGAAAGTTTAACTGAGAAAGCACAGCAAGTGATCACAAATGCCTTTGGTTCTACTTCTTCAGCACCTTCCACCCCTTCTGTTGCTACCTCTTCTGCTCCTCGTCGAGCATCAGCACCGTCTGCACTTTCCACGTCCCTCTTTTCCTCCCCGCAAGCTACTACTCACTCCGGGGAAGACATTCAGTCTGATAGCGAGCCTGCTCCCTCATCTGTTAATACTAAGCCTTTTCCTCCCTCCTCTCCCTCGTCAGAGCGTCCAGTCAATCCTCTCAACAACCCGAAGAAAGAGAAAGCAAAATTCCTCGGATTATTCTAGGAAGCATGGCTGTCTAGTTGTTTGTCTGTTCTATCCATTGCTTCTATCGAAGGACTCGGACGAGTGAGCGATTGGGAGAGATGATTCATTTGCCTTGTGGTTTTTTTTTTATGTTTTTTTTAGTTTTGTTTTTGGTTTTTTGAATGTTGTTGTTGATTTTTGTCTATCATGTGTCAATATTAATATTACCTCGAACTCTAATTGAACACATATGAAGAATGTCTATTATCTATATCTATAATACATAGCATATATGATATCAGACAGAGAGAGAGAGAGGAAACTCTCTTAGCGAGAGTTTTCCGAAGTAACGAGATAATTCGATAAAGGAGATCTCCCTCGATACAAGAGTCTGTCTCTTAATAATTCATTATTGAAGATATCGAACTAAAGACAATAAGATAACACAAGATAACGAGATAACGAGACAACTTTACGACGAGACAATCACAGAGATCATTCATCAGAACCAACTCTTCTTAACTTCTTTTTCATCCGTCTCTGTTAGCTTTGGAACATGTCAGAAGAAGAAGGAGAGAAGTATATTCTCCATTTCAAAGCAACTCAATTGAGAAAGAAAACCCAAACACTTTCTTTATCATCTCCTACCTTCCATACATTCGCTGTTATCAGCCTCCGTGATTCTGCACAGGCCGATGCAATTGTCTTAGGATCTACTGTGAGGCAGCACTGTCATATACCTTCTAACCCCTTTAACTATTGACTGATTTCTTCGCAGGAGATAATCGAGAACAATCAGAATCCCGAGTGGACGACTCCTGTGGTGGTACCGTTTCGCTTTGAGAAGTTACAAGAGGTCTGATGAGTCCTTCTCTTGCTATCTCTGCTGTGCTAATAATAATTCTAACAGATCTCTGTGAGGGTTTATCTCGCATCTGACGTCACCTCAAAGGAAGAGAGAGAGGAGGCGCTCATCGGACAGTTCAAGTTTCCCCTGCCCAGTCTCCTCTATGCGATACGAGGACTGAGAGGAGCGCTGGTCCACGACACTCACGGGTGAGACAAGAGAACTCTGACGTCTTACTCGTTACTTACTGCACGTCTGATTGTGTCTGTATGATGGCAGAGAGCAGGGACAGGTGTTAGTGCGTGGAGAGTCTCTCTACGAGACCAGAGAAGTGTTTGGCGGTGCTTTCTCCCTCCACCTCGACGCACCTCTCAGTGGAGGTTTCTTCTCTACGAGGGAGTGTTTTCTGACGCTGTCGCGACTGAACGAGGATGAGTCATGGACGATGGTCTGGAGAGGCTCTAAGAGTTCCCTCCCCTCTTCCTCTCCCTCTGAGGAGGTGTCGCTAGGTCAGACTCGTCTCTCCCTCGCCTCTCTCTGCAACGGCGATGTGCGCAGACCGCTGAGGTTGCAGCTGTGGGAGTTCCACTCTGACGGAAGACACGAGATCCTTGGCTACGTCACCACCAACACACATAGCATCACTGCCTCGTCAGCCGTGACGTTGAAACTGAGCGACGACAAAGACAAGACGAAGCAGCTGGGACACGTCATCGCACGAGACTGTCGTATCGAGAGTGCCGCTACTTTCTCACAAGTAACCCATGCCCTAACCCTTGCCCTCGTCCTGTCTGACTCTGTCTCTGTAGTATGTGCAAGGAGGCTGCGAGATCTCACTGCTCGTGGCGATCGACTTCACTTACTCCAACGGAAACCCGAAAGACCCGACGAGTCTGCACTACCTTCCCTCCCTCGCCACCGCCGACTTTCCGCCATCTAAAGGTCCCGTGTCGCCGGTAGATCGCCTGAACCCTTACCAAGAGGCGATCCAGGCAGTGGGCAAGATCCTGCAGCAGTATGACGCAGACAACATGTATCCCGTCTTCGGCTTCGGCGCTCAAACCCTCGGCAGAGACGGCAAGTTTGGCATGACGTCACATTGCTTTAACCTCCACCCAGAAGAGAAGGAGGTGAAGGGCATCGAGGGGGTCTTAGCGCTCTATGAGGAGGCGATGACGCGGTTGAAGTTCTCGTCACCCACATACTTCACAGAGATCATAGAGGAAGCATGCGTCATCGCTAATCGGACGCAGTGTAACCAAGAGAGTCAGAAGTACTTCATCCTTCTCATCCTAACAGACGGAGTGATCAATGACATGGAGAGCACCATAGAGGCCGTCATCGCGGCCTCTGCACTGCCTCTAAGCATCATCATCATCGGAATCGACAGACCGGGAGACACCGACAACTTTGACAAAATGCGAGTGTTGGACTCCGATGATAAACTCCTCCAGCACGGCGACCTCACCGCCCACAGAGACATCGTGCAGTTCGTGCCGTAAGTCATATCTCAACGTAGCTGTCTAACATCTTATCATATCAAACATCTTAATTCTCTGATTCCTAGATTCTCGCGCTTCTTCAGTAGAGGCATGCAGTCGCTGGCAGAGGAGGTGCTGGAGGAGGTGAGAGCATTAGAGAGATGTATAGAGAGAGAGTATGAGTGATTCTGACGTCTCTCTCTCTTTCGCTTGTAGATTCCTGACCAGCTCGTCGGATATATGGAGGAGAAGCGCATCGTGCCCAACGTACCCACCACATCAGACAAGTGAGAGGAGGGCTGAATGACGTCATTCCTTTAGAGACGATGACAAGTGCTATACCTGTCAGATATGAAGAACAGGTCAATACATTGACATAACTTGCTGTTAACAGCAATAAAAATATATTATAATAACCCTACCCTACCCTACCCTACCCTACCCTACCCTACCCTACTTCAATGACACGATACAACTACCCTCAGAGCATAGTATACTATGACACCAATCCAGGTCCATAGCCTTGCATCCATGCCACACATTGCTCCTCTACCTTGAAGTGCACTTCCTCTCTCTTCTGTCGCAGCAGCGCCGAGTTCCCCGTGACGTCATCCAAGCTGTTGAAAGGAGCGATGAATTGTTGTATCGAGAGAGGGATCATTCACTTACGCGAGGAATTGAAGGTTGTGGCGAAAGAGGTGCAAGGGGTGGCGAGGGAGAGCGACGTGAGCGTTGTCGGTGAACAGCTCGTGACGTGTCTCCATCTGACGCAAATTAAAGAAATCCAATGAGCCGCCATCGCCCACCCCGACGAAGACGAGGGAGAGGGGCAAGGAGGTGCACAGCGCGATCTCCTGCAATGTCTGCTCTACGTCACTGCACACTCCGTCAGTCACCACCGCCGCCACCGTGTAAGCGGAGGGCGGCGATGACGTCAGCGAGGTGCGAATAGAGCGGATGAGAGGTGCGAGGAGTGTCGGACCAGCGAACGTCAGTCGTGGCAGAATCTTCTCATAGACCTACGAGGAGGTGAAGGGGTGTTAGAGGTAGTGGACGTGACGTCACCTGACAGAGATCCTCTGCTGACGTCAGTCGCTGCTTCGCCGAGTGCAGGGGGAAGTGAGGTAGTGGCTCTGGTCGCTCGTCATCTTCATCACTGCTGTAGTGGGGACGAGGAGGTGCGGCTGCCAGTTGTCGCTGACGCTGCTTCCACTGTCGGTAGTCGAACACCGCGCCGAAGCCACACACACGATAGACAACCTCATTCCCTTCTTCACAGCACTCCCTCAACACCTCGTGAAGGAGGTGCAGGCTCTGCTGGTAGGGGTTGCGCCTCCTCGCACCTCGGTGAAGATGGTGACGCGACGAGGCGGAGTGACGAGGGCCATTAGACTTGGTGAAGTCGATGGCGATGACGCATGAGAGACTCATCCTCGCAGCTCGCTGTGAGGGAGAGGAGGTGAAGGGAGAGCCAAGGGGTGTGAGCAGTGGCGCTGACATCACTAACGGCACTTCTCTGTTTTTGAAGTGAAGGAGAGTGAGAGCGAAGACTCTGACGGGCTCTGACAGCATGTCTTGCAGGGTGGTGATGACGTAGGCCTGCTCTTCTCCCTCGTCCGCCTCCTTGAGACCAGTCCGCCATAGCGAGAGTCGCACAGGCTCTCGATAGTCCGCCAGCTCTTTATACTGCAGCAGCGCGACAGTGACGTCACCAAAGTCGATCATCCTCCCAGTGATGTAGGCCGTCACCGCAGCACTGTGCCACCACCTCTGCCAGGTTGAGTCCCTGCCACGTCTGCGCAGAGCCGCGGTGAAATCAAGGTAGAACAATCTCTGAAGAGGTGCTTACTTGGCTAGAGAGAGGTAGTAGCGAGAGGTGGTAGTGTCAGTGGCGGGGGAGGTAGTGGGAATGTCTTTGATGAAGACAGAGAACGACAGCCTCCTCCTCGCAGACAGTGACGTAGGCAGCGGTGATTCTTCCTCGCACTTCATCATCAACACTCCCTTAGCACTACAATAGAGGTGATAAGAGGTGGAGGGAGTGAAGGTGCCTTACCTGAGAGAGGTGTGGTGCACTACATCTCTTTCGAGGAGGTGAGAGGTGTAGAAGGCACTGACGTATACTCGAACCTGCCCCACCACCTCCATCTCCTTCCTCCTCTCAGAGTGAGACAAAACACGCACTATTACCTCCTGAATAATGTCCGGATCGACCAAGATTCGCGTGTCTTTGCTCCATCTCACAGTCCTCCCAGCCGCTCTCTGACGCTCCTACAGACATGAATCAAGCAAACTTACTGAAATAGATGGGAGATAACCGACCGTGGTTCCTACGACGACTGTCCCTCTGTCATGAGGTGTGTGTAGCAAGATCTCTGCACTGAGGGGTCCAGTGAAATCTTCGTCAAGTTTCAACTCTTTCAACTGCAAATGAAGAGACAATGCCATTCCAAAAACTTACAACGATATTGCGGCTTAAATCTTTGATCCTCTTTCAGTCTTCTGACGAGATAAGGGAGAGTATTAATGCAGATTTGACGTCTCAATGTTTCTTCGTCTCACTCGCTGAAGATTGAGAGAGAAACGACTCGGTAGATACTCGGTAAGTCGGCAAGAAATTGTATCAAGAGTGCAGAGTCTTATCGAGAGTCAGCGGAAGACTCTATTAAT
>VFQN01003475.1_pt1 | contig 22441 bp, 22 predicted proteins | sample 3512371 | NCBI WGS metagenome assembly VFQN01 (sample SAMN10412370, study PRJNA504923) | tailings metagenome | isolation source: Replicate 2 from Balatoc abandoned mine | place: Philippines: Itogon, Benguet | collected 2017-08-28
ACCGCCTGGCCCGGCCGGCACGCTCTCCAAGCCCAGTTCCGCGGCCACCTCGTGCGGCCGGCTGGAGACGACCGTGATCTGCGCGCCGGGCAGGTGCCGGCGCAGCAGCGCGCATGTCGACGTGCGGATTGCCTGATCGCCGATATTGCCATCGGCATCGCCCGCCAGGATCAGGATCCGCACACCGACACCTCCCAGTAAAACAGCGGCCCGGACGTTCCCGAAACACTCCGGCATTCACCAAGAACGCTGGTTGAAATAGTACGCGTCCCGGCCGCCACCAGACGCCTGGTGCGCAGCACCGTCACGCATCGCTTCATCTCATGCCGGCTATGAAGATCTTGCCGAAGCGGCTGAAAATGTCCAACATCAAAATCATCGGAAGCATGTTTCCGGTAAGGAATCCTGCGCGCCCCGGCGCACGCCACACGCGGAAATGCCAATGCAAAATGAAACATTTACCGACTGTGCTCCGATTTTTATTGTAGGATCGCCGCGCTCAGGCACGAAGCTTACGCGGTCTATACTTAGCTCTCACCGGAACATCGCCATTGCTGATGGCTTTCATTATTGGGTTGAGGTAGCTCGTTTTTCTAAGGAAGTTCCGGATCTTAGGGCGCCGGGCGCACTCGACCGGTTCTTTGCGCTGCTCAACAAGTCCCGACACTATGTACACATCGCCGATCTCGGGCCGGAACTGGCTGAAGTGCGCGGCATGCTGGAACGGGATCCACATCCCACCGCCGCTAAATATTTCCGCTATGCGATGGAAACCTATGCGCGGCGGCGCGGGGCGGCACGGTTCGGCGAGAAGACCTCGGCAAACGTGCGCTACCTGCGCGAGGTCCAGGAGATGTTTCCCAACGGAAAGATCATCAACCTGGTCCGCGACCCGCGCGCCAACGTTGCCTCCCACCTCCACGTCCCCTGGGCCTCGCGCGACGTGGTCTCCCTGGCCCTGAAGTGGAAGCTCGCCGTCCGCTCGTTCCGCGACTTCCTGGCGTCGGGGCCGGCACGGCCCGAGAACGTCATGGAAGTGAAGTACGAGGAACTGGCCAGCAACCCGGAGGCCGTCATCCGCCGGATGTGCACCTTCGTGGGCGAGCCCTTCGACCCCCACATGATGGCCCACCAGGAATTCTCGAGCATCGACGTCGCCGACCTGCCCTGGAAGAAGGGCGTCACCCACGCGATCAACGAGGGCGCCATCGCGAAATGGCGCCAGGAGCTGACCGGCCCGCGGATCGCCCTGATCCAGTGGCTGACCGGTCCCGAGATGCGCCACTATGGCTACGCGCCGATCGATATTCCGGCCGAGGAGCTTCGTCAGGTACCCGCCCAGCTGGCTCGGGAGATCGGATTGTGGCTCGCGTTCAAGCGGCGTGTACGCGCCGAGCGCCGGCAGACCGGCCCGCAATATTATGATGATTCGGCGGTCTACCGGCTGATGCTGGGCTTGGTCGGCCAGATGACCGGCCTGGCCAAGCGGACTCGTGGCAGTGCCAGTGGCCCCACGCTCGGTTCACCGTCCGCTTCTTCACCGATGGGGACCGGCCACGAACGGCATTGACGCCGACATCTGACATGTTACCGTTCAGGTCGAGGCCGGTGACAGGCCGACGATCAGGGATGGTGCCATGTTCCGCAAAGCCCTCATGGGCGGTGTCGCTGCTGCTTGCCTTGCTACGCCCGCGCTCGCCTGCGAGGACGCGGACCGGGTGCCGCTGACCTGGTCGACGATCGCGGGCTTCTATACCGATGCCATGGCCGACCTGGTCGCCGGCTTCGAGGCCATCCATTGCGCCAAGGTCAACGTCGTCAACATCGACAACTCGCAGCTCTACAACAAGCAGGTCATCGAGATGGTCGGCGCCACCGGCGCCTACGACATCGTGACGCTCGAGACGTCCGAGAAGGCCGACTTCGCCGAGAACGGCTTCATCCTGCCGATGACCGACTACTTCGCGGACAAGCAGGACCTGGTGAAGGACGTGGCGCCGGTGCTGGCCACGATGACCACGCGCTACAAGGACGATATCTGGGGCCTGCCCTACTACACCTACACGGCAGGCTTCATTTATCGCGCCGACCTTTTCGAGGACGAAGGCGAGAAGGCCGCCTTCAAGGAAAAGTACGGCTACGACCTCGCCGTGCCGCAGGACTGGAAGCAGCACCGCGACATCGCCGCGTTCTTCATGCGCAAGGCCGGTGACAAGCTGAAGGGCGAGACGCTCACCAAGGACTTCTACGGCGTCGGCCTGATGGCCGGGCCTTACCCGGAGATCCAGGACGAGCTGTCCGGCCCCATATGGGGTGCCGGTGCCGACTGGCTGGACGACGAGGGCAAGGTGGAGACCGCCGCGGTCGAGAAGGCGCTCACTGACTATATCGAGCTGTTGAAATTCGCCCCGCCGGCCGCCCTGACCGTCACCTATGACGGCGTCATGAACCAGATGAAGGACGGCCAGATCGCGATGACCCACGGCTTCTTCCTGGACCAGTGGCCGAACGCGGTCACCACCGAGCAGTCGGTGCCGGGCGCGAAGATGGGGGTCGCCGAGGCGCCGGGGAAGAAGGCCTATATCGGCGGCTTCCTGCTCGCGGTGGCCGAAAGCTCGGCCCACCCCGACGAGGCCATGGACTTCGTGGCCTATATCGGCGGGCCGGAGGCGCAGAAGAAGTTCGCGGCAGCCGGCGGCACCTCGACTCTGGTCAGCGTCCTCACCGATCCCGAGCTGACCAGGCCCGAGAACCGCGCCAGGACCGGCCACTTCCCGACCCTGCTGCAGATCTTCAAGTCGATGGACGGGTTCCAGTCCAACCTGTTCTCCACCCCGTTCGGCGCGAAGATCTACAACACCATGCAGATCCCGCTCCAGGCGGCGGCAGCCGGCCAGATCACCGCGGCCGAGGCTGCCCAGCGGCTCACCGATGACGTCGCCAAGATCTGCGGCGGGCCCTGCCCGATCGCCAAGGCGGCGAAATAGTCGACCTCTCCTGCCGCCGGACCGGATCCACGGTCTGGCGGCCCTTTTCTCCTGCTTCTTCCACCGGAGACGACGCATGGCGGCGAGCTACGCCCCGGCGGCCAAGGGCTGGCGCACCAAGGTTCCAAGTGCCAGCGGCATGTCCGACCGCGCCTTCGCCTGGGCGCTGATCGCTCCCGCCATGGCGATCATCCTGGTGTTCGCCCTGGTACCGCTCGGCTACGCCGTGATGGTCTCTTTCCGCATGGCCGATCTGACCCGCGGCGGCCTGCGCGAGTTCGTTGGCCTCGACAACTACCGCACCGTGCTGTTCGACCGCGCCTTCTGGGATTCGATCGCGGTCACGCTGGAGTTCACGGTCGCCGCCGTGGGCCTGGAGATGGTGCTCGGAATCGCCATCGCCTTCCTCCTGCACGGCGCCAGCCACGGAAAGACGATCGTCCGCTCGGTCCTGATCCTGCCGCTGGCCACCGCCCCGGCCGTCACCGGCCTGTTCTGGCGCAACCTCTACGACACCCAGTTCGGCGTGGTGAACTGGCTCCTGGGTTCCCTCGGCCTGCCCGAGCCCAACTGGCTGGGCGACATCCATATCGCGCTGTGGTCGGTCGTCCTGTTCGACGTCTGGCAGTGGACCCCGTTCGTGGCGCTGATCGCCCTGGCCGGCCTGTCCAGCCTCCCGCGCGAGCCGTTCGAGGCCGCCGAACTGGACGGTGCCTCCACCTGGCGGGTGCTGCGCGTCCTGACCTTCCCGATGCTGGCCCCCGTCCTGTTCCTGGTGCTGATCCTGCGCACCATCGACAGCCTGCGCCTCTACGACGCCGTGGCGGTGCTCACCAGAGGCGGCCCCGGCACGGTCACCGAGACCATGACCTTCTACCTGTTCCGCACCGGGCTGAAGCTGTTCCGCATGGACTACGCGTCCACCATGGCGATCTTCTTCCTTTACGCGCTGCTGGTCGCCAGCGTCTTCGCGCTCCGCCCGCTGCTGAAGCAGTTCACCGAACGCGCCCAGGCGCAGAGCTGAGGACCGGCCGATGCTGCAGCGCCCCGTCCATCCCGCCCTCTCGACCCTGCGCTACGCGCTGATCCTCCTGGTCGTCCTGTTCGCGGCCTTTCCGATCTTCTGGATGATCCTGACCTCGTTCAAGCCGGCCGCCGACATCATGGTCTCGCCGCCGCGCCTGTTCTTCACGCCGACGCTGGAGAACTATGTCCATGCCATCGTGGACAAGGACTTCCTGCGCTACGTGACCAACACGCTGATCGTGTCGGTGATATCGACGATCTTCGTGGTCGTGCTGGGGGCGCTTGCCGCCTACTCCTTCGCCCGCTTCAACACCGGCGACGGCCATATCCTGTTCTTCATCCTGTCCACCAAGATGTTCCCGGCCATCGCGGTGGTGCTCCCCTATTTCCTGATCTTCCGCGACATCGGCCGGACCGGCATCGGCCAGTTCCTGCAGATCGGCCTGGACAAGCCGGGTGCGCTGATCATCAGCTACACCATGTTCAACCTGCCCTTCGCCATCTGGCTGCTGGTGTCCTTCTTCCAGGACATCCCGAAGGAGCTGGAAGACTCGGCCCGGCTGGACGGCCTGTCCCGGCTGAAGGTGCTACGCAAGGTCGTCCTGCCGCTGGCCGCCCCCGGCATCGCGGTCACCGCGATCTTCACCCTGATCTTCTGCTGGAACGAGTTCCTGTTCGCCTACATCCTGACCCGCAAGACCTGGAGCACGGTCACGGTCGGCGTGGAGAGCTTCTTCACCCTCCAGGGCATCCTGTGGGGTCCCGTCGCCGCCGCCGCGACGCTGGCCGTCCTGCCCATGCTCCTGTTCGTCCTGGCCATGCAGCGCTGGATGGTACGCGGGCTCACCTTCGGCGCGGTGAGGGGCTGATCCGATGACCTTCAGCCAAGCCTGGGACGCCGGCTTCATGGCCGTCCTGATCTTCATCGGCACCGTGTTCGTCTGGCTGGGCCTGGTCGAGCCGCCGCTGGGCCAGGGCATCCTGTCCACGGCCCTGATGACGGCGGCGGCCCTGCTGCTTGCCGGCGCCTTCGTCCTGCACCGCCGCAACAAGGCCCGACGCCTCCTGGAGAGCGTGCGATGATCGAGCTGAGGAAGGTCACCCGCCGCTTCGGCCTCGCCACGATGGCGGTCAGGGGCCTCGATCTCATCGTGCAGGATCGCGAGTTCCTGGTCCTCTACGGACCGGCCGGTGCCGGCAAGAGCACTACGCTGAAGATGATCGCCGGCATCGTCCGCCCGACCTCCGGCGACATCGTCAAGGACGGCCGCTCGCTCCTGGGCGTTCCCCCGGAGCGCCGTGACATGGCGATGTGCTTCGAGAACTACGCGCTTTATTCGCATCTCTCGGTCTACGAGAACCTGGCCTTCCCGCTGCGCGCCCGCGGCACGCCCGAAGCGGAGATCAAGGCGAAGGTCGCGAAGATCGCCGAGACTCTGGGCATTCCCCACCTCCTGGAGCGCCGCCCGGGCTTCCTGTCCGGAGGGCAGCGCCAGCGCGTCGCGCTTGGCCGGGCGATCATCCGGCCAGCCAGCGCCTATCTGCTCGCCGAGCCGATCGGCCATCTCGACGCCAAGCTGCGCCACCGGATGCGGGCGGAACTCAAGGGCATGGCCCGCGACCTCGCTTCCACCATCGTGCTGACCACGACCTCCTCGCGCGAGGCGCTGGCGCTGGGCGACCGGATCGCCGTGCTCGACCAGGGCGTGCTCCAGCAGCTGGGCACGCCGGAGGAAGTCTATCACCGCCCGGCCAACGAGTTCGTGGCTTCCTTTGTCGGCGACCCGCCCATGAGCTTTTTGGACGCCACCCTGGAGAGCCGCGCCGGCGAGCCGATCCTGCGCCTTGCCACCGGCGACCTGCTCCCGCTCGGCCCGGGCTGGGCCGGCACCATGGCCGGCAGCGCCTGCCGCCTTGGCGTGCGCGCCGCCGAACTGTCGATCGCCGAGGTTGCCGACGGCCGCCACCGCCTTGCGGTGACGGTCGACCAGGTGGAACTGCTGGGCCATGTCCGGGTCGTCCGCCTGCTGCTCGGCCGCGAGCTGGTGGCGGTGGTGGTCCCGCCCGAGCGGAGCCTGTCGCCTGGCCAGCCCCTCTGGCTGGCCCTCGACCCGGAGCGCCTGCACGTATTCCAGAACGGCCGGGCGGTTCGCCACCCCGCCATGCCCTCCCTTCACTAGAGAGGGGCTGCCACGATGGCATCGATCCAGGCCGAAAGCCTCGTCAAGCGCTACAACCCGGGCGCGCCCGCCGCCGTCACCGGCATCGACTTCTCCATCCGCGATGGCGAGTTCGTCGCCATCCTCGGCCCGTCGGGGTGCGGCAAGAGTTCGACCATGCGGATGATCGCCGGTCTCGAGACCATCTCCGAGGGCACCATCCGCTTCGACGGCAAGCCCGTGAACGACATCCGCGCCCGTGAGCGCAACGTCGCCATGTCGTTCGAATCCTACGCCCTCTATCCCACCATCACGGTCTACGAGAACATCGCCTTCCCGCTGCGCTGCCGCGACGAGCCGTCGGCCGAGGTCGACCGCAAGGTCCGTGCGATCGCCGAGACGATGGAACTCACCCCGCTCCTGGATCGGCGCACCAAGGAACTCTCCTCCGGCCAGGCCCAGCGCGTCGGCCTCGCCCGCGCCCTCGTCCGCCGTCCCTCGGTGTTCCTCCTGGACGAGCCGATCTCGCACCTGGACACCCGGCAGCGCTACCGGATGCGCCAGTTCATCAAGTCGATCCATCGCGACTTCAACACGACGATGATCTACGTGACCCATGATCAGGAGGAGGCGATGGCGCTCGCCGACCGGATCATCGTGATGAGCCATGGCGACATCCAGCAGATCGGCACGCCCGAGGAGATCTACGAGCGTCCGGTCAACGCCTTCGTCGCCGGGTTTGTGGGCGAGCCGCCGATCAACTTCATCGACGGCGAGGTGGTCGCCCGGGATGGAGTCCTGCGCTTCGCCACCACCGGCCAGTCCTTCGCCCTTCCCGCCAGCGTGAAGGCGGCGCCGGGCCCGGTGCGCCTGGCCGTGCGCCCGGCCTGGCTGAGCCTCGGCACCGCCGACGATCACCACCTTCGCGCCCGGCACTTCGTCACGGAGCGCCTGCAGGACCACAACATCCTGGTGGCCGATGTCGGCCGTACCCGCGTCACCCTGCTTACCGAGCCGACGAAGGTGCCGCAGGAGGGCGAGAACCTGTTCGTGAAGCTCGATCCCGGCCGTATCCTCCTATACCCACCGGAGCGCAGCGCCGTGGCCGGCGTCGCGGTGGACGACGAAGAAGCTTGAGCAGGAAAAGGGTGGATCCAGGTGGCGGCTGATTACGACTATATCGTGGTGGGCGGCGGCAGTTCGGGCTGCGTGACCGCGGGTCGTCTCGTGAAGGACCACGGCGCGAAGGTGCTCCTGCTGGAAGCCGGCCCGAGCGACCGCAACCCGCTGGTCAACATGCCCGCCGGCTTCATCAAGCTGCTGGGCGTCGACAAGTTCATGTGGTTCTACGAGACCGCCCGCCAGGAACGCCTGGGCGGCCGCGCGCCGATCATCCCGCAGGGCCGGATCGTCGGCGGCGGCAGCTCGGTCAACGCGATGATCTACATCCGCGGCACCGCGGCCGACTACGACCCCTGGGAAGAAGCTTCGGAAGGTGCCGGCTGGGCGTACCGCAACGTCGTCGCCCACATGCGCCGGATGGAAGGCAACCAGCGCCTGCACAACGCTTTGCACGGCGTGTCCGGCCCGCTGAAGATCTCCGACCCGGTCCATACCTGCGAGGCCAGCCGCGCCTTCGTCCGCGCTGCCCAGGCGGTCGGCATCCCCTACAGCCACGACTTCAACGGCACCCGGCAGACCGGCGTCGGCTTCTACCAGACCACCACCTACCAGGGCCGCCGCTGCTCCGCCGCCAACGCCTTCCTCAACCCGGTGCGGGACAACCCGAACCTGAAGCTCGAGACCGGCGTGCTGGTCCAGAAGATCGTCCTGGAAGGCAAGCGTGCGGTCGGCGTGGAATATGTCCAGAACGGCCAGACCCATCAGGCCCGCGCGAAGCACGAGGTCATCCTGTGCGCCGGCGCCATCGCCACGCCCAAGCTCCTGATGCTTTCCGGCATCGGGTCCGAGGAGGAGCTGAAGAAGCACGGCATCGCGCTGAAGCACCGGCTGGACGGTGTCGGCGCCAACTTCCAGGACCATCACGAGGTCCCTGCGATCGCCATGACCAACGGCGCCTATGGCTATCACGGCCAGGACGTCGGCCTCGCCAAATACAAGAACGGCCTGCAGTATCTCCTGTTCAAGTCCGGCCCGGTGGCTTCCAACGGCGTGGAGGCCGGCGGCTTCTACAATCCGGAAGATCCGGACGCCGACCCGACCATCCAGCTGTTCTGCGTGCCGGCGGTGTTCCTCGACAAGGACATCACCGACATCCAGCCGGACCACGGCATCACCATCAATTCCTGCCTGACCCGGCCGAAGAGCCGCGGCCGGATCACCCTGCGCTCCGCCGACCCGAACGCCCAGCCGGTGATCGAGCCCAATTATTTCGACCACCCCGACGATCTGCGCATCACGCTGGCCTCCCTCAAGGTCGTCCGCGAGATGTTCAACGCCCTGCCCTTGAAGGACATGGTCAAGAAGGTCGTGTTCCCGTCCGACGCGCTGAAGACCGACGAGGAGCTGATCGGCCACTGCAAGCGCTTCGTGAAGACCGTCTACCACCCGGCCGGCACGGCGAAGATGGGCACCGATAAGGACCCGATGGCGGTGGTCGATCCGGAACTGCGGGTGATCGGGCTGGAGGGCCTGCGCATCTTCGACGCGTCGATGATGCCGAACATCATGAGCGGCAACACCAACACGATCGTGCTGGCCGTCGCCGACAAGGGCGTGGCCCTGATGATGAAGGAGGAACTGCCGGCTCCGATCGACCTTCCCAACCGCCCCATGGCGGCCTGAGGAACGGATGAGCGCGCATACCGCCCAGGACGTCGCCCCGATCGACCGCCCGGAACAGCTGACCGACCTCGTCCTGGTCCGCCTGCGCCGCGACATCGTCGAAGGTGCGTTTGAACTGGGCGAGCGCTTGTCCGAGCAGCAGCTTGCCACCCGCTACCGTGTCACCAAGGCGCCGGTGCGCTCGGCCTGCATCCGCCTGCAGGGCGAAGGCCTGGTCAGGATCGTGCCGCAGCGCGGCATCTTCGTGTTCGACCCCAGCGCCGCCGAGGTCCGCGCTTTGTGTGAGCTGCGGGTGGCGCTGGAGCTGGAGGCGGCGGCCCTGGCGATCGTCCGCAACAAGCTCAAGCTGGCGGATGCCCTGGGCGGGGTGATCGACCGGATGCGCCCCTACAGCGTCAATCCGGCCATGACCGCCGACCTCGGCTACCAGCGCCTCGATTCCGACTATCACCTGGCGATCCTGGAAGCCGCCGCCAGCCCGATGCTGCTGGAAGCCTATCGCTCCACGGTGAACTGGCGCTTCTCCGCCCTGCGCACCCGTCTTGCCCGCCAGCGCGAGCACGCCGAAAACTCGTTCCGCGAGCATGTGGAGATCCGCGACGCCGTGTTGCGCGGCGACCTGCCGGACCTGCAGGCCCGCCTGCGCCGCCATGTCGACAACACCGACCGCTACTACGCCCATCTGCTCGAGGCGCGTGCCGCCGAGGCAGAACCAGCTGTTTGAGGAAAAGCCATGAGCACGTTCTACACCGACATGAAGGGCTCCACCCATCCGCTGGCGCCGCCGGAGATCGCGGTGAAGGCGATCCCCGACGACGAGCGCGTCTGGGTGCCCCAGGCCAAGGACGTCTGGTTCCGCCCGCTCATGCTCAACACGCTGGCCGGCCAGTGGTGCAACCTCCTGCGCGTACGCAAGTCGGGCATCCTGTCCCGCCACCTCCACCCGAACCCGGTCCATGGCTTCGTGCTCAAGGGCAGGTGGAAGTACCTGGAGCATGACTGGGTCGCCGATACCGGCTCCTACGTGTTCGAGCCGCCGGGCGAGATCCACACCCTCTGGGTGCCCGAGGACACCGAGGAGATGATCACCTTCTTCAACATTACCGGCTGCATGTACTATCTCAACGAGAAGGACGAGCATGTCGGCTTCGAGGATGTGTTCAAGAAGATCGACATGTGCCGCAAGCACTATGCCGAATGCGGCCTGGGCGCGGATTACCTCGATCAGTTCATTCGCTGACGCGCCGGCTGCCCCTTCCTCCCCGTCACCTCCCAGGAAGGTGGGCATCCGCCGGCGGAAATCTTTCCGCCGAGCTGATGCCCCGCCCGCATCGGGCATGACGAGGGGGCAGTCCAGCCACGATCCCATCGCCGACCGGACCGCTTCATGACCACCGCCTTTCGTCCCGACCTCTTCCAGGACTGCCACGTCTTCGTCACCGGCGGCACGTCCGGCATCGGCAAGGCGGTGGCGAAAGCCTTCCTGGCGCACTGTGCCACCGTCACCGCCACCGGCGCCGTTCCCGCCGAGGTCGAGGCGGCCGCCGCCGACCTGCCCGGCGCCCACCGCCATGTCCTCGACGTGCGCGACGGTGCTGCCGTCGCGACGCTGATCGGCAGCCTGCCGAAGCTCGACGTCCTGGTCACCTGCGCCGGCGTGATCCGCCGCCACGCCGAGCTGGAGCCGGAGGTCTTCGCCGACGTGCTCGACATCAACCTGAACGGCACGATGCGCGCCTGTGCCGCCGCGCGGCCGCTCCTCGCGCAGTCCGGCGGCTCGATCGTCACCACCGCCTCCATGCTGAGCTTCTTCGGCGGCGGCCTGGTCCCGGGCTATGCGGCGTCCAAGGGCGGCGTCGCCCAACTCACCAAGTCGCTCGCCATCGCCTATGCCGCCGACGGCATCAGGGTGAACGCGATCGCGCCCGGCTGGATCGAGACGCCCCTCACCGGCGGCATCCAGGAAGATCCGGCCCGCTATGCCGCCATCCGCGACCGCACCGCCATGAAGCGCTGGGGCAAGCCGGAGGACCTCGCCGGCGCCGTCCTGTTCCTGGCCTCCCCCGCCGCCGCCTATGTCACCGGCATCGTCCTGCCCGTGGACGGCGGCTATCTCGTCGTCTGAGGAGATGTTCATGCAGGCCGTCACCGTCGCCAAGACCTCCGCCGATCCGCGCGACCTGGTGGTCCAGGACATGCCCGTCCCGGAGCCTGACCCCGGCCAGGTCCGGGTCGCCGTCCACGCCGTCTCCATCAACCCGGTCGACTGGAAGCTCACCGAAAGCGGGCACCCGCGCTGGACCATGCCGCACGTGCTGGGCCTGGATGCGGCCGGCGTGATCGAGGCGGTTGGCAGCGCCATGGCCGCGGCTGGAAGCCGGGCCAGCGCGTCTTCTGGCACGGCAACCTGTCCCGTCCGGGCGTGTTCGCCGACTTCGCCCTGGCCGACGCCCATGTCCTGGCCGAGATCCCCAGGGACGTGAGCTTCGAGGCGGCCGCGGCCCTGCCCTGCGCCGCGATGACTGCCTACCAGGGCCTGTTCCGCAAGGCGCACCTGGAAGCTGGCCAGACCGTCCTGGTCCAGGGAGCCTCGGGCGGCGTCGGCGGCTTTGCCGTGCAGCTTGCCAAGGCCGCCGGTGCCACGGTCATCGCCCTGTGCTCGCCCGCCAAGGCCGAGCGCGTCCGCAGGCTCGGGGCCGACATCATCCTCGATTATCGCGATCCCGACCTCGTCCGGAAGGTGAAGGACCTGACCGGCGGCTACGGCGCCGACGTCATGGTGGAGGTTGCCAACCCCGGGGATGCGCGCCGGTCCCTGGATCTCGTCGCCTATAACGGCGATCTGGTCTGCATCGATCCGCTCCCCAACCTCGCCCGGACCCCCGCCTACACCTATGCCGCCTCGATCCACGAGGTGGCGCTCGGCGGCGCCTATCTGGCCGGCCACCGGCCGAGCCAGGCCGACTTCGCCGTGATGGGTGCCGACCTGATCGGCCGGGTGGCGGAGGGCCAGCTCGACCCGATGATCGAGCACCGGATCAGGCTGGCGGAGATCCCGGAATATCTATGGCGCCTGCGCCATGGCCAGCTTGCCGGCAAGACCGTCGCCACCCTCGCCTGAAGAACCCGCCGGAGATCAACCACATCCGCCGGGGCGGGCTTTGCGGGACCGACGGCACCATACCCCTCTGGTCGCTTGTTCCGGTACAAGGGGAAAGGATCCATTGGGAGAAGCCTGGACAAATGCCTCGACCAGACCGTCCCGCTCCGCCGCCCGCCCCATCGACCGCCTCGGCCGAAGACCTCGAGGAGCAGCGGGAATATGCCTCCCCCGCCTGCTTCATGCATGAGCTGGACCCCACCTATCTCGGCCTGATGCCCGAACCAGCCGAAGTGATGCGCTGGCGCAAGACGCAGCGGGAGCTGCTGATTGCCGAACGCTTGGCGGTGCCGGCCGCCCTTCGCCAGGAGCAGGGCCAGGCCATCGCCGCAGCGCTGGATGCCGAGATCGGCGATGTCGCCGGCCGCACGATCAGCCTCTACTGGCCGTTCCGCGGCGAGCCCGACCTGCGCTCCTGGATGGAAAGCGCTTGGGCCCGGGGCGCCGTCTGCGCCCTGCCGGTGGTGGCGGAGAAGAAGGCGCCGCTCGTCTTCCGCGCCTGGCGGCAGGGCGAGCCGATGGAGCGCGGCATCTGGAACATCCTGGTGCCGGCATCGAGCGCGCCGCAGGTCGTCCCGGACGTGGTGATCGCGCCGCTCGTGGGCTTCGACAACGCCTGCTTCCGCCTGGGCTATGGCGGCGGCTATTTCGACCGCACCCTCGCGGCCCTCGGCCGTTCGCCGCGCGTGATCGGCGTGGGCTACGACCTGCAGCGGATCGCCACGATCCGGCCGCTCGCCCACGACATTCCGATGGACGTGATCGTCACCGAGAGCGGCGTGGCCGTGCGTCGCGCCTGACGTCCCGGCGATCGCTTGCCCGGCTTCTGCCCAGCTGCGACATTGCCGCCGCCCGATCACCGACCTTTTCCGGAGTGCCCCATTGAGCAGGGACGGCCGCTTCCTTCATGCCGCGCACTGGGGCACGTTCTATGCCGTCGTCGAGAACGGCCGCTTCGTCCGGGCCGAGCCATTCGAGGGCGACCCTACTCCGTCCGCGATCCTGGCCAACATGCCGGACGCTGTGCAGGGCCCAGCCCGGGTCCAGCATCCGATGGTCCGCAAGGCTTGGCTGGAGGAGCCGGACCGCGGCCGCGCCTCCCGCGGCGCCGGTCCGTTCGTGCAGGTCTCCTGGGACCACGCCCTGGACCTGGTGGCGGCCGAGCTGCGCCGGGTCCGCGGCGAGCATGGGGCGGAAGCGGTCTATTCCGGCTCCTATGGCTGGTCGTCGGCCGGGCGCTTCCACCACGCGAAAAGCCAGCTTCAGCGCTACATGAACCTGACCGGCGGCTCCACGGTCAGCATCCAGAACTACAGCTACGCCGCCGCCATCACCCTGCTCCCCCATGTAGTGGGCACCCTCGCCCCGGTGGCCGGGCCCTTGTCCAGCTGGGACGGCCTCGTGGCCAGCACCGAGCTGTTCGTCTGCTTCGGCGGGCTGCCGCTCAAGAACGCGCAGGTCGAGCCCGGCGGCATCGGCCACCACACGACCGAGACCTGGCTGCGCCGGTGCAAGGCGGCCGGGGTAACCTTCGTCAATGTCGGCCCCAGCCGCGGCGACCTCGCCGACTGGCTGGACGCCGCCTGGCTGCCGGTCCGCCCCAACACCGACACGGCACTGATCCTCGCACTCTGCCACACCCTGCTGGCGGAGGGCCTGCACGACCAGGACTTCCTCGCCCGCTACTGCACCGGCTTCGAGCGCTTTGCCGCCTATCTGCGCGGCGACGACGACGGCACGCCCAAGACGCCGGAATGGGCGGCGGCGATCACCGGCGTTCCGGCCGAACAGGCGCGGGCGCTTGCCCACCGCATGGCCGGTGCGCGCACCATGATCAACCTGGCCTGGGGCCTGCAGCGCGCCGACCATGGCGAGCAGCCCTACTGGGCCGCGATAGCACTGGCCTCGATGCTGGGCCAGATCGGCCTGCCCGGCGGCGGCTTCGCCTTCGGCTACAGCGCCATGGGCGGCAATGGCGAGAAGCGCCCGGTCGGCGGCTCGCCCACCCATGCCCAGGGCATCAATCCGGTCGACAGCTGGATCCCGCTGGCGCGGATCTCCGACATGCTGCTGAACCCGGGCGGCAGCTATGCCTATGACGGCAAGACCCGGACCTATCCCGACATCCGGCTGGTCTACTGGTGCGGCGGCAACCCGTTCCACCACCACCAGGACCTGAACCGGCTGGTGCAGGCGTTCCGGCGGCCGGACACGGTGGTGGTCAACGAGAGCTACTGGACCGCCACCGCGCGCCATGCCGACATCGTGCTCCCGGCCAGCACCACACTCGAGCGCAACGACATCGCGGCTTCCCGCCAGGACAATTTCCTGATCGCGATGCGCCAGGCGATCGAACCGGTGGGCGAGGCGCGCTCCGACTTCGAGATTTTCAAAGGCCTGGCCGAACGCGCCGGGATGGCCGAAGCCTTCACCGAGAACCGCGACGAGATGGCCTGGCTGCGCCACCTCTACGAGCGCACCCGGCAGGGGGGCAGCAATGCCCTGCCGGATTTCGACGCGTTCTGGGAAAGCGGCCATGTCGAGCTGCCGCTTCCCGACCAGCCGCACGTCCTGTTCGCCGACTTCCGCGCCGATCCTGCCAGGCATCGCCTGAAGACGCCCTCCGGCAGGATCGAGCTTTATTCCGAAAAGGTCGCCGGCTTCGGCTATGCCGACTGCCCGGGCTACCCGGCCTGGATCCCGCCCGCTGAATGGATGGGCAGCGCCAAGGCCGCCGCGTACCCGCTGCACCTGCTCTCGCCGCAGCCGGCCGGCCGCCTGCACTCGCAGCTGGATGGCGCCGGCGCCAGCCGGGCCAGCAAGATCCAGGGCCGCGAGCCCGTCCGGCTTGCCCGCCAGGACGCCGAGGCCCGCGGGCTTCGCGATGACGACATCGTCCGGATCTTCAACGACCGTGGCCAGCTCCTGGCCGGCGTGATCGTCACCGACGAGCTGATCCCAGGCGTCGCGCAGCTTGCCACCGGCGCCTGGTACGACCCGCAGGAGCCGTTCGGCCTGGACCGGCGCGGCAACGCCAACGTGCTGAGCCTGGACAAGGGCGCCTCCAGCCTGAGCCAGGCTCCGTCCGCCCAGAGCTGCCTGGTCGAGATCGAGCGCTGGACCGGCGAGCTTCCGGCCCTGGGCGACGACGTGCCGCCTGTCGTGCTAGCTGCCTAGCTAGGCGGCTGCTGGACGAGCCGGACCAGGTTCAGGTCATAGCCCAGCGCCCGCGCACGCTCCAGATGTGCATCCAGCACGTCCTTGCCGGGCGAGGGATCGCGGCTCAGGATCCACAGGTAGGTACCGGACGGCTCGCCCACGATCGCCCAGTCATAGTCGTCGCCATGGTCGAGCACCCAGTAGTCGCCCGCGAACGGCCAGAAGAACGTCACCTTCAGCTTTGCCCCCTGCGATCCCGGCACCACCTCGGCATGGCCCTCCGCCGTGCTGGCCTTGCCGTCCGGCGAACCTTCCCGGCAGGTGTTGACCACCCCGATGCTGCCGTCCGGCTGCGCCGTGTAGTCGGCGGTGACCCCCTCGCAGCCCTTCTCGAACCGGTTGTCGTAGCGCGCCAGCTCGTACCAGCGCCCGACATAGCGCTCCAGCGCCACCGGCTTGGCCGGCTCCGGCACCGAGTCATTGCCCGAGGGTGCGCTGGCACAGCCGGCCAGCATGGCCGCCGCGCCCAGCAGGAACAGGATCGATCTCATCCGTTGGCCACTCATCGTGCTGGTTTGGCGGGAGCTTGGCGAGATACCACATCACCTTAACAGGCCAAGGGCCTCGTGGCTGCTACGCCATTGCTGGCTGGATGGATCTGCCATCCCGCCGCTTGAGCATCCGCCAGTGCCTCGGCTTAGAGCCTACACCCTGACAGGACGCTGCACGCTTGCCGCCCAAGCGGTGAAGATGGTTCTGCCAATCCTCGCACCGGCTTGGTGCCCAGCTGATCCGGCACCAGGAGATCAGAACCATAACCTGCCCGGACGCTCACGTCTTACCCGCCTTCCAGCAGTGCCCGGGCCGCACTACCAATTGCACCCTTGCTGGCATCCTCGCACCATACTGGTGGCGCGCGCTGCAGCAACACAGCTCTGCCGTCCGGATAAGCCACCTGATATCTGCCTACCCAGCAAGACCCACAAGCTCCCAAATGTTGTCCAAATAGTTGATGGCCTGCGGCATCAGCCGATCCGATATTTACCGCGGAGTAGTCAGCTACGCATAGCCTCCTGCGCCGCCTCCGCCGCCGGCACGATGGCGTCGTCCAGCAGACCGTGCAGCGCGTCCATGTGGCCGTCGCCGCGTGGCCTGGGGCTGGGATCGGAGGTCATCACCACGGTGAGGTCCAGGTCCGGCAGCACGAACACCATCTGCCCGCCATAGCCCCAGGCGAAATAGACGGGATAGCCGCGCGCGCTGCGGATGAACCAGCCATAGCCATAGCCATCGCCGGTCCAGTTCGAGCGGGTCCGCGCCTGCCAGGAGGCCTCTACCCAGCCCTCCGGCAGCACGCGCGTACCGCCCGCCATGCCATCGTTGCGGTAAAGCTCGCCGAACACGGCCAGGGCGCGTGGCGACAGCAGCATGTTGTTGCCGCCGAAATAGATGCCCTGCGGATCCTGCTGCCAGGCAGGAATCCGGATGTTGAGCGGCTGGCCCAGCCAGTCGCGCGCCAGCGCCAGGGTGCTGCGCCCGGCCGCTGCCGTCAGCGCCGCGGAAAGCAGGTGCGAGGTACCGCTGGAATACACCATCCAGCCGCCGGGCTCGGTTGCGAACGGCTGGCGCAGGACATGGCGCACCCAGTTCGGGCTGGTGACCCAGCTGCCGTATTGGTCGCCGGAGGTCGAGGCGAGACCGGCCTGCATCGAGAGCAGGTTGCCCACCGTGATCTTCGCCACACGCGGATCAACGTCCGCCGGCACCCGCTCGCCCAGCACCTCCACGACCGGCTGGTCGACTTTCCAGGATGCCCTTGTCGATCGCGATGCCGGCCAGTGCCGAGAGCACCGACTTGGCGGCCGACTTGATGTTGACCGGCCGCTCCAGCCCCGGCCCGCGCAGGCGCCGCTCGATCCAGGTTCCCCCGTCCCGGATGACGATCAGCGCATGCAGCCGCGGGATCTCGGCCGCGCGTTCCAGGATCGCTTCGGCATCGGGCAGGCTGGCCGGCGCCTGCGCCACCGATGGAACCGCCCGAAGCAATGCCGGCAGGAGCAGGCTGCCCAGGAGCGTGCGACGGTTCGAGCTCATCGGGAAAGTGGTCGTCCTCGGTCCGGCTGGCCGTCAGACAATCCGTGCAGCCTCCCGATGGAACTTGGCCGGCAGGGGACCGCGATCAACCCCGACCATGGCGATGAAGGCTGGCCGCGGCACCTCCCCGCCACTATCTGCCCCAGCGCGGCGGCCGGTCCCGGCAGCCTCCAAGGACCTGCGAGAACATCCGGCATGGATACCGTCACCCAGATGCTGTTCGGCGCCACCGTGGCGCAGGCGGGCTTTCGCCGCCAGCTGGGCCGCCCGGCCTTGGCGGCGGGCGCGCTGGCCGGGCTGATCCCGGACCTGGACGTGGTGGTGGGCTGGACCTCCGGGCCATTTGCCAACTGGCAGTACCACCGCAGCCTGACCCATTCCCTGCTGTTCGCGCCGCTGGCGGGGCCGCTCCTGGGATGGCTGTTCTGGCGGCTGCAGCGCTGGCGGAGCGAGCAACGGCGGGACACGCTGCGCGCCTGGATCTGGCTGTCGATCCTGGCGCTGGTCACCCACCCGGTCATCGACCTGTTCACGAGCTACGGCACCCAGCTGCTCTGGCCGCTCACCGACCGGCGGTTCGTGATCGACGCCCTGCCGATCATCGACCCGCTCTACTCCCTGGTGCTGGTGGCCGCCCTCGTGGCCGGCCTGCTCAGGCGGGTGCATCCCGGCGCCGCCCAGGACGTTGCCGGTGCGGCGCTCCTGTTCATCGCGATCTACTCGTTCGCCGGCTGGGCGATCAACGACCGGGTCCAGCAGGCCGCCGCCGCCGACTTCGGCCGCCCGGCCGCCATCCGCGCCTACCCGCTCCTGTTCCAGCCCTACTACCGGCGGGTCGTGGCGCGCACGCCGGACGCCGTCCATGTCGGCTATTATTCGGTGCTCAACCCCAAGCCGATCGCGTGGCAGGCCTTCGATCAGGCCGACGGAGCGGCGGTCGCGGCGGTGCGGACCACCGAGCAGGCGGAACTGTTCCGCTGGTTCGCCATGGACCAGCTGCTCTGGCGGGAACGGTCCGACGGCAATGGCGGGGCGGTGGTGGAGGCCACCGACCTGCGCTACGGCCTGCCCGGCGCCACCGACATCGGCTTTTGGGGCATCCGCGCCCATGTCGGGGAAGGCAACCAGGTCACCGCACCGGTGGAGGTCTTCACCATCCAGCGCGATGCCTCGGCAGCTGCCTTCCGCCGATTCTGGTCGGAGCTGACCGGCTGATAGCGGTCAGGCCTGCGCGTCGTACTGGACCTTCATCGTCCCGGTCTTCAGCGGCGACGCCAGCTGCCGGGCGACCTCGGCCAGCGGCAGGCGGTGGGACACCAGCGCCTCGGCCTTCCTGCCCAGGCCCGCCAGCACCGCCACCGCGTCCGGCAGGTTGAAGCACAAGGAATGGCTGCCGATGAGCGTCAGCTCGCGCCGGAAGATCTCGTACGGGCTGAACGTTGCCCGCGCCTCAGGCGGGCAGACGCCGAAGAACAGGATGGTCGCCCCGTCGCGGGCAAACGCCGGCATGCGCGCGCACACCGCCGCCACCCCGGTGCAGTCCACCACCAGGTCGAACCCGTCGCCCAGCGCTTGCGGCTGGACGTCCTTGCCGTCCACGGCCGCCACCGCGCCCAGTTCCATCGCCTGCTGGCGCCGGCTCGGCTCCAGGTCGACCATGGTCACCTCCGCCACGCCGCGCGCCTGCAGCCCCAGCATCATCATCAGCCCGATCGGCCCGGCGCCGAACACCAGGGTCCGCATGCCCGGCTCGACCCGCGCCCGGTCCACCCCATGCATCACGCAGGCGAATGGCTCGGCCAGCGCCGCCACGTGGAACGGCAGGTCGCCGATCGCATGCACGTTCTGCGCCTTGACCGCCATGAGCGGCGCGAAGCCGCCATTGGTGGTGGCGCCATAGCCCTGCAGGTTGGCGCACAGGCTGGGCCGCCCGGCCCGGCAGGACCGGCAATGGCCGCAGGGAAGCAGCGGGTCCACCGCGACCCGGGCGCCGACCTTCACGCCCTGCACCCCCTCGCCGGCGGCCACCACCGTGCCGGCTATCTCATGCCCGGGGATGACAGGAAAGGAGCACATGTAGCGCCCGTGCAGGATGTCGATGTCGGTGTGGCAGATGCCCGTGTTCGCGACCTTGACCACGACCTCCCCGGCCGCGGCGACGGGCTCCGCAACCTCCGTCACCCGGGCATCGCCGATCTCGCGGTATAGAAGCGCTTCCACCTGTTCCTGCTCCCTGATCCCTGTCGTCCGGTTCGTCCGGTCGTCTTGCTGCGCGTGCCCGCACCCGGGCCGCTCCGTCAATCCCTGCTGCCGCCCTCCACGAAAAGCAGCAGCTCGCGTCCGCCGCGCACGATGTCCTCCATGACCGCCTGGCGCACCGCGTGGCTGTCCTGCCGCCGCAGCCCGTCGATGATCCGGACATGGGGGTGCACGTCCCACTCCATCACCCCGTTGTCGTACAGGTGCGAAAGGATCGGCCCGCAGCGCATCCAGAGCGACGCCACGAACTGGTAGACGATCGGCAGGCGGCCCATGGAGCAGAGCGCGAAGTGGAAGCGCTCGTTCAGCTCCACCGCCGTCTGGAACCTGCCGTCGGCGCAGGCTGCGACGATGCCGGCATGGATTCCTTCCAGCGCCGCGATCTCGTCATCGGTGCGGATCTCGGCGGCCCGCGCCGCCGCCCGACCTTCCAGGTCGACCCGCAGGTCGCGGATCTCGAGCAGGCTGGCCTTGTCCAGCACCGGCACCTTCACCGTGCCGCGCTCGTCCAGGACCAGGGCCTGCTCCGACACCAGCCGCAGGAGCGCCTCGCGCACCGGCGTGGCGCTCAGCCCCAGCTGCGCCGAGAGCGGTCGCAGCAGCAGCCGCTCGCCGGGCTTCAGCCGGCTGCGCATCAGGGCGGTGCGTATCTCCTGGTAGGCGCGATCGCTCAGGCTCTCCCGGCTGACGCGGGCAAAGGCCGGCGCATCCTGTTCCTGTTGTTCCATCCTGGAGCCCCGGCTCGATCAATGGGCAACCGGCTTGACATGCCCGGCCCAGCCTTGCAGCCTTGTTATAACAAACAACATGCAACATCGTATGGGAGGCATCGGGCAGTGACAAGGACAGCCGTTCCGGCGTGATCCGCTTGCATTCCTCCCGCTTCCAAGGCTGCCACGATGCTCGCACTCCGCAAGACCGCGCCGGCCTTCGGCCTGCAGCTGGCCGAGGTTGAACCGCCCGGTGCCCCGGCCCCTGGCGATGTGCTTGTCCAGGTCGAAGCGGTCGGGATCTGCGGCTCGGACATCCATGTCTACGAGTGGACGTCCGGCTACGGGTTCATGACCCCGTTCATGCCGATGACCCTTGGCCACGAGTTTGCCGGCCGCGTGGTCGCTGCGGGCGATGGCGTGACCGCGCTTGCTCCGGGGGATGCCGTCACCGTCTGGCCTACCATCGCCTGCGGGACCTGCCGGGCTAGCCTCGCCGGCCGGCCGCAGGACTGCCAGGAGCGCCGGGTGGTCGGCCTGCACCGGGACGGTGGCTATGCGCGCCAGGTCGCAGTGCCGGCCGGCAACTGCATCCGGCTGCCGGACGGCCTGGATCCGACCCTGGCGGCGCTGGCCGAGCCATTGGCGGTCGGCCAGAACGCGGTCGACATCGCGGAGGTCGGCCCGGGTGACGCCGTCCTGGTGCTGGGCCCCGGCCCGATCGGGCTCGGCATTGCCTGGCTGGCCCAGCAGCAAGGCGCAGATCCGGTGATCCTGGCCGGCCATGACGACCGGCTGCGCCTCGATTGCGCCCGACGGATGGGGTTGCACCACCTGGTCGACCTGAAGGACGAAAAGCTGGAAGACGCCGTGCAGCGCATCGTCGGGCGGCCGGTCGACCGGGTGATCGAGGCTACCGGCGTCACCCGGTCGATCCATGACGGCCTGTCCGTGCTGCGCTCCAGCGGCATCCTGGTGGTGGCCGGCATCCATGCGGAAAGCCTGGAGATCGACCTCACCCGGCTGGTGCGGGACAAGAAGCAGCTTCGCACCGCCCACGACACCTCGGCCAGCGCCTGGCCGCGTGTCCTGGACCACCTCGCCCGCCATGGCGACCAGCTAGGGCAGATGATCTCGCACCGCCTGCCGCTTTCGGCCGCGCTGGACGGCTTTGAGCTCGCGCGCCGCAAGCAGGCGGTCAAGGTCATCCTGGAGCCATAGCGGCCAGCGCTTCGATCAGGGATCAGGGAGGTAGCAATGATGATCAGGTTCAGGCCCATGCTGGGCATCCTCGCCGGGACAGCGCTCGGCCTGCTCGCAAGCGTGGCCCATGCTGACGTGAAGTTTGGTGCCCTGTTCCCGTTCAGCGGCGAGCTGGCGCTGCTGGGCGACGAGAGCTGGCGCGGCCTGGAGCTGGCGGCGGAGGAGATCAACGCCAAGGGCGGCATTGGCGGCGAGCAGGTGACGCTGGTCCGTGGCGACGCGGTCGACAACAACCAGGCGATCGCCGAAGCTCGCCGGCTGATCTCGGTCGAGGAGGTGGAGGCGATCTTCGGCACCTATTCCTCGTCCCGCTCCCAGGTGGCGAGCCAGGTCGCCGAGCTGGCCGGCATCCCCTATTTCGAGCTGGGCGCGGTGTCCGATGACATCACCGGCCGCGGCTTCCAGTACCTGTTCCGGACGAACCCGACGGCGAAGTCGATGGCGGAGCGCACCGTCGAGCTCATCACCCAGGTGATCGCCCCCCGCCTGGGCGTCGAGCCGTCCGCGCTGAAGATCGCGATCATCCACGAGGACAGCCTGTACGGCACCACGGTCGCCGGCTTCCAGAACGAGTTCGGGGCCGCGGCGAACCTGAACGTGGTCGAGACGCTCGCCTATCCTGCCAGTACCGTCGACCTGTCCTCGACCATCCTGCGCCTGCAGCAGAACGAGATCGATGTCGTGCTGCAGACCTCCTACCAGAACGACAGCGTCCTGTTCTTCCGCCAGGCCCACGAGGCAGGCTTCCAGCCCAGGGCGGTGATCGGCGGTGGCGGTGGCTATTCCCTGGTCGACACCGCCCAGGCCGTCGGCACGGAG
>VFQN01003476.1_pt1 | contig 22438 bp, 14 predicted proteins | sample 3512371 | NCBI WGS metagenome assembly VFQN01 (sample SAMN10412370, study PRJNA504923) | tailings metagenome | isolation source: Replicate 2 from Balatoc abandoned mine | place: Philippines: Itogon, Benguet | collected 2017-08-28
GATCAGATCATCTGCGGCGCCTTCCCGCCCATCCTGGCCGCAGCCGGGATACTGGCCCACTTCCGCCCACGGGCAACGGGTACGCCATTCCTGCAGGAAGTGTTCGTTGAACACAAAGTCGCGATCGCCCCAGCCGATGAACAGCGGCTTGTCCCTGAGCTTCGGCAAGTCGGCTGCCACCTGCGTGACGATATCGTAACCGCGATCTTGCGGTGATAGCGGGATGTCTTGCACGAACCGATGCACGGCGATCCGGTTCGCCCACGAATCGTACGGCGCACAGTAGGCGGCTCCCACTGCTGCGGGCATCGGTCGCTTCGTAACACACGATTTTACCGCTCCGCGACTGAACGCATTGAAGCCCCTTAGCAGGATTCCGCCCAGGAGTGGAGTCCGCGCCAGTTTCAGTTGCCACGGAATGCGCGTGGTTTGAGGAAGCGGGAATGCACCCGTATTGAGCATCACCAGCTTCGCGACTCGTTCGGGATGTTGCGTCGCAAAACCGCAAGCGATCATCCCCCCCCAGTCGTGAGCGACGAGATGAATGTTGTCTTTCACATTCAATTGATCGAGCCAGTTGGTGAGGTCTTCAATCCGCTGTTTTAATGAATATTCATAGTGCGCATCATCCGGCTTGTCGGAGAGTCCACAGCCGATGTGATCAATCGCCAGACAGCGATAGCGATTGGACAGCGCAGGGATCAGATTTCGCCAGTAATACGTCCAGTTCGGGTTCCCATGCACCATCACCACCGGCGCCCCACGGCCTTCGTCCAGATAATGCAGGCGCTGGCCATTGAGAGTGATGTAATGGTTTTCGAACGGATAGTCAGGAAAAGAGTTTTTGGCCACAGGCTTGATGATTTCAGATAAGATGATTGGCCGCAAAAAGGCACAAAAGTCGCAAAAAAGGAAGGCGGGAAATGAGGGAGTCAGAGATTTTTGCGTTGTGTGATTGCGTGAGGGAAACGGCTTACGCTTTGCATTGCTATTTGAGACATGGTCATCTTGAGAAGGTCTATGAAAAAGGAATGACTCATCGCTTGAGAAAGCAGGGAATTCAGGTTCAGCCACAATTTCCGTTGGCCGTTCTGGACGAAGATGGTGAGGTGCCAGGCGACTATTTTGCAGACTTGTTCGTTGAAGAATGCCTGATCATCGAACTGAAGGCGTGTCGAACACTGGATGACAGCCATGTCGCACAACTCTTGGGCTACTTACGCCGCAGCCGCATCGAGCACGGTCTGCTCGTCAACTTCGGATCTCCCAAACTTCAAATCAAAAGATACGTCCTCTCTGACGCCACATCATCTCAATCCAGATCTGGCTCCATTTTTTTGCGATTTTTGTGCTTTTTTGCGGCAAAAATCCCTTCCTCACCAGTCCAGCGCCAGCATCAGGCAATTGAGGCCGCTGCCGATGCCCAGGAAACCGACGCGGTCGCCGCGTTCGAGGAAGCCGCGTTCATCGGCGATGGCGGCGGTCAGCGGCAGGCTGACCGTGCCGATGTTTCCCAGGTACGGGAACGTGCAGAAGTCTTTATCGGCCGGGATGCCCAGGGTCGCCAGCACCTGTTCGCGATGGCCCTTGCCGACCTGGTGACAGATCACCTTGTCGATCTGTTCCGCTCGCAGGCCCACCCTGGAGAGGAAGGAATCCCACGTTTTTACGCCCAGGTCGACACCGTAACGCAGCACGGAAATCGAGTCGGTCTGCATAAACTGGTTGAAGGCATAAGACAACTTCGCCGGCAGAATTCCGCCGACTTTCTGCTGCACCAGTTGCGGCATGAAGCTGCCGAACCTGGTCTGGGTAACGGCGGAGGGCAGGATCGATTCCACCCGGTTCACCGCAGCCGGCAACAATGACTCGAAGCCCCAGCGGCACAAGGCATGATGTTCGGGAGCCGCCTTGGTCACGCCGCCCAGCAGCTTGTGGCGATGCTGTTTGCTGAAGCTGCCGTCGGTCATCAAGACTGCGACCGCCCCGGAACCGCCGGTGAGCGTGGCCAGCGATTTCGTCAGACCGTCCATGCTCGGTTCTTCGAGCAGCCGCTGGATCGTATAATCGATAATCTCCCGTGCCGTTTCGCACGAGACCACCATGCCCGCGCGAATCTGCCCGAGTTCGATGCGGTTGGCGATATCGACCATGCCGTTCAGCACGCCCAGGCAGGCATTGCTGACGTCGAACACAGCGGCATCGGGACTGATGCCAAGGTTGGCTGCCACGTTGCAGGCGGTGGCCGGTTCAAACTGTTCTCGACAGACGCCGGCATACACCAGCACATCCAGATCCCGGGTGGCAACGTTCGATTGTTCCAGCGCCCGTCGCGCGGCCTGTGTTGCGCCATCGCTCAGCTTGTGGCCTTCGTCCCACCAGCGTCGTTCCGCGATACCGGTCCAGGCTTCAAGCTGTCCCGGCGCGATCCGAAGTTTTTCATAGAGCGGTTCCAGTCGGGCTTCGATATCGGTCGAGGTGACCACGACCGGCGCGAGTTCGTACCCGATGGAGTCGACGAATACGCGGTTGTACTTCATGGACATCGAGGAAATCCAGATTTGAAATCCGAAGAAAATGCGAATCGCGAACCCGGCAGCGTGGTCGGTGAAACCTGTGTCCTCAGTCCGCGCTTGCGGTTTCGCGATTATTTCCTAAGTCCCCATTCTCACACAAAAATCGATCATCTGATAGATCACGCGGCCATCGACCGTGAGAAAACCGCCGGCCGTCACCGTGCGCTGCACATCATCAACCGCAGTCACCACTACATCAACCGTCACCATCTTGTCCCGCGGAATCACCTGTCCGCGGTACAGCCATTCGTGAGGAGAGTTGAGTGCGAGGTTGAAGGTAGAGGGTTGAGGGCTAAGGGACAGAGAAGATTCCCGAGCAGATGCATTTTCTGTCCCTAAGCCCTTAGCCTTTAACCCTAAGCCACTCCACCGTGCCTCCGCATACACCTGCAGCAACTGCAGGAACGATTCCAGTCCCAGGGAACCTGGCCAGACGGGGTCTTCGTAGAAGTGAGCCTGGAAGAACCAGCGGGACGGGTCAACATCGACACTGCCGCGGACGTAGCCCAGACCATGCGGGCCGCCGTCCATCACCAGGGCATCCACACGGCGGACCATGTTCCATTGCTCATCCGGGAACGGCGGCTCAAGCGGGATCGGGAACGAACGCGCGCGGGCCAGTTCGTCACTGGTTGGCTGATAGTCCTTAGCGTCGCGAATGCCGATCTGATTGGCCAGTGCATCCTGCGAGAAGAAGCCGAAGTAGGTATTGCCGACATAGACCGGTTCGCCGTTGCATCGCAGGTCGTAGTCAAAATGCTGGATGATCATGCCCGCCGAGTTGGAAACCCGGGTGATCCTGACTGTTGTCGACAGCGTGCCCGATTCCGGCGTGACGTCGCGGAACTGCGTTGCCTTGCCGCCGAGATTGCGGAACTTCAGATCAATGTCGCTGGTCAGCGCGGACCCGAGATAGCCAGCCAGCCAGCCGCATGGTTGCAGTGCCGTCTCCAGCAGTACGGCGAACGGCATCGTTTGCGAACGATTGGCCGCGAAATACCAGGCATCGGGCGGGACGTCATATTCCGCAACGATCACGCCGCCGGCTTCCAGCACCCACGGCTGGCAGTTCTCGATCGAGACAATCCGGTCCAGGAACTGAAACGGCGGCCCCGGCAATCGCGCAATCTTGCGCTCGTGATCGAAGACCCTGTACCGATCCCCGAACGCTTCTGACGGCTTGCCGATCGCAAACGCGGTAATGCGGTCGGTGGAGAAGAGGGGGGGAGAGTTGAGGGTTGAGGGTTGAGAGTTGAGAGTCTGGGATGAGCCGAGTGCTGAGTGTCGAGTGCCGAGTGCCAGAGTCGAATTGCCCGTTGTCTTTTCTGACACCTGGCACTCGGCACTCGACACTCGACATTTCTCTCCCCACAGCTCTTCCACCTTCTCGCGCGTCAATCCCGTCAGCCGCACCGTCATGTCGGTGATTTCGACGATCGGTTTGCCGTCGGCGTACATTAGCGCGTCAGCAATCGCATACGCGGAAGTGTCGCTCGACTGAGAGGACGTTGCCCCTCGGCTTCCGTAACCGATTTCTTTCAACGTCACCTCATACCAGACTTTTTTCGTCGTTGCCAGCACCTGGCCGCGGCATTTGAGGCGGCTTCTGATGCCGGGGATCGGTTCGTAGGCGATGTCGCCGGCTTCGCCGATCCAGCCCATCCGCAGCAGATAGATGCGGAGTGTGTGCAGACAGCACTCGTACATCAGCGTGCCGGGCATCACCTGGTCATCGCAGAAGTGGCAGGTGAGGAACCAGTCGTCGGGGTGGATGTCGGCTTCGGCGCGAATCTGGCCCAGCCCGTATTTGCCGGCGGTGGGATCAAGCTTCAGGACGCGGTGGACAAGATTCAGGCGGCCGGTCGGGAGGGTCACCGGATCGCGAAGCGGCAAGCGTTGGAACGCGGGGCCGAAACAGCTCGCGAGGTCGCCAGCGCGGAGGGCTGCCAGTTGGGCGTCGCTGTAGCTCTCGATGCCCATCGGCACCGGATCGCGCCAGTCGTTGGGACGAATTCCCGGCCGCGGTTGACGGTCGAGTGTGGTCTGGATGATCCCTTGTCCCGCTGCCAGTTCTTGCGGCGTGAAGAAGCCAGCGCAGCCGTCGCGCATCGTCAGCAGCGGTTGTCCGTTCACGGTGGCATCGAACTCAAACCGGAACAGGTACGTGTCGCCCTGCTGGAAGAAATGATTGATGCGGATATCGTAGTGAATCGTCTGGCCGGGGCCGGGCAATTCGTCATGGAAGGTGACCACGGCATCCAGCAAACGGTAACTGGCGAGACCCCGTGTTTGCAGATCGATGCCCAGCCAGCCGGACAGAAACAGGTCGGCCTGACCCGATTCCACCGCCAGGCAGGTCGGCATTTTGCCGCAGTCCAGATACCAGTCTCCGGCAACAATGTCTTTCTCGGTAACCACGCGGCCGTGCGTCATCGACAGCGGTTCGCCCTCAATCTCCAGAATCCGATCGACCAGCATCAGCGGCACGTCGGGCAGTCGCACGCGCGTCGGGAAAGAGTCGATCCCGGCAAACATCGGTCCCAGCGCGTTGCCGATCTTGCCGATGGCAAACTCCATGCACTGGTCGTAGGTGAGGGAGCGGGGAGGGTAAGAGGGTTGAGAGTTGAGGGTTGAGGGTTGAGAGTCAAAGACAGACGCCGGCGCGGGCGTTTTTTCACTCACCGCTGCCGCAGTCGCTCCACCGCCGATATGCACATCGGTGGCCGGTTTCGCGATTCCTTCCGCACCTGCGAATCTCTCCGGATCTCCAATCATCTGTACCGCCAGCGTCTGCGCCTCTTGCGAGAACCGCAGAAACGCCTCGTGGGCGGCGATGTTTTCATTCATCCAGCCTTCCCAGGCCTGCAGGATGGAGTCATCGGTCGCGACGGCGGTACGGGTAACGGAAGTGGTACGGGTAACGGCAGTGGTGTTCGACATGGCGGCGGCTGCAGGCTGAGGAAACGGGAGGGGAGTCGTGCTGGCTGAGGCAACGGTCGGCGATCGACGGGGCGGCATGGAGGCTGGTGCCGGCAATGTCGTCGCTGCAGGTGAGACAGAACGCGGTTGGTTCCCGGCTGGCAATGATGCCGGCGCGACAGCACGAGTACCGGAAGCGGGCGAGATGCGATTCGGTGCGGCCGGCTTCGTGGTTGCAGCAGAAGGCTGTGTGGGCAACGGCAATGACGGCATCACCCAGGGACGCAGTCCCACCGGCGTCACCACACATCGCCCGTCCTTGTTTTCCGGGTGAAGTGCCGACAGCGCTGTCTCGTCGCCGTACAGCGGCGTCAGGTCAACCGGAACCCGGTGAGTGATCAACTCGCCCAGCACACTCAGCGCTTGCCGCACCGGGTCTGCGGTGGCGGGCAACACAGCCCACGCTCCATGCGGCTGGTCGCCCAGGATCTCGCCAATCATCTTTGTGCAAGAAGAACCTGGGCCAATCTCCACGAACAACCGCACGCCGTCCCGCCAGGCATTCTGAATCACACGCGGAAAATCGACCGTACCCACAGCCTGGGCGAGGATCGCCCCGGCGGCGGCTTCACGGCTCAGTTCATACGTGCGGCCACTGGCGCCGCTGTAGAACTCGATGCCCGCGGGCGGTGTCGTCTCCATCAGATGCAGTGCGGTGTAGGCCTGGCTCACCTCGTTCAGGATCGGGCAATGCACGGTACTCGGCGCAGCGAACGGAACGAACGTCGCATTCAGCTCCCGGGCGAGTTGCTCGACCCGTGAGCGATCACCGCCGATCACACACTGCGACGGCGTGTTGATGATCAGCAAGTAGGTCCGCGGAGACTTCTCGACCGCCTGCCGAACGACATCGGGGCCGCGGTTGATGACTCCGGACAGCCACGGCACCTCCTGATCCGCGGGAATATTCCACGCAGCGCGGGCGGCGTCGAACGGATGGGGCAGATCGCTGCCGAACAAGGTGGATTGCTCCATCCTTTGCAGCATTTCGTCGCGATGCTGCCAGGCCCGCAGTCCGAAGAAAGCCGCCGATTCACCCAGACTGTAACCGATGGACGCCGTCGGCCGCACACCGAACATCGCCAGCCAGTCACAGACCGCAGTACCGATGGCGACCTGTCCGAAGATCATCGTCTTGTGATCGCGGCCGATGGCTTCGGTCGATTCGGCGTGCCAGATGACGTCAGGACGGTACTGACTGCGCAGCCGGTCGTTCTCCTGCTCCTGACGACGGACGATTTCGGGAAAGGCTGCGAGGAATTCCCGGCCCATCCCGAGAAAATGATTGCCGGAGCCGGGGAACACGAAGGCCAGCTGACCTTGATCAGCCAAGGGTTCGCTCGTGAATGACAGCCCACGCTCGCGGATCTGTGAGACGCCTGCCGCCAGTTGTGTTTGCAGGGACTGCAACTGACGCTGAAGTTCGCTGACGGTGTCTGCGACGATCGCCGCCGCGAAGCGATGCTCTGACTGCGGGGGTTGCTGCTGGAACCAGCGGCAGGCAATCGACAGCAGTTGGGTCTTGCCAGGGGAGCCAGTGGCCCCCGATTCGTGGTCCTGTGTCAGTTGCCGGAGAGCGGTGGCAGCCGACTGCAAGGCTGCGATGGTGTCGCCGGTGACGACGAACAGTGCCGGGCGGTGTTCTTTCGCGGGCAGACGTCGTTCGCGGGCAGTCTGCTCGGTCTCGGGCTGCCGGCATTCGGTCAGCCACCACTGGATCGAACCGTAAGCGGAATCAGGAGAGCAGATCCGTTGCTGGCGCAAGCACTGGCGGTCGGTGAACCAGCAGGAATGGCTTAGGCTGTCGAACCGGTGAAATAAAGAGCCTGCCGTCTGCACCATGGGCAACAGCTGGCCATTGCTGCCGAGATCGAATCGTGCAGGTTCTGTCTCGAGTTGCGGGGGGGGATCTGTGCTGACAGGGAGCGTGGGATGCTCTTGCACCAGGGCATAGATGCGATGGTTGGATCGTTCGGCGTCGGCTTTGCGCTGGAGAATGAGGGCCACTGCGCCGTCAGCCGGTGGTTGGGAAGAATCGCGAATCTGCAACCGTGGGTCGTTGCGGAGATCGACTGATCCGACGAGGGCCTGATCGATATCGCCGCGCTGCAGGTCGCGGACGGCGGTGTCGAACGCGCGCAGGCCGGAGGCTTCATCACAGGAGATGGTGAAGCAGGGACCGCCGACGTCGAACTCGCGGCCGAGCCGACTGGCAACGATGCCGCCGAGGTTGCCCATGACCCGATTGGCGGTGAGTGGGGGACCGAAGGCGTCGCGGAGTTCTGTCACCCAGCGCTGGAATTGTTCTTCGGTGAGCTGGAGGCCGAGTTGCTGCGCCCAGTCGCGGGCATACTCGGCGATCATCCAGCGGCAGTGGAAGTTAGTGGTGTTCGGATCGAGGCTGATGCCGATGAAGACGCCCGTGCGGTCGCCGAGTTCCCGGGGAACACCGGCATCGCTGATTGCGCGGTCTGCCACCTGCAGCATGAGCTGTTGTTGCGGCAGGAGGTCCGGGAGTTCAAGCGGCGGGATGCGAAACCTGGAGATTGGAATCTGGAGTTCCGGGATGGTCAGTGCGGGAATCGCGAATCCGCCAGCGTCGTGGGGAGATTGCAGGGAGCGCGCGGGGACGCCGGGATGGGTCTTCTTCTCAATCGGCGTGGAATTGTCCCGGGATTCCCAATCCCCGCTGGCGGATTCGCGATTCCCGGGCAACAACCCGCGCACCGACTCCACCTCTCCGATGCGCGCACTCATCCCGATGATCGCAACTGCGGGAGTCCCGTGCGGTAAGGGGACGCCCGGGGATGGCCATTCCCGGCCGTCGGGAGAATATTCTTCCAGTAAGACGTGCGCGTTGATGCCGCCGAAGCCGAAGGCGTTGATCGCTGCGCGGCGGGGAGTCTGTGCATCCCGCGGTTGCCACGGTTCCGCGCGGGACAGCACCCGGAACGGCGAGTCGTCGCGTTGCAATGCTTTCGCAGGTTCACGATAGTTCGCCGTCGGCGGCAGGGTCTGACTCTGGAATGCCCACAGCAGCTTCATCAGGCTGGCGCCGCCGGCCGCCGTCAGCAGATGGCCGACGTTCGACTTCACTGATCCCAGCACGCATTGCCCGGGCCGTGATTCTGCTTCCGACCACAGAGCGTGCAGACTCTCCAGTTCCACGCCGTCGCCGACCGGTGTGCCGGTCGCATGACATTCAATGAGGTCGACATCTCCCGGTTGCCAGCCGGCCTGCCCGTACGCGGCCCGCATCGCCCGCAATTGGCCTTCCGAATGCGGCGCGAGCAGATTGGCACCGCGATCATTGGACAGGCCGATGCCGGCAATCGTCGCATAGATCCGATTGCCGTCGCGCAGGGCGTCGGACAATCGCTTGAGAACGAACAGCCCGGCGCCTTCGCCTACGACCAGACCGTCGGCTTCTGCCGACAACGGCGCACATCGACCGCGCCGTGACAAGGCCTTGAGCTGGGTGAAACCCATTTGAGTGTACTGGCAGTCGGGACGCGACAATCCGCCAGCCAGCATGATGTCCGCCCGGTTGGCCAGGAGTTCATCGCAGGCCAGCTTCAGGGCATACAGCGACGAGGCACAGGCTGCGTCGAGTGTGCAGGAAGGACCGCTCAGACCCAGCGCACCGGCCACAATCGCGGCCGGCAACCCTGCGGCCTGCCAGTTGGCGGGTGACCAGCCGGACGGATTCCAGGGATTCGCCTGTTCACCCGCGACTTGTTGCGCAAACCGTTGCAGCAGGACGTCGCGGGCGAGTCCCGATGTCGATTCGGTCGGCAGGACGATATGTCCGAAAATCGCACCGCCGCGAACGGGATCGACCTGGGGGCTGCCTGCGTCCCGCCAGGCCATGGCAGCGGCGTGCAGGCCAATCGCAAACAGCGGATCGAGCGATTTCAGATCCGTCGGCAGGGCACGTTCCCACCCGACGGGCAATCCGCTCAGATCGGGACTGAAATCATCGAGATAGCAACCCCAGGTGGAATAGACGTGATCGGGTTGCGGTTCGCCCGGCGCATACGCCAGTTCCGGAGACAGCGCCCAGCGGGCAGGCGGCACCGGCCTGCCGCAATCCACTCCACCCGCGACATTCCGCCAGAAACCGGCCAGATCGGTGGCCCCTGGAAAAACGCCACCCATGCCAACAATGGCAATCCGTTCGTGAGACACCGTCACCGAGGCCGTTCCAGCGAAAAGAGATCGGATCGACTTCGCCCGGTCGAACATGAGACGCGCTGCCGCGCGGAAATGTCGGTGGCAGGAACGCTTCATCCTCGCCCGCGGGCATTACAAATCTGCCAGGACAGGGGAACCGGCCACTATACCCCGATCGATCAGTATTTCCCAATCCACCAGTCGCTGCTCCGGTTCCTCGGGGTGCAGTTGCCGAATGGTGGTGGATCAGTTGGCCAGTAGTAGGGACTTCCAGGTTTGATGCCAGCGTCCGTTGAGTTCGGCGGCTCGGAGTGCGGTGATGGCGAGGGCTCCGCGTTCGGTCCAGTGCATGCCGGGGCCTTTGAGTCTTGCTCCCACCAGTTGCTTGCAAGTGGCCTCGATCAGGCCCGAACCGATCGGCCAGCCGTGTTGCTGGCAGGCCGGATAATCCGTTTCCTGCTGGCGCGTCAGCAGGTAATCCCGCAAGGCTTCCAGGACCGTGCGCCGTGACCCGCGCGCCGCACGGATACGGGATTTCAGCCAGTCGATCAGGGCCAGGCCGCAGCCGTCGTGCAGTTGAGTCAGTGCCTCGCGAGCCCAGGCCGCCGCGTCCGCAGTGATGGCTTTGGCCGTCTCCCAGATATGTTCGCTGGCGTGGTACCAGTCCAGAATGCCGACCGCATCGCTGAAGAACCGCGCGTGGACGTCCCAGCACCAGGCGCCGCCATCCGCCAGAAACAGCTTCTGTTTGGCCTCGATGTAACCGCACTGGCAGGCCAGCCGCCATAACGCAGCGGCGAACTCTTCGGGAGACTCGCGGCCCCAGATCATCTGTTTGTGCCAGCGTTCCCTGTCATCTTGCCAGGCCACGCAGCCGACCTTCATCTGCTGCCAGATCAGCCGTTTCTGGCTGGGATGCTGCGCATCCTCTTCTGTCTGATTCGTGCAGTACATAATGCCGTCGCAACTGATACAGACCCGTGCGGGAACAAGTCTGGTCGCGGCTGGCGGCGTCTCGCGATGGCGGGCGCTGCGTGCCGCTTCCAGTTGCCGGAACCGATCCAGTTCTCCGCCGGCGGACTGGACCAGGCTCACAATGGTCTCGTGACTCAACGTCACACCGTGTTGATCAGCCAGCAACTGCGGCAACCGCGTGTAATGCTCCGTCGCCGCCAGTTGGCAGACCCGCTTGGCGAGAGGCCGCGTCACCCGATGTCCGCCGCAACACATCCCGGCGTCGGCAGGATAACGTTCGGCACCGCACTGCTGGCAACGATAACGCCGTCGATCGATGACCAGTTCACCGAACAGGCTGGTGAGCGAGTGCGTCCGCAAGCCGCAGTTCTTCATCGCCTGCCCGCAGCAACCGGGAGTCCGGGCCGACATCGCCACGTGCTGCAAGCCCTGCTCCAGGACAATCCGTCCGGTTCGCTGCGTCAACTGGAGCACCTGCTCCTCCCAATCTTCAGCCGATCCCGACAACTCCACCGTCAGAATCCGGACTGGCCCTCCATCCAACTGCACCGTAACTTGAACCAGCATGGGATGCCCTCCTTGGGTTCGCGGGAGTTCCAAGCCCCCGCAAATTCACACAACACACCCCATCGAGGGTATCCCTTTGTACAAGCCCGCGCCCACCAATTAACGACTGCACCCGGTTCCTCGGTACCTCCGGTTTGACCGAAGCGCCTGCGGTTTACGGGAGTTCACACCCACGTTCGCCAAGGGCAGAATGCTGGTCTGCCGTTGCTGCCAGACGAGGTCTGATCGCCCATCCCGCGCACGACACGGACCGCATCGATGAGCAGTTCACAAGTTTTGTTAACAACGCGACTTGTGACTTTTGGTCTATCTGTCGATTTCGCCCATCACGATATCCAGCGACCCGACAATCGCCGGGATGTCGGCGAGCAGAATGCCTTCGCAGAGCGGACCGCAGACGGACAGATTGCAGAAGCAACTGCTTTTCGCCCGGGCGCGGAGCGGTTCCGCATCGCCGTCGCCAACGATATAGAATCCCATCTGGCCGCGGGGGCACTCGGTTTCCAGATAGACCTCGTCTTTGGGCAGTTTCTGGTTCAGCTTGAAGGGCAGGCGGTAATCGCCCTGAGCGGTGGGATATTTGTCGAGGGCCTGGCGGATCAGGTGAATGGACTCCGAGACTTCCATCATCCGGACGAAGAAACGACACCAGTTATCGCCCAGGACCACTTCCCGGGGGGCGGACGCAAACGGAGCGCAATGCACCTGCCAGTCGTAACCGGCGTAGTTGCGAGTATAGATCGCTTCCCCGTCGCGGCGCAAGTCGTGATCGACGCCGCTGCCGCGCAGGACCGGACCCGTGCAGCCGTGGCTGGCCGCCATCTCCCGGGACAGGATGCCGAGGCCGGCCGTCCGCTTGATGAAGATGGCGTTGCGGGTCAGCAAAGTGTGATATTCCTTGATCCGCGGCCCCATCCAGTCCAGGAACATACGGGCGGCATCAATCCACGAGAGTGTCAGCGTCGGCTTGCGACCGGTCAGTTGGGCCAGTCCCGGCGGAATCGTGATTTTCGCCGGCAGATCGTGGGTAACGCCGCCGGGCGTGATGTAGCTGTAGGTCAACCGCGCGCCGCAGACTTCCTCGAACAGATCGAGAATGATTTCCCGCTCGCGAAACGCATACAGGAACGGGCTGAAGCTGCCAAGGTCCAGACCGTAGGCTCCCATGCCGACGAGGTGGCTGGCGATGCGACCGAGTTCGGCAATCATCACCCGCAAGACCATGGCCTTGTCCGGGACTTCGATGCCGGTCAGTTTCTCGACGGCCAGCGAAAAGCCCAGATTCATGTTCATCCCGGCCAGATAGTCCATCCGGTCGGTGTAGGGAATCCACTGCGGCGGCGACAGATTCTCGCCGATCTTCTCGGCACAGCGATGCAGGTAACCGATGTGCGGCGTGACTTCATGCACGACTTCGCCGTCGGTCCGCAGCAGCAGTCGCAACACCCCGTGGGTACTGGGGTGCTGCGGGCCCATGTTGACCAGCATTTCGTCCGTGCGGACGTCAAATTCAATCAGACGTGGATCTTCAAGTTGCATGGTGGTACGTCTGGCAGGGCGTGATGCGGAATCGGCGGGCAAGTTGGCATGACTGGCAATCTCTACCAACCGGCAGCGTCAGCAAGGGATGCGATACTATTCAGGGCATCCCTCGCCGGGACTGGAGACGGCAGGCTCACGGGCTCGCAGGTTGCCATGCCGGCGCTCTGCGACTACTTGCCGCGAATGCCATGATACTCCAGCGGGAAGTCGTAGTCCTTGCGGAGCGGGTGGCCGACCCAGTCTTCGGGGCACAGGATGCGGCGGGGATTGGGGTGGTCCAGAAACTCGATGCCGACCAGATCGTAGGCTTCCCGTTCGTGCCACTCCGCGACGGCCCAGACGGACGCGACGGACGGCACCTGCGGCAACGCCCCTTCCACGTCATTCTGCCACCGCGGTAACGATACCTTCAGCTTGCACGGATGTTTGTGCGTGTAGCTGTAGAGGTGATACACGACTTCCAGGTGCGGAGAGACCGGATCTTTCTTGCGGGCATCAGTCTCCAGCCAGTCGACGCCGCACAGATCATTGATGGTGTCGAACGCCGTTTCCGGATCATCCCGCAACGCCAGGCAAACGTCGCGAATTGCTGCGGGAGCGACGACGATCCAGGGGTCTCTGGCAGCCGTCTCCAGCGACAGAATCAGATCCTTGCCGAAGCGATCAACCAGCCGCTGATAGATTTCGGCAAGCTGCATGTTGGAACTCTCCTTGAACCCGGCCGAAAATCATCTTCGGCAGACACCGGTTGTTATGGATTCCACAATCCCGCAGTGCTCGCCCTGCTGCTAGCTGCTGATGACCACGGGATTGACGACCGGAGCCGTTTTGGGGGCTGCGCGTGAGGGGCGCAGACGGTGTTGCGACTTCTTTGTCAGGGCACGCACCCAGTCCAGATCCCCGCGCTTCCAGACGTAGGCGAAACCCACGATCAGGATGCCAAAGAAGAACAAGACGTCCAGGAAGCCGATCCAGCTCAGTTGTAGTGCCGTTTCCGCGGAGATGCTGTTGGCAGCGTTCAGTGAGCCGGGTTCGACGCTGAGGTAGCGTTCGGTGAGGGCGACCCGCTGGGGTTCCGTCAACCGCGTGTCGGCCAGTTGCGTGGCTCCGCCGAAAGCCAGCACCCAGGGAAAGAAGAAGACCAGTTCCACGTCGAAGATGATGAACAGCAGGGCGACGACGTAAAACCGCAGGTCGAACTGGATATAGCTGCTGCCGATCGTGGGCTCGCCGCACTCGTACACGGCGTCCTTTTCGGGCGTGGGCAGGCGTGGCCGCAGCAGCGCTCCCAGCAGCAGCGGCGCCATCAGGGCTGCGATGGCGACGAGGGTGAAAATCAGAAAATGCCCGACGAGGTCTGTCATGCACTCCTCTTCCGCAAGCGACGCCTGCGATCTTCCTTCTGGATGCGCCGCCCTCACACGGCATGGTCGGCCGGGCGGGACTTCAACGGTTCGCGATTCGTATAACCGGACTCGCCGGTGTGCCAGGACTGCACTTCCGACTCGCCCAGTTGCCAGCACAAGTAAGCGGTTTTGCCGTCAACCGTCGTGGGGAAGTCCACCAGCCCGACGTCGGCGTCTTTCAGTTCGATGCCGATTTCATGGAGTTCCTCAACGAAACCCTGCAGGCGGGCCACGTCCTTGTCCAGGTCGCGGTGGATCTGCTCGACTTCCTCACGATACGGATCGCTGGGCTGATTGCCGCGGACGCTCTTGCGATGCCGCAACCCGGACAGCCGATGCTTGCGCTCGGTCACGTCCCGGTGCAAGTTCACGATGTCGCCCACAATCGCCCGGACCAGCGGCAGGGTACGGTTCGCCGAATTCACGGTGAACCGTTTGTCGGGATAGCGCTGGCCCTGGGGCGTTTGACCCTGTGCTGCTCGACCGGAATCTCTGGCACCGCTCATTTTGTATCAATCCTTCGATCGCTCGGCTGGTTGCGATCCTTCGCCAGCTTCGATCGTCTGCGGGAAGTCGTTGCCGGTCGCGTGCGGTGAACTTCACGCGGCCCACTCCTATTATTCCCCGCCGTCCGACCGAATTCGATCCACACGCCGCCCCGATCCGACTGCTTTTTCCAAAATCGTCCGGAGACCTTTCAGCCCGGCCCGGCTGCTGCAGGTCACTCCTCGTTCCCGGAGAACTGAAACGGGCTCGGTTCTCCCTTCACCCAGACCGGTTCATACAACACCTTGGACTCCGCTACTACCGTCGGGTTCAGGGTCGCCTGTCCCCAGGCCACCTGCAACGGTAATTTGGCGTAGTCCACAATGCAGCCATCGCGGCTGTAGCAGCTCAGGTCGTAGTTCGACCCCATGAATATGCAATCCACCGGGCACGGATCGACGCACAGGGCGCAGAACATGCACTTTGTGTAATCGATCGTGAAGCCGTCGACCCGAAATCCCTTGCCGACGGGACTCTTCTGCTTGTCGATATAAATGCAGTCCACCGGGCAGGCGACCGCGCACTTTTCGCAGCCGATGCAGGTGGTCAGGTCGAAGCGGTGAAAGCCACGGTACCGGGCTTTGACGGGAACCGGAAGTTCCGGATATTCATAGACTTCAGTGAATGTCTTGCGACGATAGGTCCAGAGCATGGTCCGCAAGGTGACCCACAGACCGCGTACCAGCGTGGAAACCGCCGTCCAGACGTTTCTGAACCATTCGAGCATCAGACTTCTCTGCCAGTCAATACTCGGCCGGAAGGGCCAGCCGGAGAACAGGAACGTGCCTTCCGGCAGGGAGCATCGCCAGCCCGGATTATAGCGCTCGCTGACAGGGACGCAAGCGAAGCTTTCCGGCCATGGACGAAAGCGTCCAGTCGCATCCAGAGGGTTTCCAGGGGCTGAACTGAGGCGATTTCCCGGCCAGGAGGGCTATAATCGGGCAACCCGTTCCCGCTGAAGAAGGTGCCGCCGATGTCGTTTCCCCGCATGGTCCGGATTCGCCAGACATTTGACACCACGCATGTGCCGGATGTCGCCGCCGCGGTGCATGAGCAGTTAGCCAGGCTCCCGCTGCAGCAGCAAATCCTGCCGGGGCAAACGGTGGCGATCACCGCCGGCAGCCGCGGCATCGCACACATCGCAGACATTACCAAAGCGGTGGTCGAGCATGTCAAAGGTCTGGGAGCAGTCCCGTATATCGTGCCGGCAATGGGCAGCCACGGCGGCGGTACTGCGGAAGGCCAGGCAGGAATTCTTGCAGGATACGGGATCACCCCGCTCACGATGGGCTGCGATGTCCGGTCTTCCATGGAAACAGTGATCGTCGACCGCACGCCGCAGGGCATTCCCGTGCATTTCGACCGTCACGCCTCGCAGGCAGATCATGTGATCATTGTCGGCCGGATCAAGCCGCATACCGGCTTCGTCGGCGAAGTGGAGTCCGGTCTGCACAAGATGATGCTCATCGGCCTCGGCAAACACGAGGGGGCGAAGATCTATCATCGCGCGATCGCCAATTACAGCTTCATGGAAATCATCATGGCGGTGGCGGCCTCGGTGATCCGGAAATGCCGCGTCGTGGCGGGGCTGGCGATCGTCGAGAACGCTTATGACGAGACGGCGCTGATCGAAGCGGTCCCGCCCGACCAGTTCCTGCACCGGGAACCGGAACTCCTGAAGCTGGCGATCGACTGGTTGCCGCGACTGCCATTCCCCAAGTGCGATCTGCTGATCATTGATCAGATCGGCAAGAATATTTCCGGCACAGGGCTGGATACCAACGTTGTCGGCCGCAAGTTCAACGATCATGCCGCCACCGACCGCGACCGGGCCAATTGTCGCCGCATTTTTATCCGCAGCCTGACGGAAGAGACGCACGGCAACGCGACCGGCATCGGGATTACCGAGTTCACCAATCAACGCACGATTGATTCGGTCGACCGGAAAATCACCGCCATTAACTGTATCACCGGCTTGCATCCGACCGCTGCCATGCTGCCGATCGCGTACGACACCGACCGGGAAGTCATTACCGCAGCCCTGCAGACGGTGGGTCTCGTAGAGCCGCCCGATTCCCGGGTGATCCAGATCCAGGACACGCTGCACCTGGCGGAGTGTCTGGTGAGTGAAGCGTATTTGCCCGAGATCGAAGCCCGTCCGGATCTGGAGATCATCGGCCCGGTGTCCGGCATGGAGTTTGACCCGGCCGGGAACCTGCAACCGGTCGCCAGTGCCGCCGGCCACAAGATCATGGGACACGGGGCAGGGGGGAAGTAGCCGGGCATTCGCCAGGGGCAATTGTTGCGGATTGGATTTTTCGCCCGCAGGAAATTACTTCCGCCACCATTCACAAAGCGAAATGCCTGGTAAAGCCCCCTGGCGAGCGGCGGCGCTGATGGTCACGGCAAGCTTGCGTTTCCTTCAGCCTTCCGAGCCCGCAAATTGATTATGGTCCCGGCCGATTGTATGGTAGTGCATTCGGATTGAGACCCAGTCTCAATTGGTGTTCCGCCTGCTACTAGCCATCGCCCGCCTGACCGGTGAAGCCAATGCTGGACGGATTCTTCCGAGCCGGGGCAATTTTTGCCGGGGCAATCCTTTCAGGCTGGCCGCATGATGGATCGAGTTTCACCGTTTCGCAGTTCACAGTATCGTCCTTCAGGGCGACATTCCCGCGGATTCACGCTGATCGAACTGCTGGTGGTCATTGCCATCATTGCGATTCTGATCGCCCTGCTGCTGCCGGCGGTCCAGCAAGCCCGCGAAGCGGCACGGCGGACCCAGTGCAAGAACAATCTGAAACAGATCGGTCTGGCGCTCCATAATTACCACGACACGTACGGACGACTGCCCATCACCCAGTACGACGTCCAGCCGTCGGGAGATTACCTGACGCTGACCTGCTGGACGCGGGCGATCCTGCCGCAGATGGACCTGGCCACGATCACGACCAACTGGAACGACCAGCTCAACTTCAGCATGGGGCAGAATGCCGTCATTAACCGGACTGGTATTCCGGTCTATAAATGTCCGACGTCGCCCGCTCCCCTTGTTGATTCCTGGACCTCCGCCGGCGGATCGGCCGATCCGCAGCAGTTCGTGCCGGACAGTGCCGGAAACTACGTCGGCGGCATTGCCGAATATTCCTGCATCGCCAATTCACAAATCACGCCGGACACGGCTGCACCACCGTTGTCCGGCATCGGCATGATGAATTACAGCACGGCCTCCAACCCCGCCCAGGTTTCCAAGCGGTTTCAGGATGTCACCGACGGCCTCTCCAACACCATGATGCTCGGGGAAGTCAGCGGCGGGGCGAAAAACTATGGTCCCAACCGGCAGCCGGACGGCACATTCCAGAAGCTCCGCTTTCATAACTGGGCGGGGCAGAACCGCATCTCCTTCCGTGACTACAAGACGGACGGGACTGCCAGCAACGCCACGCTCGATCCCTGCCTGGTCAACTGCTTCGGCGGGGCGGGTGGCTCGAATCTCTACAGCTTCCATACCGGGGGCGCTCAGGCGGCTCTTGGCGATGGTTCCGTGCGTTTCATTTCCCAGAACATCGACTTCAATACTGCCTGTCGCCTGGCCACCTGTCAGGATGGCGTACCGGTCGGCGAGTTCTAGCGCTGGCGGTTGCTGCCGCGGAGTTGAGGAATGCTGGGTGTCCTGTCAGTCTCATCTCGCCTGAACGGAAAATCCGGAATTTTGGTATGAGCCTGAAGCTGCGAAAAGTGTGGCTGACCGTTCATCGCTGGCTGGGACTGACGGCAGGGCTGTTGTTCGTGCTTAGCGGGCTGACCGGCAGTGCCATCGTCTTTGATCATGCCCTCGACGAACGGCTGAATGCCAGTCTGATGCGCAGTCAGCAGGCTGGCGATCTGCGTCCGCTGGCAGACGTCGTTGCCGCCGTGCAAGGGCAGTTACTCGATGGCCAGCAGATGGTCAGTCTCCATTATCCCCGTGTCGCCGGTGGCACATATACGGTTCATGTCAGAAACAGTCATGTCAGAAATAGCAAAGCGTCCCGGGATCAGGCAGCTGTCGGCAAAACAGAGATGACCGAACTGTTTGTAGATCCGGTGACCACGGAGATTCTTGGGCAGCGTGTGCGTAACAGCGGTCTGATGGCGGACATCTATCGACTGCATGCCACACTGCTGTCAGGAGCGACCGGTGAAATCATTCTCGGCACCCTCGCACTGCTGGTCCTTGTCTCGCTGACCAGCGGCCTGCTGCTCTGGTGGCCTCTGGTTCGTCAGGGTCTGCGAACCGGACTCGCGATTCGTCGTCGGCTGTTGATCTATGATCTGCACAAGTCGCTGGGGGCAGTGTCTGCTCCCGTTTTATTGCTGGTCACCGCGACTGGCGTGTACTTCACGTTGCCCGGACTGATCAAGCCTTTCGTGACCGCGTTTTCACCGGAAACCAGATTGCCGCGGCAAGTAAAGTCCGCTCCCGCCCAACCGGGAGCCGCACCGATCGGACCGGATGCGGCCGCAGCGGTCGCGACGACCATTATGCCGGGTTGCCGGTTGATGTCGGTCGAACTCCCCGCCCGGCCGGAGGATGCCTACCGAGTCTTCGTTCGCCAGGCGGGCGAAGTCGGCGACTTGCGCGGCGTCGGGCGTGTCTGGGTCGATCAATACACCGGGGAGTGTCTGGCAACGCGCGACTGGAACCGCTTCACGTTCGCCGACACGTTCTTCCGGATTCAGCTCGCCCTGCACTCCGGAGACGCTTTCGGTCTGGCAGGTCGCTGGCTGTTCTGTCTTGCAGGCTTCGCCCCGGCGGTGCTGTACGTGACCGGCTTCATACTCTGGCGGAAAAACCGTAAGGCCCGGCAACTGCCACGTCGAAGGATCGAGCAACGCCGCGCAGAACGTCTGCCCGCAGAGTCCTCTGCCCCTCCGCTGTCAGAGTCAGTTGTCCCGGTCCGGTCAGATTCGGTCGCCCCGGCCGGTGTCACCAGCCCATGAATCCTGGCGTTGACGGAGTCCAGAGCTGGTGAGCGAGCAGCGACTTGCCACCCGCGCTCCGGTTTGCAATCCTCAGGCAGCGTTCAAAGTCCGTGATTTCTCTGGAACGGATGGCGAGATGACCGAGGCGATTGCGTATCTCAACGGGCGTTATGTTCCGAATTCTGCCTGCGTACTGCCAGTCTATGATGCCGGCATTGTACTCGGGGCTGCCATTACCGATTTGTTGCGGACGTTCCGCGGCGAACCTTACGCTGTCGTAGAACACGTACAGCGGTTCATGGAATCCGCCCGCTATGCCAACATCTCTCTGGGACTGACATCGACTGAACTGGAGGAAATAGTCGCCCGCCTCATCGCTCACAATCTGCAGGCGTGGCCGGAACGCGAACTGGCTCTCGTGTTCTATGCCACTGCCGGCGAATTGCCGGTTTATGCCGGGTCGGCAGGGCTCACTGGCGATATGCGTTCGACGGTCTGCCTGCATTGCTTTCCGCTGCCGTTCGCCCTGTGGCGGCAGGCGATGTCCGTCGGCGTGCATATGGTTACGCCTGCACAACGCCATCTGCCGCCGAATACGGTCAGCAGCAAGATCAAACACCGCAATCGCCTGCACATGTGGATCGGCGATCAACAGGCCCGGCTGGTCGATCCCAAAGCCGTCGGCCTGTATCTCGATCTGGACGGGAACATTACGGAAACCGGCGGTTCCAATTTCGTGATTCTTCGAGGCGGAAAGATCATCAGTCCGCGACGCAATAACATCCTCTGGGGTGTATCGCTGGAAACAGTCGCTCGCCTGGGACGTCAACTCGGCCTGGAGTTTGTGGAAGCAGATCTCCAGATCTTTGATGTCGTGAATGCCGACGAAGCCTGGCTGCCGACGACACCGTACTTCCTGGCACCTGCAGTCAAAATCAACGGCCAGCCGATTGGTAACGGCGTCCCCGGCCCGGTCTGGAAACAGTTGCTGGCTGCTTTCAGTGCTGAAGTCGGCATTGATGTCCGACAGCAGATCCTCGACAGCGAATAGCCGGTCTTCACTCTCGGAACTGATGGCCTCCGTCTCCCTTTGAAGCCGCTTGCCATCCGCTGATGAGCGGCAGAGGAAAAGCAACGGATTCCGGGCAGTCAGGCCACGCTCAGTCCTCCATCCACGGCGATGATCTGGCCTGTGATCCAGCGGCTGCCTGGACTGGCGAGGTGAACGATCCATTCCGCGACTTCTTCCGCAGTCCCGCGGCGTTGTAACGGCACCTGTCGGGCCTCGTCCTGCTTGATCCGGTCAATCGCCTCGGCAGACAGTCCGGAACGGGCCAGGATTTCAGACTCGGTCGGGCCGGGTGCGACAGCGTTCACCCGAATCCGGAACGGCGCCAGTTCCAGAGCCCAGCTGCGGGTGAGATGCTCCAGAGCCGCCTTCGACGCGGCGTAATGGGAGAAGTGCGGCCCGGCCTTATGTCCGAACGTGCTGGAAACGTTGACAATCGCGCCCTGCGTTTCCTTCAGATGCGGCAAGGCTGCCTGGGTGAGCAGGCTGGGCGCGATGACATTGGTGGCAAACAGGGAGGAGATGGTCTCCCGGTCCAGTGCTCCCAGGGATTGCTGTGCAAATGCACCGGCGTTGTTGACCAGGAGATCGAGACGTCCCCATTGACCGATGGCGGAATTCACCACCAGTTCCAGGTCCGCAGGCTGCAGCAGGTCTGCCGACACCGGCATGATCCGGTCGCTCATCCTGGCTGTTTCCAGCAGCGGTTCCAGCCGCCTTCCCGCGATCACGACTCTGGCTCCTGCACGGGCCAATTGTAACGCAGCGGCGCGTCCGATCCCCGTGCCACCACCGGTGATGACGATGACCTGGTCGTTCATGATTCTGGTCCAGTCCGGTTAAAAGCCTGATATCAATCGGCACACGCCGACGGGATGTCAGCCGGCCTCCGCCGGTTCAGAATCAAGGACGCAGACCGGCCTGTGTTTGTGACAGAATTCATCTGGGCACCGTCAAAATCCAGAGGACACCAGTCGTCGTTGAAAAGTTGGGAACTTGTGGAAAACCGGCAGTGACCTGAATCGTATGTGTGCGCTCTGCCCGAGCGGATGATCGCCATTGCCACGAACCACGCTCGCGGGTAACGTAGTCGTATCAATCCGGGTTGATCCGACTGCCAGATCCGGAAAGCCTGCCTGCCGCTGGAATCGATGAGCGTCCGCATCGGTGACCCGCCCTGCCCACTGCGAGAGTCCACCCTGATGTTACCCCCTCAGCACCAGATCGCTTCTGGCGGTTTCGCCACACGGCCTGAGCCATTCGCAGTCTCCCGGCGACAATGGCTCGCTGCCGGAGCTGCGGCGGCTGGTCTGGGAATCACGGGTTCTGCGGGCATTCGCGCGGAATCACTGCCGGGCCGTTCGCTCGCCGCCACGGCGAAGTCGGTCATCATGATCTTCAATTGCGGCGCTCCCAGTCACATCGACTTGTGGGATCCGAAGCCGCTGGCGGCGGATAACATTCGCAGCCGCTTTTCCAATATCGATACCAGTGTGCCGGGTATCCAGGTCACGGAACTGCTGCCCCGCATGGCGCGGATGGCCGACAAACTGGCGATTGTCCGCACACTGCACCACACCCACAGCGCGCACAATTCGGGCATGCACTGGTCGATCGTGGGCAGACCCTACAAGGTCAAC
>VFQN01003477.1_pt1 | contig 22426 bp, 38 predicted proteins | sample 3512371 | NCBI WGS metagenome assembly VFQN01 (sample SAMN10412370, study PRJNA504923) | tailings metagenome | isolation source: Replicate 2 from Balatoc abandoned mine | place: Philippines: Itogon, Benguet | collected 2017-08-28
TTTCCACCTGGCACCGCAGGTTCTCGAGCGTGTTTGTGGCCACCGCCAGGTCGTCAGCATACGCGGCGGAGCCAAATTTCCGCTGCCCATAGACAACTGAGGCACATACCCCACACAGCAGGAAATTGTCTTCTCAAGCTATGCACTCAAGCTAAATGCACAGGCACGTCGGCACCCCGTATCGATACAAAGTAGCCGTAAGCCGTGCGTGGCACCCGTATGCATGTGAGGTAGCGTGCTGCGTGACCCAAGGACCGTCTGTGCTACAAGTAAAGGCCAGCACAGAGGGTAGGGCAGGAGAGTCAGCGTCTGAAACAGCACTGAGCGCTCCGTCCCAATGCAGACGGACGCAATGGTCCTCTTTTGCGCACAACAGACTCATTCATACGCACCATGCCATTTTCAAGTGTACGTTGCCCCTACACTGTATCACAAGACCAACCAACAGCACTGCCTGCCCAAGCCGGCAACCTATGCACATTGCTGTAGCTTTAGGTGTGCCGCTCCTAAGCTCCCCCACAAGCACAGTACATCACTCAAGAGCCTCACTGCTCGTTCGCGACTTCACAGCCACCGGCTTTCCCTCCACTCCATCCCAACCCGCCCGTCCCCACCACGCCGGCACCTCCCCTCACGCCCGCCCGCACGCCACCGGTTCCCGCACTCCCTCCACCCCCGCCCCTCCCCCACCGCACGCCCTCGGCCCCGGCCCCGCCTCCGTCGCTGCCGCCGCCGCCTTCCTCAGGCATATGGCCTCCAGCTCCTGCTGCACCTGCTCCCCCGCGCGCACGGGGGGTTACCTCCCCTGCACCGCGCCATCCAACGAGCGGCACAGGCCACCAAGAACCAGGAAGTGGAGCCCGAGCACACAGCAATCCCATCGCGCCTGCAACGGCAGGGTCAAACCCAAAGCAATTGACTGAGAGCCACCAGAGCACGTCCGGGAGTACTGCAAAGCATGCACCCTTCCACGGCCTCCTACACCCTGCAGACGCCTCTGCAGCACATCACATGGCTTGCTCCAGGTACTCCAGCCGCCGCCTCTTGACTGCCCGAAGCGCTGCGCCCCCCGCCCGCTGCTCCCTCTGCGCCCTCAGCCACCCCTCCACCTCCGCCGCGTCCCCGGCCCTGTCCCGCGCAAGTTGCACCGCCACCTCCCAGTCCACCGTCAACCCCGCATCCAGCAGCCAGCGGAGGGCCGGCAGCGGGGCCTGCCGTAGCCCCGTTTCGAAAAAGTCCCGGGGGCCTGCATGGACCGCGTTCAGGAAGAGACCAATACGGCGCGGCAGGGACAAGCCCAGCCGCCGCAGCCGCTCCAGCGTTGGCAGGTCACCATTGAAGGCTGCAATGAGGTATGGCAAGCCGTCCTCCTGGGGAAGGGAGCAAGGCGGGCAGGGGCATGCCGGGATCAATCGTGTTGCCGCAGGGGAGTAACGCTTGCAAGGACAAGGTGGAGCCCTGAGGATCCCTTCTCGTCGTTGCCCCTTCGCACGCCATCGACGTTGCCGGACCCCGCCGCAGCACCCCTTCCTTGTTGCCGATCCCGTGCAACATGCACTCACGTCCACGGGGCAGCCCTGCTCCACCAGCCACTCCAGCAGCTCGCCGTTGCCGTGCAGCGCCGCAAAGCACACCGCTTCACTCCCGCACGGACATCCTGCGGCCTGCAGCTGCCGCACAAGTGCCGCATTGCCAGACCTTATCGCGGCGCCAACAAGGCCAGGGTGCTGCATGCACTGTGCCCCCACCCGCTCTACCACCCACGCCACCGCCTCCCCGTGGCCCCTGCTCGCTGCATGCAGCGCGGCATCCGCCGTGGGCACCCACCCTGCGGCCTGCAGTGCCTCCAGCACATCCACACGCCCCGACCGGGCGGCAGAGTTAGAAAGCGCGTCCCGCAAGTTGTCGTACTTTGTTTTCGCCGCCAGGACACCCGCCTCCCCCACCTCGTTCCCTCCCACCGCCTGCTGTTGCTGCTGCTGCTGGTGTTGCTGTAAATTCCCCGCCGCCGCCGCCGCCGCCGCAGCAGCAGCAGCCGCCCCCTGAGCAGCTTCCCGGAGCTCCGCCTGGGCCAGCAGCTCCCACAGCACGCCCACCACATCCGGCCGGGCGAATTCTGCGGCTTCCGACAGCACCCACTCGGCCAGGAAATCGACCCCAGCCGCCTCCTGCAGCCACCGCACCTTGGCTGCGGCATCGGGCGTGGGGCTACACACCATGGTGCCCTCGTCCCACCTGCTCTGCGCCAGGGACCACGCCGGCCCCTCCTGCTCCCGCGCGACAGCCACCAGCCGCTGCAGGGTGGCTAGGTCGGCACCCACCGCCGCGCCGCCGGGCATCTCCTCCCAGTCCACCTCGTGCATGCCCGGATCGCGCTCGTGCAGCTGCATCAGCCACGCATACAGCTCCATGTGGCCCCCGGCAAGCGCGAGCGCTGGGCCGGCCCCAATGGGCCAGCACTCGTCCTCAAGCATGAACTCACACAGCTCGCGGTGGCCCCCCGCTACCGCCTCATGGAAGCCGGCGGAAGCTGGGTCGAGACACCAGTCATCCTCGCCTTCCTCAGCGCCATCGTCCCAGGGACTCCCTAGCGACAGGGCCCACTCGCACACCTCGATGTGGCCCCCAGCAGCAGCCCAGCACAGGATCTGGAAGTTCTTGGCGGGGCACCCTGCCTCGCGCAGCCACTGGCACAGCTCCAGGTGGCCCCCCTGGGCCGCGGCGCGCATGGCGGGGTACGGCGCGTCACTGTCTTCGCTGTACCGAAAACTCTCAAGCGGGCTGGCTGACCGAGTTGGGTCGGGTTCGTCGTCCCCATGTCGCAAAGGGCAGCCTCGGCCATGGAGCCACTGGCACACGGACAGGTGCCCCCCAGCGGCTGCACAGGCCATCACGTTCGTTGTGACCCGCAGGCCCGCGCGCTCCACCAGGACCTGGACGCTATCGAGCTCCCCTGTGCCCGCTGTCAGCTCCAGAAGCTTGTCCCGGCGGCTGAAGGGCAGCCTGCTTATGGCGTCGCGTGAGCCGAAGCATGCAGCGAAGAACTGGGAGGGGACCGGCGTTGAGGCAGATGCTGTCTTATGCGGATCTGAGATGCATAGCTGCGTTGCTGCCTCTTTGCATGATAGCCGGACATTGCAGGCGACGTCTTGGTGAGGAAGGAAGGAAAGGATGTAGTCGGACAGCTCCCTCGGCAGCGGGCGGGGCCAGAACTGCTGAAGCTGGTCATTTTCCATTTGCTGAGGTAGTCTTAACGGTGTAAGCTGCGTTTACCCTCGCGCGTTTCAAGGTGGTCGCGGCCAACAGAGAGGCTGTGAGAGGTGTACCCTTTCCTAAATTCCGTTCACAAGGTAAGCAGAATGCGGAGTTGGAGAATGTAACCAGTCCGGTCAGGGGTATACATGCTAGGACCGCTTGCCGTACATGCGTGCTGGCGAGCGGCTCCCCTGTTGCCCTGTTACAGGCTTGGTTACAGGGACAACGGAGCATACTGTACCGACAATGCCAAGCGCATCACCCTGTGCACCCGGGCAGCCCCCCTGCTGTACACGCAATGTGTACTCCCACAGTCTACCGTCACGCGTCAAGTACTGTACGCGCAACGCAGTGCTGAGTCGGGCGCAGGGCAAGATGCATCATTGGCTAGCGAGGAAAGGCACGCCACATTGGCGTGGTTGCCTTTCTGTTGCATCAATATGGCCACAGCACAACCATGAGCATACAGGAGGCAGACGGCCTTGGGCGAGACCAGGCACACCTGGTGGTGTCCAGAAACGGTACCGTACGGTGTGCTGCACTAAGACCCGAGACGCATGTGTTCCCCAAATGGACACGAGGCATGCCACGCGAGTGCACCTGCTGCCCATCATCGACCAACCATTTGTCCATGTACCATTAGACACCGACCGCAGCAGTGGGTCCCCATCCTGTTTCCACCCGTCCTCAGTTATGCATAAAACCGGCAGGTGTCCTACAATCTGACTACTTCTCGACCTAGCAGCACTCGCAGCCCTCAATGGCGGGCGCTTCCACCCACGTCCGCACATGCAGCCCCAGGGACGCAGGGGAGCTCTTCTGGGCCTCTCCGCTGCCCACAAATTATTGAAAGCACACACCGCATATAGTGGATTGTCTTCTCAAGCTATGTACCTGTGCGTAATGCACGGGCACGTCGGCACCCCGTATCGGTACAACCGTGTGTGGCCTGCACCCGTATGCATGCGGGGTAGCGTGCAGCGTGACCCCAGGACCGTCTGTGCTATTATCGAAGACCAGCACCTAGGGCAGGAGAGTGAGCGTCTAGGACAGCACTGAGCACTCCATACCTGTGCAAACAGACGCACAACGGACTCACTCACTACGCACCATGATCTTTGCCGAGCACGGTACCCATACACTATATCACGAGACCAACCAACAGCAAACGAAATGCTGCAGGCGATCAACCAACAACAATATCATGCTGCCTGCCCGAGCGGGCAGCCTACGCCCATTGCTGTAGCTTCATGTGTGCTGCTCCTGAACTCCCCCACAAGCACAGTACATCACTCAAACGCCCCACTCCTCGCTCGCCGCTTTGCGGTTGCCGGCACTCTTTCCGCTCCAAAGCCACCCGTCCGCACCTCCACACAAACGCGCCCATCACGCCCGCCCGCACGCCACCGCTTCCCGCACCCCCTCCACCCCCGCCCCTCCCCCACCGCACGCCCTCGGCCCCGGCCCCGCCTCCGTCGCTGCCGCAGCTGCCGCCGCCTTCCTCAGGCAAATGGCCTCCAGCTCCTGCTGCACCTGCTCCCCCGCGCGCACGGGCGGGTACCTCCCCTGCACTGCGCCCGGCTGCTGCGTGAAGTGCGCCAGGGGCTGCAGCAGCGCGTCGCTGGACACGTGTGGTGGGCAGAATCACAGCGGGAAAGCGGGGGAGGGAAGTCCTACTCATGACAACGCCGAGAAGGCACGGCAGGATCTAGGGTGGCACTGCGGATCCAGATGAGCTGCTAGCGAAGCAGAAGTACCTAGTTGTAGTCTGCTTAGGTCGAGCAAGCTACGTCGGGCCGGGGGCCAGCATGCATGCGAAAATCAGTACCCGCCAACCCCGCTGATACCACCGTACATCCCCAGCTGATGTCAGCCCATACTTCAAGACGAACTGTCCCTTCCCTCCAGTGGGCGAGCGCTCGCAAGCAGGGGAGCTCCCCTCAACCCACCTGGCCACGTGCGTGAAGACCGTGGAGGAGATGCGCCACAGGCTACGGCCGGCGGCCCGCGCGGCGGACACCGCGGCCAGCGTCGCCTCCGTCACCACCACCTGGGGAAGGGCGCAGGCGAAATACGATGGTGTTGGCAAGGCATAGGCGCCAACTGCTTACAAACGCCGCAAAGTGTCAAACCACTGTGCAACGCGGTCTCCATAATGCGGTGCGAAAGGAGCCGCCGGTGTGCGAGGCACAGGCCAGGCGAGCGCACAGGCGCCAGCGGGCAGGCCTCACAGGCCCGGCCCCTGACATTCCGCATGCGGTCCCGGCGCCCCGCCATGGCGCTCCGCCCACCTCGTGCATGCCGGCCTCGATGTATCCGCCCGTCAGCCACTCCAGCTGCTTGCCGGCCTGCGTTGGGGCACCGCAAACATGCATAGCACATCTTGAGGCGTATTCCATCCGCAAGGCATCCAAGTCAGGTCAGACGACGAGGAGCCAGCGCAGCACCGTACCCAGCCGTGACACAACTGCGGCGCACAACCCGACACACCCGAACAAACATTGCAACGCAAGGACACAGGGGCCTGCGTGAAGGCAGCCTGGTAGTGCGCACGCATGCAACGCAAAAAGGCATACACGCATGCAAAGACCGTACACAGGTCTGGCGGGCGCACCTGCATGAGCAGGCATCCGGGCGGTATGCGCACTGCCACTTTGCGGCCGTCCCGCAGCCACACGAACAGGCCGGGGAAGCGCGAGCGGCCGTGCACCGTGAGCAGATTGAGGTCGTAGTGGTAGCTGGGGCAGGCGCAGGAGGGAAGGAGGGCACACAAGAAAAGGGAAGGTGAGTTAGAAGATACAAGGGAAGGCAGCGGGCGAAGGGTCTTCTTGCGACCCTGTGCCAACCTTGCCCGTGCGCGGCTAAGCGCAGGCACAAGCAGGCGCCTGGGTGCTTAAGCAAGAGGTGGGGAGACACGTGCTTGGCAAAGGGAAGGCTCAGGGGAACGCTCGCTTCCCCGGCTGTCAACCCCCCTTCGCTGCCTCCTGACCCCGCCCTCTCTTACCCTGCCAGCACTGCCCCCAGCCTGCCGTGCTGCCCCAGGTCCGACGCAGTGGGCGCCAGCAGGTGCGGTCCCTGCTGCATCAGCGCCTGCGGATAAGGGAGGGCCGTGCTACGTGGGTACCGGGTAGAGGGTGGTCAAGGGACTGCAGGTGCGATCCCTGGTGCATCAGCGCCTGCGGACGAGGTTGCGGTGGGCACAGGGTTCAGGGTTGAGGATGGGGAAAAGTGGACTAGGACGTTGAGGAGGGGACATGTCCGTGGGCCGTGCAAGGTACGCGCGCATTTGGTAGGGTTTGCAGGAACTGCAGGCCGTTGCAGAGCAGTCCCCGCACACACAGCGGCCCCGGCCCCAGCCCCAGCCCCAGCCCTTGCCACCAACCATCAGGCGCCCCACGGTGCGTGCTCACAGCCACCAAACGCGAACAAGGCTGTTGTCGCCCGTCTCCCGCAGGCGCCCTCGCACCTGCAGCGCTCCTTGCTCCAGCCCCAGCCCCCGTGCCAACAGCCCCGCCACGGTGTGTGCCGCGCCTAGCAGCGCCGCACCCCAGCCGTCCATCAGCTGGGGCCACGAGGGGAAGCCCTGGGGGGACGCGGGAAACGGGGAATGACGTGGGGACGTCCAGAAAGGGGGCGCCGGCAGGAAGCAGGACGACCTTACGGACGCCGTTTTAACCCTACCACGCGGGGCATTGGCTACAACTCAGTATCGGGCCTTTGCGAGTTGCGGACGCGTTGCCCGCGTGTGGCTTGCGGCTCCGTGCATTGCACGGACAACTCGCACCCGTACCGCCGACATCACTGCTCACCAAGCGGTGACAAACAAGGAAAACGGTGCCGTACAGGCTGTGGTGCTGACCCTGGGCCACAGGCTCAGTTGGCGAGCGAAAACCACATACCTTGGGCACCGCTGGCTCCGCGTTTAGCTCTGGAAAGTGCGTGGTGGCGGGGCGGGGGCCCACGCGCCACATGTAGCGCCACTTGAGGTCTGAGACGTACGGGGGTGGGTAAAGGGGCAGGCGCCGGGATTAAGTGGCTAGGAGCCATGTTTTATACCATACGGAGGCTGTAGGCCAGATCCTTGCTGGCACAGCAGCTGCGCTTAGCTGCAACGCAGCGTCCTTCGTACCTTCCTACCCAGGGCTGACCGCAAGTGCCGCACTCTACATGCGGGCAAGTGCTCACATGAAGAGGCTGCGCGGCTTGCAAGCCGCGTAAGCCTGCTCCCACGCTGGCCCCAATGGGTTTTATGCGGCGTGCTACAGTGCTGCACACACACCTGCTCCCGTGGGCACGGTGGCCCGGTTGCGGCCCTCTAGCCGCTTCAGCTGGTCCTGCATCTGGGTGTCCTGTGGGAAGGGGGGAACAGGGGAGGAACATGAGGAGGTGCGGTGGGAGGGGGTGCTCGTTGGCCACGTGACTACGGTACCCAGATTGTGGCAGCCACACAGCGAGCTCCGCGCCCACCATACTCCGCCTCCCCGCTTCCCCCGTCTCCTGTCAGCCCCTCCCGGACCTGACCAGACACCCAATGACCCCGCCCGGACGTCCGAGGTCAGGAGGCAGGGAACCGGTACTTCCCCTTTCCATTGCAGGAAATCCCTTGCGCTGTGACGGGTCAGCGCTCTGGCATGACTGAGCCGCCCCACGCCCTACCCCGTGCCATGCCACCTCCTTCTATGCCACCCCATGCCATGCCACCCGTTGGGGCGAAGGCCCCTTGTTCAGCTGGGTGCTGCAGCAGCACCCACATTGCACCCCGCCCTCTTCCGCCTTGTTGTATGACGCACAGCTGCAGGCGCCAGTGTGACGCAAAGTCCAGTAGCGGCGGATGACGGCAGGATATACGTGCCCTGCAACACCACATGTCCAGCCCGGGCTCACCAGCACGCATCGTGGCACCTCCGTGCCGCAGGGCGTCACCCCAACCTGCATGGAGGTGCACGGGGGCGGCAAAACAGGGGCCGAAGCACTAAGGAGAGGCAAAGAGGGGATGACAAAGCAGCATGTCTTCAGCATGTCTTCAGCATACTGGCCACGACAGCAGAAGAGGGTAGAGGACAGGTTCGGACGGCGGGCCGGGATATCCATACCCGTCACCCCAGAACGCCGCACGCCCAGTGCCCCACGATGCCTGCCCACAACAAGAGTCAACCCACAATGCCTGCCCACAGCACCTGGTAATCCAGCTCCGGCCTGCACTCCGCCATCTTGCTGTCCGTCGGGCGGTCAAAGTACTGTTCAAGAAGGTCCAGGAAGGCGTCAGCTTGCTCGGCAGGCACACGGGGGTCGCGGACCTGAGTCAGCGGGGACGGGATGGCAAACGCCAGGGGAGCATAGCCGGTCATCGAATTGTTTACACATAATCCTCATAAAAGCAACCCCTTGGACCGCTGGCGATGCGTCTGCGCTTACTATGAGGCAACCTGTCTCCGCAAGGCATTGCGCTATCCCCGCGCAGAGCTCCGCTTCCCGTGGACCATACTCTTCCGCTTGTATGGACAGCACTGGAGATAAGTCGAAGACGGGGAGCACGTCGCTTGTGTCCGGAGGAGCTAGGGTCTCAGCGTCAGCCATTGCGCAAGTTGCACTATGCGTTAGCGACGATAAGCAATTGGTGATTAAAGCTCAATATGAGTAAGAATCAGCGCAAGGAGTGTTGTGTGCAGGGCATTTGACTTTCTAACCGCCTGACGCTTTTGAACGGTGAGATTGCGCTTATCCGGATCGATAACATTCATCCCAGCTGTCCTCCTCCGCTTAACTGAATATGAAATGTGCGATTGACCAATGTCAACAGTAGCAGACCCAGCAGGAGGAGTACCCCACGTCGCCACGTGGCATACTTGGGTGCCTGTTCCTTACTCCATGCCCTCAACCCGGAAACGCCCCCACCAAGTCTCTGCCCCCCGCCCCCCGCCCCTCTGGTCACCCGGACCCAAGCCCACCACCCGCTCGGTTTCGCACGCCACCTCATAGCCCAGAACCCTCGCCCCACGCCCCTCTGGTCACCTGCTACGGCCGAGTGGGTTTCCTCGTGCCCAACAACCCGTCAACCTGACTCAAGACAGCCCAAATCTCTGCCAACGAACCGCATCCGACCGCCGGCCACTAAAATGCCTGCCCAGCTGCACTTACAAGTCACCAAGCCGCTATCATAATGATGCGGGTTAGCCGTTATCAGCTCATTCGAGGGTCCATGCATTACGAGGCCCCTGCAGTCTTGGATGTTGCTGGCGCGGGGGCGTCGTCCCTGGGCACGAACTCCATGCGGACCTGGGGGATGTGGGTGAGCGGCAGCAGGCCAGAGGAGCAGGTCGACGGAGTAGCGATAAGTATCCCCGCAATGCCTAGTACACTGACTGGCAAGCTGGTGGGATAGCGGCAATGGGGGTCCTGTCTGCGTGTACGTTGCTCACAGAGAAAAAGGGGTCCGCCCAAGGCCTTACCGGTCGCTTCGAAGGCAACGAATACCGCACACGCGCACAGCATCCAGGCACAAGGACTCGCGCTCACCCACGCCAGCCACGCTAACCGACGTGGCCACGCACATGCGTTCGCACACACCTCGGGCACGGACAGCGTGCGTCCTTGGGCAGCATGCATGTGCCCAAGGCCTAACGGGGCTGCGTTACACCGTACGTCCTGTCTACAGTAACTCATGCACCCACGCAACACACATCCGATCGTACCTTGAGCACTGACAGCGCGTCCGTGGGCAGCATGAGCAGCGCGTTCTGGTAGGGGTCGGGCGTCTTGGGCACCCGGGACAGCGCCACAAGCCTGGGGGCAGAGGGAAACCGCAGAGCGGCAAGGTGGCAACCGGAAACAGTCGGCCTGCGTAGAGGCAAGTTATCGGCGGCAACAGAACAGCGGCGGCACAACCTGGGGGCAGGAGTAGAGGGGCCGGCCAAGGAATCCTGCGCCGCAAGGGGCGGTACGTGGCAGTGCGAATGGCGGAAGGAGGTCGAGGCGGAAGGGGCGGCATAGTGGGCGGCGGAGGGCACGGGCTGTCAGTGGACGCCTGGGACAGCTGGAGCCTGGGGGCGGAGCCACTGGCCAGGGGTTCCGGGGTGGGCGAGGGGCCCATGATGCACTCCCAGCCCCGCCTGCGCCGGTAGGCGGCAGGAGGCGTTCACAGCCATTCCTCCGGCCCCGCCCTGGCCCCTTCCCGTCCCGTCTCCCCTCCCCCCCGGAAGCCGTACCGTAGTGCCGTAGTGCCGTTACTCACGTTGCGTTGGCGCCCGCCAGCCGCTCGCCCACGGCGTGGAACACGCTGCCCTGCTGCTCGCCCGTGCCCATGCGCGCGCGCACCGCCAGCGGCTGCGTGGCCCAGCCCAGCAGCCGAGTGGCGAACACCGACACGAACGAAAAGTCCACCTCGCCAGTGGACACGTCGATCCAGCCCTGTACGTGTGAGGTACGGCCCGGTTTATATGTGAGGAACAGCAAGCAAACATGTCAGCTCAGGCAAGACCGCACCTAGGTGAAGTCAACCTGCCATGTGGCACCCAATGATATACTTGCACTACGGCGACCACCAGTCTCGGTTGTGGGGGAGAGTCATCGCTATGATGCGCCGAAGAGGGTAGGTCCACGCACCTGTGGCCAAACCATATCCATCACTGCGGATGACGCATCAAGCATTTTTCTGTGGCCCAACGCACGCCCCGTCTTTCCCACCTCCAGCTCCTTGGTCTGTACGTCGATGGCCATCCCCGGCGGCAGCGCGGGCAGCGGCAGCAGCGGCCACGTGGCCGCCAGCCAGCAGGTGGTGACGCACATGGGCGGCGAGGGGGCTGGGGTCGGGTCGCGCACGTACAGCCGGCTGCCCTCCACACGCACCACCTGTGCGGACGCATGGTACGGCATGGCACGGTGCGGTGCCGTGCGGTATGGCGCAGTTCGGGACTGGGAAGGGGATGAATAAGGCTTGGTTGCAATGCTCTTGACCGCACGGCAAAAGCAAAATGGTGCCCACGTGGGACGGTGTTATGGCGTCGAGCGGCGCAGACCAGTTCGGAGCAGCAGTGGCTTCAAGCCTTCGAAATGCCGTATGTACGGCCACTCTGCGATGTCGCAAGCCGCCGCGCCGTACGGCGCACAATTCTGCCCCATCCATGCCTCCCCTGCCCCACCTACGACTCGTCCCACGCGCGGTACCTCCTGCTCGACGTGGCCACGTGGTGCTGTGACACGCATGTGACCCCACCCCACTGCGACCGAGCGTGGGCTAACACACACGCACCTCCAGGAAGCTGCCCCCCTTCTCGCGCCCCCAGTACCACTGCGGGTTGAACACCATGGTGGGCTGGTTGGGGCCCATGGCCAGGCGGCTGCCGTTGAGCACGCGCATGCGGACCTGCGGCATGCGCGTTGAGGGCGAGGGGTGCGTGGGACATGCTGCATGTGTGTTAGCTAGTACGCCGGTGCGCGGGTGTCGCTAAGCAGGCACGTAGAACCTGCTAGGCAGGCACGGCGAAATCGTGCGGACCTGCGGCGCAGCATGTGCATGGTGTACGAACAGCGATATTCGTACGTGAAGCCCGCTCCAGCGCATCAGCACATACGCACCCCCTTGATGCTCTCCGGCTGCTTCGCCAGCACCTCGTTCGCCTCAGCCACGGGGTCCGTCCACCCGATCGCCTTGGCTGCGGTAGAGTGGGCGAGTGTACGGCACAAAGCGGCACCAGACGTACGGCCACAGTGCGGCGGGGCGCAGAAATTTGAGGTGTGTGTGCCTATGTACGTGTACAGCAGGTACCGTACGTAGGAGGCCGCTTTCAGCAGTACGTTGGCAGTACGGGTTTCATGTCCCGGAATTGAGCTGCCACGCCCGCGCAGCGCGTGCGGGACGTTCCACATGGGCCTCATAAGCAGCAACGCAGCCAGGCCTCTGTGTGCGCCTGAGCAGGCTGAACCTGATGCACCGTCCTGTCGTGTGGCGGTGCAATACAAGTTGCGTGGTAACGATTGCAAATGGCAAAGCAGGTTCTACAATCTACATGCCTGACATACGTTCTGTATGCAGTTTACACCAGACAAAAGTGCGCAGTGCGCAGGCACGGGGGGGAAATGCTCCACGAGCGCCCGAGAAGCCGAGATGCAGGTTGGCATGCACCGTGTTCAGTCCGCGGTTTCGGTTGCCCAACTCCCCTTGGGCAACCCTGCCCCGTGCTCCCCTGTGCTTGTGCCATAACCGATACCAGTAACCAAGCTCAAGACGCGTCTATTGTTGCTTCTGGGGTGTGCTGCTCCCGTATGCTGCTTGCCCTTGAAGCCCACCTGACCAATCCCCAATCCGCCTGCGCAGCGGCTGCCGGTTGAACATTTTGGTTGGCGGCAGGAGCTTTCCAGTGCAGTGAAGGTGGCCGCTTGAGGGCCCTTACGCTGGTCGGCGCGCGAAAAATACCGAGGCTCGGGCTTTTCCCTTTTCAGGGACAGGAGCGCAAATGGGCGTGAGAAGGATGGTGCTAATCAAAATTGTGCTCCTTAGTGATACAGTAGTAGTGGCGCGTGCAGCTGGTTAGCTGTCTTAAGATCTGGAAGCCATAGTGACCCATGGGTCCGAGGCCCGGTGAGCCGCGCGCTTCCTCGGACCGCCCAACCCACGTCAAAAGCTCTGAGTTGCTGCTTCACACGGCATTTGACATGTGCCGCCACAGAGACAATACCATTGCATTTTGTGACATGTTGGGACCTGGGCTCATAGGCCTGAGGTGACACCAGGGATACTGATAATTGACACAGCAGCACGGCCGCCATGTGCTCTTCAGAGTAGGCAGGCAGGAGGGCCCCCTGCAGTGACGAGGGTTACCGTCGGAGCGGGCCCCCTGCAGTTGGCCCTCAACACTAGGCCCCAAAACAGCAGCAGGTTGGTTTTGGTCGTACGGTACCGAGCTGCAAGCTACGCCCCGTGAATGGCTCAGGACTCAGGATTGAAGGCGCCATTCTGCAAGCCCCTCACAGCTTGTAGGGCTGCCCGCCCGGCACCGCACTGCACCAACCTACGTCCCACACGCCGTGCCATTTGCAGTGCGTGCCAAGTGACACAGCGTCAATGCCGCAAGCAATACCAAACGGCTGTTGCAGCGTGAACTAGTCCAGCGCTACCCGCCGGGGTACGTACGCCTTTCTCAGCAACATCGTCAAACAACAGCACAGGTAACACCGACCCCCTCAAAACCACCCGCAGCCAACCAGCAGAAAGGTCATGCACAATAACTCCAAGCGCAGCATAGCACTGCAGCCTCAGCCTCTCAGCTGTACTCGTCCAGGTCATCCTCGTCGCTGCCAAACATTCCCCCGCCGTATCCCGCGCCGCCCGCCGCCCCGCCCTCGCTGTACTCTTCGCCGTACGGCACCAACACCCTGCCGTACTCGCCGTACCTCGCGGGCGCCATGCTGGCGGCGCCCGCGCCCCCGCCCAGCTCCTCTTCGTCGTCCATATCTTCGTCCTCATCGTCCTCCGCCCCTATGTCGTACTCGCTCTCATACGCGCTTTCCTCCCCGCTCCGGTACCCCTCCGCCGGCGGTGCATCCTCCCCGTCTTCTGCACCGTCGCCGCCACCATCGCCGCCGCTGCCCGCAGCACCGCCTTCACGCCGTTCCTCTCCCGCTGCCGCTGCCGCCGCCGCCCGCCTCCCAGCATCACCCGCTGTCCTTCGCTCTTCCTCCTCCATCCCTTCCCCTTCCCCATCCCCGTCGTCCCCAAACAGCGCCGACACATCTACCCCGGCGCCATCGTCCTTCCCGCCCGCCATCCCAGCCGCCGCGCCGCCGCCTGCCGCCGCCGCCCCACGCAGGCTCATCTGCTCCATCAGCATACGCAGCGCGTCGTCCGCAGGGCCACCTTTGCTCTTGCCCTCGGCAGCGGCGCCTCCGGCAGCCCTCGCGCCGTCGGCAGCGTCTGCCATGTCGACGTCGCCGCCGGCAGCGGCGCCGCCGTCACGCTCCTTGGCGGCGGCGTCGCCGTCACCGTCGGCGGTGGCGCCAGTGGCTACGCCCGGCGGCGCCAGCTGATCCATGAGTCGAACGAACTTCTGGCTGACCGCGTTCTGTACACACGAGTGCGGCAGCGCATGCGCACGCGGGGGAGCCGTATTGCACGCATACACGGCGTGACGTCAGTGGGTTGCTGATGGGTACCGTAGCCCAAAGCCTGTAACGCACCCGCTCCTGACATGCTTCTAGAGGCCCAGTACGCAACCTAGGCCGCCACGCTGCCGCCCCGATGCACGAGCAAGCAAGCAAAGCTTGGGCACCCGGGCTGTCCCGCGAAAGCCTTGTCAGGAAGCACACGGTCCCTCAGGTGCCGTTGCACGTGCGGTAGGGGTGCCGGCAGTTCACGGCCCCAGCAATAGGCCCCACATGCGGTGCACCCACCTGTATGGTCGTGAGCGTGCTGTGTGACATCCAGCCGTTCTTCTCAGTGCAGCGGGTGCTGTCGAACGCCGATATGGGCTCCTGGGGTGGAGGGTAGAGTCGCGGTGAGGGTGAGCGCATGGTGTTACTTGTAAAATTAGCGCCGCCGCTGCTGGCTACGTTTGCACGGGGTACTACAAGGGCGGCGGATTAATTAATCAGTGCAGGCTGCAAGGGCCGGCATTGCAGGGACTGTTGCTACCTTATGGTCCCTGGCCACGCACGCAACTGCCTACAGCAGCACTTTCAAACAGTAAAGCAAGAGGCACGTCCCACCGAATACACGGAAGGCGAGTTACCGACGGGCAGCCCATCCAGGTACACCACAAATCATGTCCATACACACCACGGTCCCTGGGTCTCGCCATAGTGCACTGCGCAGGGACCAACGTGCCGCCATCCACGCGCAAAAGCACCGCAGGGGGCAGCACAATGCACCGCCATCTCACCTGCAGCGCCTGCTGCGCCTCCGGAAGGTTGAGGTCCAGGATCTGGAAGGTGCTGGTGTTGGTTGTGGGCAGTGCGCGGAAGCTGCGGGAAGGTGGCAGGGAAACGGCAGGGCGCGGCCAGGGATGAGCACGTAGCTGCTTTTGCATCTACTATCTCTGCAGCCGGTCATGAGCAGGGCAGGGTACCTGCAGCTTCATGGTCACGCCACTTGCGGCCTGCCTCGATAGAAACCTACTTGTGCAGGTCTTCCATGGTGGGGGCGACTGGCGGCGCCGCGGCAGGGCGGGTTTGTGACTGGGGCTGCTGTGCCCCGTCGGCCGCCGCCTGCCCCTCTGTCCCCTCCTGCTGCTGCTGTTGCTGCGGCTGCAGGGGGTTCGGCAGCGTCCCGGCCCGCAGCATGGTCCGGTACCTGTGCGATGACGGCGACAACAAGTAAAATTATTCAGTTACTGACTGTAACATGAGTGTGTGAACTGCAGGCACACGAAGTACGAGCACAACAGGACATGAAAGAGCAGGGGTAAGGACACACGACCTGTGAGACCAGAGACGAAACGCGGCTGTGGATGCAGCACTACGGTACTGGGACATGCCAGGGTGTCTCCACAAACGCCGCGTTGCAGGAGCGCCCACGCCCAGCGCCCACGCCCAGCGCCCACGCCCAGTGCCCACGCCCACGCCCACGCACCAGTTGCTGGGCAGCGTGTAGCTGATGGCTTGATACTTGCGCGCCTCAAAGTCGGCGCGGGGGTCGTAGCCGCGCCGGATGTACAGCCCGCGCCAGGGGCCTGCGGCACGAGCGGGACGGGAGTTTGGCGTGACGGTTTTGATTACAGTGCCATGTCGTCACGAGGAGATGTGTGGTACTCCTACGCACCTTGGGATGAGAGAGAAGACATGATGCGATCACTTCACAACTGAACCAGTTTAATTACAAGTACTAGTGCAGAAAGTACACCACACAGCCAGCATCGCGCCCTGAGCACCCACCCGTCTTGAACCGGTAGCACAGCCGCTGCACCACCCGCTCCACCACCACCGCCAGCTGCACGGCGCCGCCACCGCCACCACCGCCGCGCCGCGCCGCCGACGCCGCAACGGCCGCCGTCACCGCCGCCACCCGGCCCAGCCGCTCTCGCAGCAGCTCCAGGCTCCAGATGGGCCGCGCCGTCAGCATACGGGACACCTCCGCCGCAATGATACGCGCCAAGCGGGTGTCCCCGCCCGCCGCCTTGTCGGCGGCGGCGACGGCGGCCACTACTGCGGCGTCGCCCTGGTCGGCCGCCGCCGACGGCACGGTTGCAAGGGCTCCGGCGGTGCTGGTGCTGGGGCCCGCGCCGTCGGCGGCGGCGGCGGCGCCGTCGGCAGCGGGGGCGGTGCCGTCAGCGGCGGCGCCAGCTGGCGGCGCGGGCGCCGGTGCGGCAGGCGGCGGCGGCACCCCATCGGCGTAGAAGGAGATGATGGGCGAGTCGCCCCAGTGGGCCTCCATGCCCTTGGCGCCTGAAAAGCAACGACACATGCATGGGGTGTAACCACGGGGCACCAGCGTATGGAAAACGCAAGGCACTAGAAACGCGAGAAGCAGGAGTGCATTAGGAGGGGGTCTAGGGTGCTTGTACGTGTTCTGGCAGCGAAGCTGCTGCACACCGTCATGCACACCTTTGACATGCAGACGCAAGGCTACGAAACGCTTGCGCCGCCCCACGCGGCCCGGTGGTGGGCTCCGGCCGGCCCCTCAAGGACCTGCCCCTGCTGCCCTACCCACTTCCTGCTATCGCCCCAGGTGCAGGTCGTGTTCACTGCCCTCCACAGCCGTCCTGCCCAGGACGCGCTCTACGCGCAGACTTTGTGCAATAGCCGTGCCCGCCTTTAACAAGCCACATACAGGTCCAACTCTGGACCTGCTGTCCACGCTGCTCCCCATCCGTCCCCGCCATTGGCCCCTGAACTTGCAACTCACACCGTCCAGAAGCCTCCGCAACCGCCCTACTAGACCCTTGCGCCTGTCCCCCACCTTCCCCCGCCTTGCGCTGAGCTGCCGGAGGCCACGTTCAAGGTACAAGGCGTGGCTATCACCCCCAAGCTGTCCACTTTCAGTGCCCAAATGCATTCAAAACCTATAGCGCTATAACGCACCGTTCCCCGCCATTGGCTGCAGCTGCCTGAAGGCCTAGTCCTCTGCAAGTACCACCCGGAGGGCACCACAACCGCCTACTAGGCCATGCATACACCCTTTCCCCTCGGGCCTGTCCCACCTTTCCCCGCCTTTGGCTGCAGCTGCCGGAAGGCGTAGTCCTGCGGCATGTCCAGCCACGAAAACAGCTGCGGCACCAGCAGCAGCGGCTGCACGGCGCGCGTGGGCTCCGCGCGGGCGGCGCGCTGCTCGAACGGCAGGCCGTCCCGTGAGCGGGTGTGCAGCAGCGGGTCGGTGGGCAGGTAGACAAAGTCGGCAAGGCCCGAGAAGCGAAAGGTGGGGGTCACACGGGCCACCACGGACACCGTCACCTCTCCACCGTCCTCATCCGCCGCACCGTTGGCGTCTGTGTTCCCGTTGGTTAATTGCAGCTGCGTGGAGGTGTCAGGCTGCATGGGGTCGTGCTGTTGTTGTTGTTGTTGGGGACTGCTCGGGGCAGGCGGAGCAGCAGCAGCATCAGCTGCTGCGGCATCGTGCTGCTGTTGCTGCGGCTTCCGGCGTGCTATGCGGAGCAGCAGCCGTGGAATTTCGACGCGCTCGCCGAATAAGGGGTGGCTGGTGCGGTCCTCGGGGCGGTGTCGGAGACGCAAGTGCTGCTTACTGCTGACAGCGGCTGCGATGGCGTCCAGCCCCCCGAGCGTCTGAAGTGCCCGGTCGCTGTTCCGCACGAAGCCGGGATACTCGATAGCTGTGACCTCATAGTCAGGTATCTTGACGTGCAATTCCTGAAGGCTGCCCATTGCGAGAGGTGGCGCCCCGCACGCCGCAGCGACTACCTGGTACCGGTCATGGCGACAGCACCATCACGAAATTCGCAGCAACCACTTATTAATATGAAGTTCTGCATGTCAAAGATGTTGTTGTCTGAGCTCTTGTGTGACTTTGGCGGGAAAGGACCGATAGTGAGCGAAGACGGAGGCTGCGTCACAGGCCTTGTCGGCATTAGCATATATAGTGAAGCACGCAGAATTGCAGTAGTATCAGGTCGGCAGCATCTTGGCAGCACCCAGCGTGGTACGTGTGCCAAGGGATGCACCCCAAGCCCTTGCTCCGAAACAACCTTCCACCTGACAACCCACCCTGTTTCATGCATGACAACGCACTTGTCTGCAGATGCGAGACCCACATCAAGGTCCCACCTCGAACATGGCTGCTGGCGGGGCACAGTTGTTATACCGTAGAAGCAGCTGCGTCAACCCCCGTCAACCCCCGTCCCAACCCCGTCCCCAGCCACCACCAAATGACACTGGTACATTGCGAGTGTTTGGTTGTTAGTGAAAGCATTTGCGCACTGGCGGATACGCACGTGATGGATGAAACTGACCATCTGGCTAGGGCCCCTCAGTCCCTGCCGGGAGTCTTTGAGGTACGGCTGTGTATCCCCAGATGTGACATGATGAGGATGTGTTTCGGAGCGGCGAAGCCCATTTGCACCTGGAACAGCACGCAGGCGACCCTAACGCTCGCCAGTGCAAACTTATCTGTAGCCATAACCGTAGTATGGTACTTTGTACGAGGACGGTGCCAGGCACAAGCTCTCTGCGATCCAACCTTCGCGCGCACCCCAGGCGGTTTTCGCTCTACAATGGAGAATGCGTGCCGTAAGTTTCTACAATACGTCTGGCATGCGTTTGCTAGCAAGAGCTTGCGTGGTCTGAGACATGGCCCGTACCGGCCTGCTGAGGCTGCAGGGCCGTTCCCACCAGGACTACCGCCCCCAGTTACGCCCATGCCCCATGGCACGTGTGCATCTTCTCCCATGCACCTCAAAGGCTGATAAAGTTTCTTCTCCCCATCGCAGGTGACAGAGGGCGTGTTCCTGCAGGTGTGCGAGTGCGCCTGGGAGCACCTGGGACCCGCCCGCAAAGCCGTCCGCGCTACCTGCCGCCGGGGGCGCACCCTGCACGACCGACAGCTGACGCGCTTAGGACCGAACCTACATCCTGGGAGGGAGCGCCTTCATGACATTGCAGCAGCAACGGCAGCAGGAACAGCCGCCGCAATGGGGCCCCTGTGCCCGACCCCCGACCAGCTGCGCCGGTTGGTGCCAGGTCTGCTGCAGCGGGGCGCAAGGGTACAGGCCCTTGAGATGCGCTTCCTCCCGTCAACTGCTTGCTGCTGGATGTTTGGGGATGTGTTCGCATACAGAACGTCGCACATCCCGGCTGCAGCGCGTGAGGAGCTGCTGTGAGTCCATCCCTGGCTGCGGGGTGTGGGTCTCGCTAATGGGGCCGAGGGGAAAAGCTGTGGCCGTGCCGCTGTGTTCAATGCGGTTCGCCGTTTGCTCATACCGTGCTCACCGCGATCCAGCCTGACGGTACCAGACGCATACCTCGGCCTGTTCCGAATTCGCCAGGGGGGCTTTCCTGCCACTGTCGCTCGCTCTTCGGCCCACATACCCAGGCTGGGATGTGTGGGGCCCCATCAATGCCCCATGCCTGCCATCATGCCCCAGTATCCTAACTGGTACGTATCTTGCCCGTGTGCCAAGGCTGGCGATGCTGGCAGCCTGCTGCAGCTGCCCGGTAACGTCCCTGGAGCTGCACGGCGGCATCCCGCACACCACGGCGGTGGCCGAGGCGATGGCTGCCTGCTGCCCGCAACTCACCAGGCTCATGCTGGACTACGAGTTTGAAGTCAACGACCTGCCAAAGCGGTCTGGGGGCCCACCCACCGTGGAGGAGTACGCCGCTGGCGTGGTGTCCTTGCTGCAGCTGGTGGGCCCCCGGCTGAAGGAGCTGGAGGTGGCTGGCAGCGCTCACCAGTGGGCGCCACAGTGCTTCGACGCGCTGAGCCACTGCACGCGCCTCACCCGCCTGGCTGTCATTGTGGGCCGGACGGAGACGGGGGCCGATAACAGGGAGACCGTGGTGGATTCACTCGGTAAGTCACTCGGTAAGTAGTAATGCATCCGTGCACGTGTTGTGCACTAGGCGGTGGCCACCGTTCGTGTCCTCAGCACCTCGTCAGCGCCGAGCTCTGGCACGCTGTCCCCGTTACACGCTTGGCACGTGGTGCGCAGAGCGCCTTCGCCTCGGCTAGTCTTCAGGGCTGGTGCCGAGCCGCCTAGCAACAACATGTTCCCGTTAAAGATGCGCTTACCGCAGTGCATGCACCACTTCCTCCCTTCCGAATGGTCCACAGGCTGCACCGCTGCGGAGGCGCAGCTGCTCGCATCCATGTCCACGCTAACGCAGCTGCGGTCGCTGGACCTCCGCCTGCTGGTGGATCCGGACGCCTGCTCTCCAGACACGGTGCGGCCGCACGCCACGTGCCTGGCATGCCTTGGCGCCCTGACCGCCCTCACGCGCCTGCGCCTGGAGCTGTCCGACCACTACGTGCCGGCAGGGGACAGCTGGAGGAAGCGTTGTGAGGAGGGCGAGGAGCACGAGGCGTGGGAGGAGGTGCGGGGGGCGCAGCGGACCTCGTTGCTGTCCGCCCTGCGCCGCATGCCGCAGCTGCGGCAGCTGCGCTGCTCCGAGCTGTGGTTGCGGCCTTCGGAGGCGGCGTCGCTGACCGCCCTGACCGGCCTCCACCTGGGGGGCCTGTTGGCGCCGCCGGCAGCGGCGGCACCATCCGTCAACGTCACGGCTGCGGAAGACACCGCCCGCTCCCCTGCCGGCGCCCTGCCGCCCCAGCTGCGCATGCTCACCCTGGCCTTTGGCGCCTCCCCCAGCACGCTGGCCGCCCTGCAGCCCCCGCCCAGCCTCACGGAGCTGGACGCGTCCTGCATCTGCTTCGGCATGTCCGACGTGTCGCCCGACGGCCGGGTGCTGCCAAAGGCAGTGCAGGACTTCCGCTCGGCCGTGCACCTTCTGGCACCCTTGCTGCCTAGGAAGCTGCGGTATCCGTTCTATATCCTGGCCGACTGCGGCCCCCGACCCATGGGTCCGCCCGAGGCCGGGCCGCGGGGCCACGTGCAGTGGATGAGGGAGCTGGCGGTGCTGGACACAGGGTCGCTGGACCTCACGCTCAAGGGCGTGCAGCTACGTGTTGGGGAGCTGGCGTGCCTCGCGTCAGCGCTGCCCAAAGTGCAGGTAGGGCTGTGTGCGCGTGCTGGCTGTTTGCAAGCCGTCGAGCATTGAGGGGTTACACGGCACGGTAGGACTCAGGAAGCCAGGCCTCCAGGAGTCTCGTGTCACTGTTCGAAAGGACTGTGGTGCTCTTGTCGCACGTACCCCTGCGAGTGTGGGGGCGCAGGATGTACATTCATGCCAATCCACCATGGGGTCGAGACCGGGTACCTGACCCCCATGCGCCGCCACCGTTTATCACTCTTCCTGTAGGATGCTACTTCCTTATTACCATCTTTACCACGTTCCTCATTACCACATTCCTCCCTGTACACGCAGGGCCTGTTCCTACTGAAGTCGCACGTCCCTCCCGCGGCGCTGCCGGCCCTCAGCGGCCTGCAGCAGCTGAGGACCCTGTGGGTGGAGCTAACCCACTGCCCGAACCTGGACACGGAGCAGCTGGCATCCGCGCTGTGCCTGCTGTGCCGTGGGGCTTCCCCTTGCCTGGGCGACGTGTATGTGAAGGTCAGGTCCGAAGAGCTGGATGTAGGCGCATGCAAGCTGTCGGTGAAGCAGCAACTCAACGAATGGGGCGGTCCGGTACCCACCAACGTGGTACTGACGCAGGAGGTAGACGATGAGGAGGAATGGTAGGGAGGTGCGGTAGGCTGGGTGTACTGCGGACGATGAGTGCCTCGGGGTGGCTGTCGGTAGCCTAGTTGTTAATGTTTGGGCAGGCTGGTGCTGGTTGCATGTACACCTCCGTAGGGTGCCGTGCGTGTGCGCATCATGTTGCGTGGGTGCTGTTGCGTGGGTCGGCAACGCACTTGAGGTACGTGGCAGTGTTCCGGTCTTATTTGGTACAAAATCCTAAGCGCTTACAATTTTGGGCCCTCTCACACAGAAATTGTCACAGTACTGCTTACAATTTCGGCCGTAGGAGCAGGTAGGAATTGTAAGTTGACCTTCTTTCCTGGCGGCAAGCCCCCCTACCGCCTAGATGACTAATACGCACGCAGCAGCAGCACTAAAACACACAGTTCTCGCACGCTTGCAGTGTTGAACCCGATGCCATACCAGGCCTGCAGTA
>VFQN01003478.1_pt1 | contig 22413 bp, 24 predicted proteins | sample 3512371 | NCBI WGS metagenome assembly VFQN01 (sample SAMN10412370, study PRJNA504923) | tailings metagenome | isolation source: Replicate 2 from Balatoc abandoned mine | place: Philippines: Itogon, Benguet | collected 2017-08-28
CTGAAAGGTAACTAACATGCACTTCACCATTAAACCAACGCATTGGGAATCTTCCAGTTGGTGGAAGTTTATCAATCCATTATTGAACCTGTTTTTTCATTCACATTTGAGTTTGGTTTATCCTGTGATGATTCATCCTGTGGTCGAAAATGTCTTTAAGAGAGCAGAGACATCGTATCCTCCAGCCGATGCTTCTCTCCGTCAAGCCATTGAAGACAATATTCGCAATCTAAATGCTACAATCTATATTGGCGATTGCCCAGGAACGTCGTATGCACAAGCAGATGTTGCAGAGAACATTATCCATATCAATTCGGAATGGGCGATTCAGTCACAGCATTTGTTTGAAGAATGGGAAACAATTTCTTTTTCCCTTGAGAATGTAGAGTCTTATGCATGTCAATTAAATCTGATCTTCAGTCTGATGAAGTTCATGCACGAATGCTTCCATTTATTCACTCCTTTCATTCTTGAAGCTGAATTTGAAGAAAGACGTAAGGTGGAGCCAGAAGTCATCAAGTACATCAATACTCCTATCAAGGTAGGAACAAAAAAAAGTTCAGTTGGTTTTCTTGGAGATATGGGATTTCAATTCGAGCAAATTCTACTTGGTTCAAATTTAAGATTATACCTATCGAATCCTGGGCTCAAACATTCTTACATGTACTTTGAGCGTGTCCATTTAACTGAACCGGTAGCAATATCAAAAGAAGGAGGCTCTGAAGAACCGAATGCGCGTAAGTCTACACGATTAATAGAGACGGTAGGACGAGAGGTTGACTACAATGAAATTAAATTTACTTTTCATGAATTGAACGGTTCTAAAGAGGTTGATTACATTCGAAATATCCTTAACTGTCAACATGAAGTAATAGTAAATCCGAGCGCTGAAAACATTCGAGCTATTGTCAGCGCTTTTCTTGTCGATTCTTCAAGTTTGAAGGAAATTGCAAGTAAAAAGGGATTTGAAGGCAAAATTCCGGTAACTTTATTCAGCCGAAAGAATTCATTGATTGCTGACAGTCACGAAGAACATTTCGATGCTTTTTCTCAAGATTCACCTCTTGATCCCTCAAAGACTTTAAGTGGAAAGCCTGTTAAGTATTAGCAGCAGTTCATGTGCAAATAGTCTACTTGATTCATTTTTACTAGTTCTCTCAGTTTCCAGTTATTCCCATTCTTCTTCACAAATCAATTCCACTTTCTAAAACAGCATTTCTCAGGTTGATTCTTTCAGTTTAACTTCATCATTTGAATTCTCTGTGTTCAAACAATATCAAACAGAGTACTATGATACATACATAATAACATAACCAACTCAGGAGCTTTCGATACTCTTCATCTTCAGTATCAGTATCCATACGAGTGTCCACAATGATGTAGTCATCGTGGATAAACTGAACATCAATAGGCTTAAAATGATCAATCATGTGAGCCATTCCTAAATCTTTCTTGGTCAAGCACACATCGCACACTTAACGCCCTTTTTGATAGCGTGTCTTTAAGAGGTTCTTGGTGATATAGTCGACTCAAAATGGGTTGTGATACGATGTTGAATAAACATTGAAGACTTCTGAAAGTATCTTCTTCCAGTACCTGCAGAATTCATGCATCTTAGTACTTCCCCATTAGTGGCGTACCATTCATAAGGGCAGTAAATACGTTCAGACATTGGTGTTCTTCCTGTTCAACGAAGATATTCGAGCTTTTCCGCAAAGGAACAGAAAGGAGGGGGAAAGTGTTGAGGATTCACATCTTCGCATAAGCACTCATCCCTCAAATCCACCCGAGACACACAGTAGTACGTCGTATCCCGATAGCCTGCGCACATTGAATTTAGAGAAACTGACTTGAGCAAAAACTTTGATTTCAAATAATAAACTACCCTTTAAGCCTGAAAAGACACAAACAAAGAATGAGAAACGTAAATAGCTTCATGAAAAGAACAAGGGCAAATGAAGAGATCAATTACGGGCTTCCTCATGAGAAAGTGAAGAATGCATTTATTTCATCATTTTATCTTTTATTTCTATTTTATCATTTTGTCAATACTCCTTAAGTAGAAAAAGAAACAAAATTATTCCAATTTAATATCAACAAAATCACGAAAAAAGGTGCAAGGAGTGTATATATCAAGGGCAGGAATGAGAGAATGGGAAAGCAAAGTCAAGAAAAAGGGAAAGCCAAGGAAGGAAGGAAGGAAAACAGCTAAATTAAAATCAACATCAGATCATAGTCAAGGAAGAAAAGAAATGAATGACATAGACAACATTCCTCAAGAATCATAAGATTGTAAATTGATAGAAGCAGGCAGGGACTGAGATTCTACAGCTGAGAAGAATACTTGCGATCATAAATTGACTGAGAAATTTGACGCCATCATCTCAGTTGTACGACTTTCATTTGTAGCGAGCCTCTGATGACCTTGCAGGCGTTGCTTACAATGCACAGCAACCGCAGCAAAAATTAAAACGGAAGAAAACAAAACAGCGATCACTATTCCAACTATTGCACCTCCAGAGAGTTCCTCATCATTACTATTACTACTGGAAGACTGTACCGAAACATCAGAGTAGTATGTGTATGTCTGAGTATCAGGATCTAATGTGCATTTATCTGATAGCGCAGTGGTTGTATAAGAACCATCACACGTACCAGAGGATTTGTATGAATATGTCAATAAACCAATCATCTTAAAGGCAAAACCAAGTAAGGAATAACACTGCCCACTCACATAAGCAGAATTAGAGATCTGATTCTTACAAGCACTATCTTGGTAGTATCTGAAAAGAAAGAAATACTGTTAACAAAACAGTTGATGTAGGAGATGAAAGAAAGGTTACGTACGTCTGAGCAACATAGTTCCCAGCTTCATAGCTATTAGGAGAAGAACTTCCACAAAGATAAACTGACATCTCTGAACAGCCTGGTTGAGCAATTGTGAGATTATTCGCAGCATAATTACAAGCATCATCGATGTAATTGACCCACGCAGCAGTATTCTGGTCTAATGAAATAAGTTATGCTACTATTAGGTTTTGGTGAAGTATTCTTACCACAAACAATCTTGTAATAAGCATTCTGGTCTTCGCCAGCTTTGAAACATGTATTCAAGAGATAAGCGTCATAAATATAAGGGCCACCACAGTAAGAAAACATAAAAAAAGGGAATTCTTTGGTAATTAGGTAAGTGGGGTTAGCTGGGAAAGGTTCAGCCAATAGTCCAGGATTCAACCAGGCAGAACGTGGTTTCACAAGATTCTTTTTAAAGCTGTCAGCCCTTGCAATGGAGAAAAATCCAAATAACATTAAAATACTCATGAACACAAAGTGAATAATAACATTCATTCCATTCATCATGATATGAAGAGAGTGTAGTAATAAGAGAGTAAGATATTATAGTAAGATCCTGCTGGTTTGTGGTTGTGTTGTTTTTGTGTTGTTAGGTTTTTCGTGCCTCGCCCCACTTTGCATTTCCTCGAAGCCCAAATAAATACGATCGTATGCAAATGATGACCGTTCTGAGGCTTTTGTAAAACGATAGTCTATTAGTACCATTACCACAATGTCAATCAATAGCACAGTATCAACAGAATTATTATTACCAACTTCCATCCATGAGAAGGGATCGTCAGATTGGGTGAAGTCTTTAGAAACCAATAAAATGCGTAACAACAAGAAAAATCTTAAAAAGAATACATCCTCTCATAGTAGAATCAATAAAAAAGTCAAAACCATTCAAGAATTTTTAACAGGCGAAAAACGGAAAGCACTGGCCCAAGAAATCGAAGACAGGGCTCGGAAATATAAACAGGTATCATATCGAAATTTGTTTTTTTCTCGAATGCTATTCAGGAAATTTCGATAGACTTTTAATCGAGTTGAAAACCTCTCCAAACAGATTGCGGGACCAATGGCACTTGTAGGGGCAGCAAGAGCATCCATCTTAAAGAATGATGTGGTTACGGACAATTTCCCACAGTGAGCTTTTTTGCGAGTCTATTGTGAAGTGACATTTGATCGATGTTTCTGTAGGGAAGCTTTAGAAGCAGGTAAAGATTTGATTGCAATGAACGACAAAATAAGCGAACTAGTTGAGGATGGTGTGCCTACTTTGTTAGCCCTGGAGTTGACGCGACAAGTGCTGGATGCGGAAATTCCCAAATCAAAACCAATCGCTTTATATGCTATTCGGTATGATGAGGAGGAACAAATGAGAAGTAGGTGATGCCAGAGCATTCATTTAACACATCACAAACTAAAATTAATTCTATAAATGTATAATAACTACATGGTCATCTGATCTTTCGTGTAGTTTTCTGTAAGAAACACAAGGAAACTCCCAAAGACGATATTAAAAAACCCAGCCCAAATGCTCTCGACAAAGCAAAGTTACAGCATTGATATTTTCTATCTCATTTCTGACAAAAAAAAAGTTATCAATGCTAAAGATAAGAAAAGAAAAGAAGAGTATTATATATCATCATAAGATATTTCCTTCATCCAGATCTGACTATTTAACAAACATCTACAATACACAGAAATTATCAAAAACCTCAACAAAGATAACATAGAAATACTTTCTTACCTCTCAGAACAAAGAACTTGATAGCGAATATTCATTAATTTCTTATGTAATTCTCGAAATGACCATGACTGACTCAACAGAAGAAAGACTTTTAATGCTCCTTCAACATCAAAACTACTCTCAGAAAAACGATCAAGACGATTCGCTATGAAGGATTGTACGGTCCTCACTACGACACCTCGATCGTTCCTCATATCATCTTCATCGTTCTCTGTCTGGGGGTGACGTGACGTTGATTTAGCATGAGATTGAGAGAGTTTAATAGGATTCACACCACTATTAGCGATGGTTGGAGTGAATGGAAGGGTTTGATGGTGGTTGGATTTGTTTGGAGTGTTCATATGATGTGAAGTGTGTTGTGGTTGTCTAGCAGGTGAAGGTGGGGACGAAGGATGGTCTATCTCAGGGATAAAGGATTGATTCCACTGCTGTATGAGCACTGCATCGTCAGAGCTATCAAACAACGATTGCAAGCGACTGAAGTCATCATATTCACCAATTATACTTCCATCATTATTCACTGCATCACCCCCTGCACCACCTCCTCGACTTAGCAGGAGAATACGTGAGAGCATAGACCTGATGACCTCATCGCTCTCAGTGGACGAACTATTTGAGATCGTAGCAGCAAGGAGGTGGTGAACTGTAGACTTATCATCGGGTGATGGAAGGAAGTCAATCAGCTGAGCGATGATCTGACGTAATATGAATTGCAATCTTTGTAACTTCCCTGGCAAGTCGAAATGAACGACGTCATCGATGCGGTCGAGGATGGCAGGATCGACGTCAGTCAGTGTTAAACGAGTAATGAAGATCGTAGAAAGCGTTGAAGATGGCTGACGTAGTCCTTCCAACAGAGAGAATAAAGTCGTTTGGATTAACTTCCTCTGTTGCGATTGAATCAATGACGTGGCTGTAGCTTCCCCCATATCTTCATCATTACTGTTCTCTTGCTCTTCTTCCTCCTCTTTTTGCATCTCTGAGGTGGAAGTAGTAGTGTTTCTTCCTCGATGACGGATGATGGAATCAGCTTCATCGATTACAAGGAGTAATGGCATTCGATAATAAGAGTATGATGTCATTACTTCCTTGAGATAATTTCCAGAAAGATTCCCTAAAGAGAGAAGATCAGAACCTGAAATACGAATAATCGATAAAGAATGAGAATATTTCCTTTGAAGGTAAGAGATAATCGCTGATGTGGTTATTGACTTCCCACAACCTGCTTGACCATAGAAGAGATAATTCTTATAATACATCAGTGAGTTCGAAGAAGAACGAATAGAATAATTATAATCAACTACTAATGAATAATCACGTAATACAGTAATCACTTGTCTTTCTAATGTAGGCGAAAAGATTAATGAATACTGTTCATTTAAATAATACGATCGTTCTGAGTCTTCTTTATAATAATCCACTTTACCACCATTAAACAATTGAATAAATCTCCTTGCAATCATTGTGTATAAGAGATGATTGATTGTATAGAGAAGATAATGTTGTTGATAGGATTCTTGTGAATATAATTGTAATTTTTGAAAATAATATTTATAAATAAATAATTGTAATGATTGTATACATTCAATTAATGTTAATAATAATATGAAAAAAAATAAAAAATAATAAGTAAAAATAATAAAATTATATTTTGGTGATAATAGATAGTCTTGAAGAATGGATGTGATTTGATGGATGATTGGATAATTTCGTGTTAATTGATGATGATAATAGTGGTAATAATATTTAATTGGTTGAATAAAATCATCTTTACTAGTAAAAGTTGAAGGAGGTAAAGTGATTGGAATCTCAGCAGACGATGATGAAGAAGATGATGAAGAGGAAGCAAAAGAATTGGAATGAAATAATTCATGAAATAATTTATCAATAAATTCATCAAAGATAATTTGTATAAAAATTTCATTCTTTTTCATTAATTGTTTGGATTGTAAGATTGTTAATGATTGTTGTTGTTCTGATTGCATCTTTAAAAATTCCTTTTCCTCTTCAAAGCGATAGGTTATTAATTCTATCTTTTGTTTGATTTCATCTTCATAGGATGATAATGTTGTCTCATATTCGGATTTGGTTGATTGAAGGATGTATAATCGTTCTTTCTCATATTGTTCTTTGAGAATCTCTTGGATCTCTTGAAAGGTTTTCATGATCTTTAGTGAGATACTTTGATTAAATTCTTGTAATTGATGATTAATATTGTCAGTTAATTCATTTAAATGATCTTTCTTTGTTTGATATTTAGTTGTAATCAGGTCTAAGGAGTATTTATGTTGTTCTGTAGCATAGTTATGAAGTAGCTGAAGAAGATTTGATTTTATTACAAGTAATTGTTTCTTCATTTCTAATTTCTCTGATGAGGTAATATTTTGTAAATTCCAATGGATTGAAGGCTTTGGACTGTTAGAAGAGACTTGTTCCACGTTAAAGGGCGATGAGAGGTGTGGGAGGTATTCCACATATTCTTCTAATATCTTTGGATTTACATCAGCTTTAAAGTGAAAGAATTGTACTTTCTGACGTGATGAGGAAGAATCGAATAAAGACGAGGAAGAAACTCGGAGTTTCTGTGCAAGAGTTGTAATTTCATTGGCTAATGCTTGTATCGTCACTAGAAGATGCATGAATACTTGAGTCGTGTCAAGAATATCTTGTTGAATATTATAATGTTTCCCTCGATGATTGACTCTTTTATCAATCTTAGAAGTAAAATTCTGGTATTTATAACTCGTAGGGGAAGGAGGGGAGGTGGTAGACGCCTTAAAGTCATCGAAACTTCTTCCTTCAATAAACTCTTGTTGTTGTTTCTGCAATTCTAATAGAGCATGATTCTCTATAATACCTGTTCTAAAAGATCCTCTAAGAAGATCCCAATAATGGAAAATGGGAAATTGTGAGATCAGTTCTTTACTTGAGTTATGATTAGCTTCAATCAATTGAATGAAAGGTGACCAATCAGCAACTCGAGCAGCCGCTTTCACCCCATCTCCTCTGACAAATGTTCTATCACTTACAAAGACAAAGAAGAGAGCATAAAACAGACAGTTCCAAGATGTTTGCATGGTTTAAATGTGAGAAGTTCTTGGTTTTGCTTTGCGCGAAACAGCCGTTTCAGAATGAAGACCTCGTACATATATCGTATATTCGATCGTACTGTACGAGAGTAAAAATTTTCAGGGGTGGGTGATTATTTTAACCTCATCAAAATGAATTGCCATCAATAACAAAAGACCATGATGTTTTTGACATATGACAAGAAAAAAAGATCTATATGATATTGCCTCTCTCTCCCTATCTTCACTTTTGCATTTAATCGTCATCTGGATCGTTAGGACCACTCTTAGGCTTAGGACCTCCAGCAGGCTTGCTCATAACGATCTGATCAACTCTTAGCACTGTCAAAGCTGCATCAACAGCTAATCTCAAGGCATTGACCTTGGTAGCATAAAGATCATAGATCTTTGCATCCTTAGCATTGAAAGGTTCATTGGTCTCAATATTAAAACCAAAGAACTTAGCATTCTCACCATTCACACTCTCTTGATGTGATTGATGTAATGCATGCATGATATTTGTTGGATCACAACCAGAGTTTTCTGCTAAAGTACGTGGAACAACATCTAAGGCTTCAGCAAATTTACGAATAGCATATTGATCTAATCCTTTATCTTCATCAGCAAATGCCTTTAACTGCTTAGACAATTCTAATTCTAATGCACCTGCACCAGTTAATAAACGAGGATCTTGTAAAAGAGTCTTCACTGAATGAATACCATCATCTAATGCTCTTTCAACGTCATTTAAGACATTCTCAGTTGAAGCACGGACAGCAATAGTAGCAACTGAAGTATCCTCATCCAATATCTGGTTAAAGACAGTCACCTTGCGACCACCAATCTCACGAACTTCCACACTACAGAGAGAAAAGGAAAAAGAAAGAAGAGAAAATAAAAACACATGAAAAGTGAGACGAAGATAAAACTTACAGAGAACATTCACCAATCTCCTCAGGTGTTAATGGACCTAAACGTACAGCAGCAGTTGCACCAATTGCACCACAAATACGACGTAATTCATATTTAGATTGAATTTTTAATACCATTAAATTATATTTATTTAAAAAATGTAAACCCATTTCACTAATTGAACCATTAACAATTACAACTTTCACACCAGTATTTGCAATACTTTCAACAATTTCTTCTAATTTTTTTTCTTCACTTTTATTATAATTTAATAATTCTTCAGCTGAACGAATTAATACTGTACCTTTAGCTTCAGTTGCAGATGCTTCAAAACCAGATGCATAAACTGCAATTTTAGCATTTTCTACACGATTTATTAATCCTTCTGTATCACGTAATACAACCATACCTTTAATTAATGATGATTGTTGTAAATTACCACCTTTTAACTTCGCAATACGAACAGAATCAAGATTTAATTTTGGTTGTTTAGCATTTGGTGATAATGTTGTTAAACATGCTTTAACAACTAAATCACTTAATAAATCTTCATATCCATATTGTTTTGTTGCAAGAACTGATTGAATACCTTCTTTTAATTGTTCAGGATCACGAACATTATCAAGTGTTCGGACAACAAAGGATGGTAAAAGTTCTAATGTCTTTTCATAAGCACGTTTATAACCTGAAATCACTTCAGCTGTATGTAAACCATTATTTAATAGATCTTCAGATAATTTTAATAATTCACCAGCAAAGGAAAGAACCTAAACATGAAGAAAAGAGAAAAAAGGAAGAAACGAAAGAACAGATAAAATTAGAGAAGAAAGGAAAGAAGAGGATTCAAATTTCTACTTACAAAGTTGGTTTGATCACCAAATTCACTTTCTTGCATTTCTGAAGCAAGTACTAAAATTCTTGCAGCAGGATGCTGAACTTCTAATTCCTTGAGGATTGAAGCACAATCACTGGTAACAATAATCTTCTCCAAATGATTTAAAACTAATTTATTCATACCATTTGGTCCTAATGATGTTCGTACCATAGCAGCAATTGCCTTCGCAGCATCAATATTTCTGAAAACTGCTCCTTGTAAACCTTCATAGGTACGATGTCCATCCTTAAGCATGCCTTTTAAGCCAGCAGCTTGATTCAAAGCCATTGATTTCGCCATTTTCAATAAATATCCTTGTAAAAGACCCCAAAAAACTTGAAATCGTGTGTTTGATTAAGGTGAAATCAAAGTGAAAAGCTTTGATTAAATTCGAATTTTCTTTGTCGTTTCTCTGTGGTCGAAGCTGAAGTCTCCCTAAATCCCTAAAATCCTATTTCCACAAATCTTGTTTTTTCAGAGATTTCGGATTTTCGTGGTTTCTGAATTGACGGTCAACAAAACCACACAACAGGTTTATCATAACAACAAAGAGTTTAGTTGTCAATCTAATCAAATAAATTACAAACAAAATGAGTACTGGTATTGCCGTTGGATTAAAGAAGGGATTCCCTGTCACCAAGAGAGAGAAGATCGCTCGTCCATCTTCCAATAAGGGAGTAAGTGGATGTCTTATGTTCAAGGGTTTTTTGATAGGTTGCTAATATATATTCAACTGTTTTTTTGTTCATAGAAAATCTCCAAGAGAACAAAGTTAGTTCGTGAATTGATCTCTGAAGTTGTTGGATTATCACCTTACGAGAAGAGATTATTGGATATGTTAAAGACTGGTGGAGCCAGCTCTGAGAAGAGAATGTACAAATATGCCAAGCGAAGAGTAAGTTCCTGAAACCAACCTTTTTGAGCATCATTTGCTGACTTTTCTCTTTCCTCATATATAGTTGGGAACTCACAGAAGAGCTCTTAAGAAGCGTGACCAAGTCAAGGAAACCTATGCCAAGATCAGAGCCCGCGCTGCTATGGCATAAACCCTTTCAAATCACAACAAGCATAATCAAACATCACAAAGACTCTTTGTTGTAAAAACTTAAAAGACAACTATATTCTTTTTATTATTTATTTATTTATTTCTTATTCAACTACTCATTGAGTCGTCATCGTCACTATCATCGTCAGTTCCCTTCATCTTCCCATCCCTCTTTTCCACGATTTTATCTGATGTCAAGCAATCGTCATAGTCTTCCTTAGACATCTTTCCTTTCTTAAACTTTCGATACATTGACTCTTCCGCAGCAAGTTCATCCCATTCCTCCTGTAGCTTAGCGTAAACATTCTGCTTCCTTTTTCTTTCCCTCTTCTTCTCAGTTCGAACATATTCCTCTGCAGGGACCCACTCTTTCTTCGGAGCCGCCATCTTCTCTTCTTTCGCTTGTGCTTTCTCCTCCTTCGCTGTGACTAACCTCTGAAGTCGTGCTTTCTCCTTCTCTGGATGACGATAAGGAATACTGGAGGTATCAATAGGATCAGTATCAAAGACAATAGGACGACCCTTTACGCCACGTGTTTCAGCAATCTTAGGTAATCTTAATAAACCATAAGAACGTCCAAGAGATCCTAAATCTAATTGTTCTAATCGGAAAATATAAGAACATAAATTTTCTTTATATGCACGAATAAAACTAATAAATGCTGTTGATCCTGATTCTAATATTTCACGATCCGATTTGGAGATTGATTTCATTAATGTTAATATATCATCTTTATTATATTGATAATTTTCTTGTAATAATGTTTGATATAATGGTGATAATGTATCTTCTTGTAAATTTCTTAATGGTACACCACGTCCACGTAATAATTCAATATATGCTTCTTCCTCTGGGGTAATATAGAGTAATGCACCACCTTTCTTACCTGCTCTTGCAGTACGTCCTATACGATGAACAAAGAAGGAAGGATCCTTTGGTGCAGCCATTTGTATAATCCAATCAACATCTGGTATATCAATACCTCTAGCTGCTACATCAGTACTAAACATTACACCAGCAGATAAAGATTTAAATTTTTGAAAATATCCTGTACGTTTCTTTGGAATCATTTTCCCATGGAAAGGAACAACTTGAACAACTGTATGATCAGAGGAAGAGGGAGAAGAAGAGGAAGAGTTGTTATGATGAAATGTTAACTTTTGAATAATATCAGGTGTAAGGTAAGCTTCCAATGGATCTTTAGACTGACCACCTCCTTTTCTTTTATTATTATTACTGGATTTGCTGGAAGATGAAAAAGTTCCAACTTTCATAATTTGTTGAAAAGCCGCGGCATAATAATCAACACAAGCACATGTAGCACAAAAGATAATAATTTTATCATCTAAATGATTTGTAATAAATTGTAATAAACGATATGGTCGATCGTCATATTCACAAATAAGATAATGATTTTCTAAACTTGAAGGAATACTGGATGATTGTGTTGATGGCAAAGTCTTTGCAGGTGCCGCCGAAGACGATGATGATGTCATTGCATCCTTCATTTGCACTTTTACTGTGACATTGACTGGATTTCTTAATCCTGCTCTAGCTAATTCACTCACTTCTTTCGTTTGTGTTGCTGAAAATAATCCTGTTCTTCGTTGTTTTGGTAAGAGGTTTAATATTTGATTGATCGTGTCTTTGAAGCCCATGTCCAACAGCTTATCCGCCTCATCTAAAACTAATACCTCTAATCGCTTGAATGATAACCTTTGTTCATCTTTATTCATTCTGTTAGCCATGTCTAATACTCGACCAGGTGTTCCGATCACAACACATCCCCCGTGTTCCTGAAAAGTTGTGATGTTCTCTTGCACGCTTGTACCACCAACAAACAAGCTACATTGTAAATTTGTATGAAACTTTGAAAAGACTTGTAATACTTCATGAATTTGGACTGCTAATTCCCGAGTTGGAGCGAGGATAAGTGCCCCAACTTCCTTTGATTGGAAAGGAGGGGAAACCTTCGATAACATCTCATATATAGGAATTCCAAAGGAAGCAGTCTTTCCAGAACCAGTTGTGGCCTCGACACAAACATCCTACATTTCATGAAAGTATGTTCTTGATAAGCGAAAGCAGTCAAACCTCCATTTGTCAACTCACCTTATGCTGAAGAAAGAGAGGAATTGTAGTTGCTTGTACTGGTGTCATGTACTTGAACCCAAGATCTTCGATACCTTTCAAGGTCATCTCAGACAAAGCTGGATCTAAACTGGAGAATTTTACAGGTTTATTTGCCATTTTCTATGTTGATTGAATTGATTTGGATGGTGCTATGTGAGACCAGCAGCGCAAATTTAAAAGACTTTTACCAAACAACTTACAAAGAAAGGTAAAGCAAATATGACTATAGTTTGACACACAATGTGGATAATTATTTGTATTTAATCAATCGTTCCATTCTTAAGAGTGGCATTTAATCATCGCGCTATCTTCAATCGTGGAATCGATGAAAGGCAACTAAAATCGATTATTCCGTCACAGTTCCTTACCGTTACAATCGGAACAGATGTCAAACTGCTTACGTCACGGATCTTTGGGCAAGATTGTAATTTCACACATCTATTTCTTCCAAGACCACTGATATCATGCAGCTTTGAACAATGTTGTAGAGTAAGCTCTGGAATGTCTCCTAATCCATTCACATGTTCAATCAAGCAATTTGTAATGCAAAGAGATTGTAAATGATGAAAGATTGATGTTTTGCCTTCATGAATAATCTTTACAATCTGGTCACACCTTTGTAAATGAAGATGTAATAATTGCGAAGGCAAACTACTCTCACTGATTTTTATGATATCTTCATAAAAGGTTAATTTGATATTTCTTAGATGGGATATATCATAAACCTCTTTTCGATGATTAGAAAAAGATGAATGGAAGGTGAGGTCTGCAATATCTTTTAAAAAGAATAATTGACTTTCCATCGAACTATAAAAAGTCTTTTGAAGGCTTGATACATCTTGAAAGACACTTAAATCAGGCAACTCCCATCCAGATACGGTTGCATGTCGAACAGTTTTAAAACACTCATATCCTCGATCAATTGAACGACAGTGAAATATCGTTAATCGATGATGTTTTCCTAATCCAGAAATATCTCGAATATTAGAACAGCTCATTAAAAGTAGATTCTTAATGCCGTATAGAGGTGAAACGTCGACGAGTTGATCGCATAAACAAAGTTCTACGGTTTGTATGTTACGAAGAAAAGAGACATTAGAGATTGGAGATTGGTGTATAGATAGAAACATTTGCCTTTTACTACTAAGGATTGAAAAATCTTGAATATTTGGACACTTGGTTAATGTTAAATGAGGTATGTTTTGTAAAGGTGAAATGTCAGTGAGTTGAGGTGCATCAGATAATTCAAGCTTTTTCAAATGAGATAAGTTCGAAAAATCTTTAATATTCATACAATCAACAAGTTCAAGGTCTTGTAGCATTGGGAGAAAAGGGATATCCTTCACCTTGCTGTTTAAAAAATAAACTTGACAAGATACATACTTAAGCAAGTAAGGATACTCTCTGACAAAGTTGATCTTATGAGCTATGATATCACAAATATCCGGTACTCGATACTTTTTATCAAAAGATAATCCAATCTGCTGACTGCCATCTTTCACTTTACTCAATATCATCTCTCGAAATCTTTCATCTTCTACATATTCTTCACTTTTCTTCTTATTCAACGAGAAATAAATCGTTTCTTGTTTCAAGGAGCTAAAATAAAGTTGATTGGAGTTCAAGAAGTAATGAATATCATCATAGGAGAGGAAAGATTGGAGATGTTTGAGAATAACATCAGGAAGATTCACAAGTAACAATATCTCATCTGAATTCCAAAGTTCCAAAGCAATCCTTCTCTTAAATTTACATCGTATCAAACAACACACAGAGTCTACTTAACTGCTTCATTTTAATAAATAAATCAACAAACACAAAACACATTTCCTACATAAATTGAAAATCTTATAATAACTGAAGATTATAATAATTTACATGAAGATCATGCGTAGCCAATAGCACAAACAGATCTACTTACTGAGCACAAACAAACGAGTTTTAATTCAAGTTAATCATAAACCAGATTCAATCACTTGTGGCGAGTTTCCACTCGTGGTGATAGTAGAAAACTCATGGCATAACCCACCAGAAAATAACGTTAAGCTCGAACATTTCTTCTTTTTCTTTTTAATCAGCTGTTCATTCACTACTTGCAAGAGATGGTTTTGACCTAGAGAAGGGTTTATCACACAAATATTCTTGCAAAAAAAGACGGACAGAAATATTCCGACTTCGATAATTTTATACTTTAAATTAAAAATCAATTCCAGCTATCTATCCGTCATCATCGTTATTATTTGCACTACTAGAGCTTGCAGTTCTTCTTCTCCTTCTTCTCTCCGCTATTGAAGTCTTCTCATTACTACCATCGTTATCTTTGCTCTCTTCCTTCTGACCTCTTCTCTCAACAACATCTTCTAGCGTCTTTGGTTTTCTCACTGTTGACGATTTCAAGGAATCAAATGATCTCCCTGCAGGTATGATCTCTTTTCCATCAATCACAATCTTAGGAAGTTTATCGATCTCTTCTTGAATAGCTTTGATCGTTTGCTTGAGAATCCTTTTCTCTGAGACTCGGAGCTTAACAGCCATGCGTTGCTGTCTTGTTAACAATTGAAATAGCTTACGATCAGCAATAAGAATTTCATCTTCCTCTAATGATGATGGATATCGAATGAGATAAGATTCACAAATTTCAATAATTGTTGTTAAAACTCTTCTTTCAATGGAAGGAGTAATTGGTTCATTGAAATTTAAACTATCAATCGACTAAACAATAATAACAACAATCAACGACGAGTAAGCATAAAGGAGAATGAAGAAAGGGAAGGGGGAAATGACATACCTGCATAGCAAGATCTTCAGCTTCTACTAATAATAATCGTAAGAAATCAACAAGTTCTGATGGATAACGATCTCTTTGTAATGGAAATCTTGCAGCAAGAACATCTTTACCAGATTTCTCTAAATATTTCTTTTTTTGATCATATAATGGATCTTCTTTCGATAAACCTATCGTAATATCCACTATATATACCAAAGAGTCAATCATAAGCTGATGGAGGAGAGGAGGGTTATGTGTATCTTTCTTACCTGAATCAAAAGGATTACGATCTAATGCAAATCCATATAATAATAATAAATCACCATTACCTTTATCACCATAATTAATAAAAATTTGTTCAAATTTTTTATATGAACGATCAGCATAGACTGCAACTTCTTCTTTTCTAGAGAATAATGGCATACCAGACTTTTGAGCATCAATATAAGTATTGGAATATGGATTATGATTCATTAAATCAGCATATGGTACAAGTGCTAATTCTTCACCACCTTGTTTTGATGATAAACGTGCAGCACGACTAAATAACATGACAAATGACCATAAAAAGAGATCAGGTGTTATTTTATTACTAGGTAAACGACTAGCAAAGATTGATAATTTACGATTTTTGAAATTTTCATATTCTTTGACTACTTTATTCCTATAGAAAGACCACAGGAAAGGGAAGGGGGTGGATTAAAGGAATGTGTCGGAATTCTGATGAGAAGGTGTGTTTTACTTACCTGAGAGATATTGATGCATAATAAGTTGGTGATCCTTTTAAATATTCCAATTCTTCTTCAGTCCATATAAAACTTGGATTAACACTTTCAACAGTAGGTAATATATCAAAATATGGCTTCCATTTTGATTCAGTACCTTTTAATTTTTCAATCATTAATAATAATGCGATAGCAATATATTCATCCATATCATCATCAATTATATCATATCCTAGCTTTTCTTGTGCTAATTGTTTCGTAAAACATATATCAAATGGTATTGTCATCATAAGTTCTCCTTCACCCATACTTTCACGAGCGAGGATACCTCTACCACAGGATTCACCATCCGATTCAGTGTTACTGGATATCACTAAAGGATGTGGTGCACGCCCCCATGCACTCACAGTTTTCACCCATACTCCATTATCACCTAACCATTCGATAAAACGATTATTTACTTTTAAACTTGGATCTCGGTCAAGATCTCGTAATCCCTTTAATGCTTGACGACTTTCTTTCTCCATATCTGGAAGAATATCTTGTTGCTTGTTTCCAAGTGCAGCTCTCATTTGATCAAATATTGACGATGATTCTGATTCATCAGACATTGATAATTGTGTGGTAAAATAGGATGATTTGACTGGGATCTGTTTCGTGAAAGACAATGATTTCAATGACAGAAAAACATGATAATGCGGGATTAAAGAATACGTCACAACTATACATGATCTTAACAAAACAAGAAGAATCACAAGTCCACTCCTCCCACCCCACCGAAGATTCATCCTCATAATCATTTAGATGATATAGAGTGTGCGTCAATGTTGATGGAAAAAGATCAAAAAAAACCAAAAAACAAGAAATTCCACAATTTGGCACTACTATGGGAAGAAGAGCAATAAAGACCAAGTGGGAGAATTGGTTCACAGAAAAACCATCAACAAACACAGTCAAAGTCATTGCTACGACTACCTTCATTGTTCTATCATCCCATAGATATTGTTTCAATTAAAAATGTTCTCCCGTAGAGCTGTCCAATTGGTTAAATCTGTTGCTCAACGTCAAGTTGGTAAGTGATGTTGTTTTTGATCGGTGAAAGAGATGGTAGGAGAAAACTGTTTTAAAAAGTTTGGTGCAAGCCTTCTTACCTCTTTTTACCGATCAAGAAGAGTGATTTTGACGTTTTTTCTAATTTTTCTGTGATTTTTTTTATAGTTGCACCAACTCCAAAATTGTTCGCCGTCCGTTATATGGGTTCTAACGTTACTCATCCACCAGGACTTGAGGATCACGTTGGTCACCAGGCTGACTACACCAACACCAAGGATGTTGTTGTTCCTGAATTAGTTGATACTTTAGAATGGGTTTTAGAGTCACCTCCAAATGTTCACCAGTTTGATGAGCCACCAGTAAGTCTCTATCTGTCATTCTGAAACCCTCTCATAATAACAATCCCAGATTGTTGTCGAAATCGAGCACTTAAAGAACCTCAAGGGCCCTGAACATCATTAAATAAAATAAGCCAATCTCTATAAGTCGCTAGAAACGTAATGACAATCGTAAATATCGAAAATGAATAGCAAGATCGATGTAGAATATAAACCTCTTGCTCTCTTTCCTTCGCTCTCCTTTCCTAACATCACTCCTCAGTGATCGTTTATTTTTCTTGTGTGTGCATTTTTTGGGTCTAAAGAGCGAAAACCAAAATGTAAAATGAAAATTAATGCCGCATGACAATAAACTCACTCTCAGAGCACACTACACCCACCTACATTGCCCCTCATCAAAAACATTGCAATGAAACATTCATTAATCAATTACGTTAATTTTATTTCTCTTTTTTTCATTAACTCTCAATCTCTTATCTCATCTATTCGAAACACTTCACATTCCCGCTATGAGGTGATAAGGTGATAGTCATTGAACAATACTCGAAAGAGAAATAAAAAAAGAAAAAAAGGATGGTAATTAAAAACCCTACGAAAATAAAAACAAGACTAGCTCTTTTCTATACGATAAATAACAATACCCCTTTTCTTCAGCTCTTACTCGTTTCTTATATCTTTCACCAAATGAACGTCACTTTCCTTCTATTAAAAAGAGAAGGAATATAAACAAACAATAATGAGAGGAAGTATATGACAAAGGTGAATTGGAGGTGAACAATAAAGAAGAAGAAAGAGCGAGTGAGAGAGAGAGGAAGGTGTTAGAAAGAGGTAACAAATCCAGACTAATTATTACCTCCCAACAAAAACACAAAACCAAGGAGAATTCAAGGAAAAATCAAATAGAATCATACAATATAGACTATTAAATAACGAGAGAAAGCAAAGAAATAAGAAAGAGGAAAGAGAAGAGATAAATAGAGAAAATAGAATATAAGAAGAAGCAGCAGCAGCAGCAAAAAAGGAGAAAAGAAAACAAAGAAATAGAGATTCCTATATCTATATATATACGATTATAATACTTTATTATACACTGAGATTATTATTATTTGTTATTATTATATCTAGTAGTATTCCTACTCTTCTAATAGTGATTTCATTGACTCTTCTTATCTTCTTTTATTTTTCTTATTATTTTATTCGTTTATTATTAATACAATATTCTTCTTTCCTTTATTTCTTATACATTTTTCACAGATAATGACTCCTGTGACGTGGATGGTGTTATATGTTGTGGTGGTGATCCTTTCACTATTGTTGTGGTTGTAGTTTGTCGCTTTGTTGGTGTTACTTTCTTACTTATTAACTTTGCTCGTTCTTCTTCACTTAAAAGATCTAGTTGTTTGAAGTTTCTAATAACAACTTCCTCTATCAGGTCAATGTCTGGGTATCCGATGGCATCTTCTATGAACTCTAGTTTATGTCGCACAGATCCAACAGGGGAAGGTGTCCTTAACTCTAATGGAAGAGGTGGAGGAGGAGGCACAGAGTTTTGTCGACTTGAAGAAGAAGTGGAAGGAACTCCACTTCCTATCGAGTGATGATGAGAATAGCCCAGTGAAGGGTATTGTTTCTCTAATTCTTCTAATGTAGCAATATGCCTCAACTGTCTTGGACTACATTGAGGTAGATCTTGCAGATACAGCTCCGCAACAATTAATTGAAATGAAGAACGTCTATCATCCGATCCATTGGAATCAGGCGAAGAGATTGGTGGAGGTGGCGGTAAATGTGGTTCATCTGATAGAATAGGTTTTGATGTTAATGAAGAATTAAAATGATAATTATCTTCTAAATAACTTCTTTCCATACAATGCATTTCTTCATCAATATCTTTTACATCAATTTCATAAATTTCTTTTGCATAATGTTCCCATAATGCTTCAGTAGCCTTTGCGAAGGCATTTTTCTTAATGGTTATTTGTAAGGTATTTGTTGCTTCCATTGAAAAAGCAGCAGATGATAAATTAAAAATATCAATAGAAAACTTACGATCACGATTTGGTGTACCATTTACTAATGTTGTACTACCCATAACAGTGGTATTACTAATGGTATTGTTATTGGTGGCGCTGTTATAGTCACTCTGTTGACTGAGGGAATCTTTTCTTAATGGTGTTCGATTTGAAACTGAAAAGGACTTTGCTTTCTTTAATGGTAGAAAATTATGTTGACTTAATGATGATTTTCTTAATAATTGTGGTAATGGTATCATTGATTTAACAAATAAAGTTGGTATTTTATCTAATCGTATTGTCTCTGATATATTAGTCCGTCGGGCTAATCGTAGGAAAACATCTTCGACTTCTAAAAATTCTTTTAACAAAGAATTATCTGAAACAGAATATTTAGATGTTAATTCTTTAAAATAAAGTCTTAATTCATCTAAACGTTTATTTAATAATTTTTTATCATTTTTCTTCCACATGACCTTTGTAGGAAATTTTGATTTAATTTCAATATTATTTTTCAATAAATAATCATTTAATTTAGAAAATTCTGAATAACGTTTTTTCACAATCCATTCTTTCCCATTATGTACAACTTTAATAAAATATTCTACGATACCATCACGATTTCTTTGATAAAATTGGATATCAGCACTTGTTGCCATGATTTAGCTAATTAATCTCTGGAAAATTATCGATATTTTTGAAATTAGTAGACCCTCTAACTAAGACGAATCTTCACCAAATAGATCCAGACCTCAGATAAAACCGAGTATTTTGAAATATCTTAATCACTTTTCCCTTCTAAAATAGATTCCCTTCACACAAATCTTCTCTCTGTTAAATCGTCCTTCACAATTTGATTCTTTATAAATTCAAAGAATACATCGAGTTAAGGTTGTTCTAATCGGTTAAATCTTTTTTTTTAGTGATTTGTAGAGCTATTTCTGTTTATCCCAATAAATAAGGCTTTTCTAAATTGGCATCTCGTGGGCAGGCGATGGGCATGTAAAAACGATCGAATAAACGATAAGGAATATCCTTTTTTCCTTTAGTACACCACAGTTAAGAAGCAGAATTATTTGATTGTGGAAGAAATGAGTTCAGCAAATAAAGCAGATCGAGAAGCAGTTATTGATTTTGAAAAGTATACTGATCAAAAAATTCGTGTAAGTATTCAAGGAGGTCGTGAAGTAGAAGGAATCTTAAAAGGATATGATAAATTAGAGAATTTAGTTCTTGATGAATCAATAGAATATTTGAGAGGTAATATCTTTGAAATAACTGTTTCTTTTCCTTCAGCCCTATCTTTTTACTATAGATCCTAAGGACTTTTCTCAAGTGACTGATAAAACAAGGAAGTTAGGATTAATTGTGATCAGAGGACCTCAAATTAGTTTGATTGCACCAGCCGACGAAAGAGAAGAAATTGCAAATCCTTTTGCCGATGTTGAAGAAGAAGGTGAAGAAGAGGAAGGAAAATAAGCTACTATGTTTAAGTAGTAAAAACTTGATCTTTTTCTTGTAAAATAATTCCCATTATCATCCTCCACATAGAATACCCCTTACCCCTTACCCTCGAGCCTCCGCTAGAATTGCAAGGAAAATAGAGGCAAAAGTCAAACTTTCGGGTGATCTAGGCTACAAAGATTTTGAACTCAATCAACGTCTCTTTCCATTTTATTAGTTTAAACAAAAAGAAAACCATCTATCTTATTATTACATCAGACAATTCGTTTATTTCTGATGTTTCTCGGCTTCTTGATAGATTGTTCCAAATGGTAAGAACTGTTCTGAATGCTCATTCTTTAATTCAGCATAACTATCAGCACTCTTTTGTAAATTTCCAATCTCTTCCTCTGTTAGATCACGAATATGCTTTGCTGGGTTACCTGCCCATAATTGATTATCAAGTACAATGGTTTCAGGTAAAACATTGGCACCAGCTGCAATAAGGGCATTTCGTCCAATGACGGAGCCAGCACCGATAATAGCACCTTGACCAATTAATGAATTATTTCTCACAATGGAGGAAGTGATGATAGCACCATGACCAATAGTAACATTACTTCCAATTTCAACAGTAGAAGGGAAACCACTATCTAATTCATGAACAGTGCTAATAACTGCACGATCTTGAATATTAGTCTTTCTACCAATTCTGACGATATTTTTGTCACCACGAATAACAGCACCGTACCAAACCTAATCAAATAATGACAAAGAGCATGAGCATAAGAAATTGGTTCTAAAGGAGAGAGAAAATGAGGAAACTTACAGAGCTATCTTCTCTGATAACAACTGAGCCGATGACAGAAGCATTAGGGGCAACGAAGACGCTATTATCGACGATTGGTCTCTGAATTGTTATTGATTCCGTGGAAATGAACATAAAATTAGAAAAAGAAAATCATTGCAAGGTCTCATAATTTCTTACTTTATCGAATAAGTTCATCACAGGACGATGTCGCGAGAAAGTGTCTAGATAGATATCATTCTCGGCTACTTTTAAGCCAAGACGATCCAAAGCTTGACCAGTTTCACGGATAGCTCGTCCAAATAAGCTTAATGCTTTGCTCATGGTTGTTTGATTGCAAATTCGAAGCAAGAAAAGGGAAGGAAATGCAGGTGTTGTTGGAACGACAATCAACCAGTTTTAATAATCTCGATTTATTAGAATATCGACTTTTCGAATTTCTATTTCCTTATTTTACACTTCTAGCATCTCTGTGTAAATCTGTTGACAGAATGGTCAACCAACAAGTACATAATAAAGCTGGAACAGAGCTCCATCAGCAAAATTGTCAATTTACAAAATTTAGTGCGATTGTTGATCATTTCGCTTGCAAACTAATCAAATGTTGCAATACAATCTTAAACTGTTCAAAACTGAAATCAGCATG
>VFQN01003479.1_pt1 | contig 22407 bp, 33 predicted proteins | sample 3512371 | NCBI WGS metagenome assembly VFQN01 (sample SAMN10412370, study PRJNA504923) | tailings metagenome | isolation source: Replicate 2 from Balatoc abandoned mine | place: Philippines: Itogon, Benguet | collected 2017-08-28
GCTGCCTCTGCATGAGGTCTAGGTACGAAGGCTCTTCAGCGGCTATGCTGGCGGCGAGGGCATTGTGCTTCTCCTGAGCTTGATTCAAGCGAGAGTCGCGGTCTGCCACTGCCGCTCTGCCCTCAATGCTCCGGCTGCTGACTTTAGGCTCACGCGCGATGGCCCGCAGCGTGTTGGTGAGCTCCTCTCGGCTGTCAGCGATACGCTTTAGAGCGCCGGCTACGTGCTGTTTCTCCTCTGCTGTTAACGCAGCACTTTCACGAAGCTGCTGACGGAGTTGCTGCTGTTCCTCTGCCATGTGACCTTTCGTTTGTAACTTATCCGAGGTCGGCAGTTAAGTTCCTTGCTGACCACAAAGCAAAAGCAAAAGAAAAAGGCCCAAGAAAGCTCCGGCCAACCAGTAAGACAAATGCGCCTGGAAATGAAGGGGCGCGAGAACCAAGTCTGTGTAGCCGCACAGGCCAGATAAAGCTGACGAGTATAGTAATAAGCGTCCAAGTACCAGGAAACCAAGGGGTGCCACGAGCTGGCTTTTGCAGCAAACAGTCCAAGCCACAACCAACCTAACGAATGAGTGCCGTACTCAGCCCTTTTGGCCGGCCCCAAACACCATTTTTGGAGGATAAGCCCAAAATGTAATAATGGTGGTACACGGAGATTGTGATGTTGCCTGCTGACCTAATGTTCAGCGCCAGTTTGCGCCGGACTGCTGATCTGCCGCACGTTATGCCTGCACCTGCCGTACAGGTTGCGTGCAAGGGATCGACATGGCAGGTTACGATGTCGCCAATGGAGCTGCGCGGTCAATGACCGAGTGCCGGAGTCAATGTCGGCAAACGTACGGCTGCGACTTCGTGGTGTACAGCACGGCCACCGGGCAGTGCTACCGCAAGTCCAACCCACTGAAGGGCGACAAGGGCGTCACGGATGTCAACCCAGCGAACGGCTCGGGAGGAGGCGTGTGCTTCGTCACACCCAGCACCGGTACCTTTGGTGAGTACCCTGTGCCGTGTTCAGCCCTGGGTAGGTGGGTAGCATGGCTGCTGCGCCATGGTTTGGGATGGGTTGCGCGGCTTGCAAATTGTCGCGCTTGCGAAGGGGCATCCTGCTGCAAGCAAATCCGGCTTGCCGTACGGTAGTAGTTTTGGCGTGATGCAGTCAGCAGCGCAGTGCGGCAGCCACGTCACGGCTTCGCGGACACGGCCCGCACATTACCGTACGAACAAAAGCAACGTACAAACATGAGGATGTACAAAGGCTGACAACGGTCTGCCCCCTGGCATGGCCCCTGCGTCGCAGACCGGTATACGTGCGTGGAGGGATGGGACATGCGGGGAGACGATTTGGTGCTGTACAGCGGGTACAGCTTCGACGACTGCCTCCAGGCGTGCGAGGAGCGGCGCGACTGCTCCGTCTTCGTGTACGGCACCTTCTCGTGGGGCACCTGCGTGCTCAAGTGAGTAGCCATGCAGTGGCGCGGAATAACGTTTGCATATCGCTAATCGGTTCTGGCCAGGAGTGAGGCCGGGAGCATGGGCAGTTGATAGGAGCGGCTAGCAAGGCAAACGTCGTCCTCAAGTGGGTGGGACCCACGCGGGGCACGGGCTGCAGGCACCAGGCGGGCATGAGGCCTAGCGGTGTGTGCCCCACGCTTGCCTGCTACACGGATGATTAGAAAGGGCGCGGTTTGCAGTGTAAAAGGCATGCTCCTGCGCCACGACTTGCTGTGCGGGTGGGTCTTGAGCACTCGAGCACCAGTAAGTTCGGCGCACCTGGTTGCGCGGGTCGCTCAGAGCCAGGTGGAACCACACGGGCTCCCCGGCCTAGGGGGTTGGACCACGAGGCGGGGTACGGTTGGTATGTTGGATCGGTACCGGGTGGCCCTGCCTAATGCAAACCACACCTGCGTACCGCTACCGCAAGCACGCTGTCCAGCACTGTGCCCTTGCTGATCCTCCGGACCTTTCCCCATGTGTCCGCCTACCACCGTGCTTCCAGGGGTCACTACCGGCATTTTCGTGCACCTGGCCTCCCCCATGTGTCCGTCTACTGTGCTTGGCATATTGCCGGCATCAGCGTCAGGAGCTAGCGCGGCTCCGTGTACAGCCCCTGTAGCTACCGTAGTAACCACATAACCCTGCCCTGCGCCACGTATCCCTTGCCGTGCCACGTGCCGCGTGCCATGCGCGCAGGTCCAACCCGGTGCGGGGCGCCAATGGGGGAATAGGCCCATCCAGTGCCGTCATCAAGACATGCTTCAAGGTGGCAAACGGCTGAACAAGTAAAGTTATTCACCAGCGCCGTGCGACACTCGCCTCAGAAGAATTAGCAGGCATACGGTGTATGCATGTGTGTCCAAGGACCACAGCCTGAAACATGGTTTGTCTATGGCGTTCCCCACCGTGCTCCGTGCATCATGTTCGCTTCATCATGCTTCGCACCAGGAACCTCGGCATATGATGAATTGGCCATCGTCAATTTTTGATCTCCTTCATCACGTTCTTTATGGTTGCGAGCGAAACTGCGCATTAAAGTGTGCATTGAGACTTTGAGAGGGTTTCGGTGGCCGGGGAGAGAGTGCACGACAGTAGAAGCTCGCTGTCTTCGTGTCAGCAGTGGTGATCCTGTGTCGGCAACACTGTCCATTTTCACGTACCATGCAGGTGCCTGTACCTCCAGGTGCCTCATGCCATTGTGTGCAGCCAGCTCAGGCACAACCCTGGCATGCCTTGGGGGAGGTGGATGGCGCTCAGGCGCCGAGATCTGAGTGGGCTTGTAGCTTGATCTAACAGGGACCAGGTGGGGCCCTATTTAATCTTCCAGACCAATCGCCGCGCCCCCAATGTCAATCGATTGTTACCCTCTGTTCCACCAGTCAGCAGCGGTGGTGATGACGTGTTGGCAACACGCCACAGTGGCACGGCCCATGTAGGTCCCTGCCCGTGCCGAGCGGCATTCTGTGAGTGCAGCACCGTCGCATCCTGCTGGTCGCATCGAACGTAACTTGTGTGTTGTGGTACCATGTGGTACCATGGATTGCATCTGTCCCCTGTTGCACGGCTAGATGCATGGCGCGTGCATGGCAGATAGCTGGTCTCCCATGGAAGCGAGCCACACGCACCCTTCCTCGCTAGCTACCTCAGCCTACCTGTGTTACGCGGGACCCAGGGGGACGTCGTGGGGGAACCTCTTCCGGTCGAAGTGCCGTACCGCAACCACCACGCACCACCCCAAGAGGGCAACCAGGGAAGCTGAGGGCAACAAGACAGCTTTCCCAAAGCAACACGAGCCGCCAAGGCCGACGTTGTGTTGCATGCCGTGCCTGATAGGACCGACTACGGTACAAGCAAGCAGCGGAAGTGCGGTGGCGCCTAAAACGAGGACCAAGAATTGGTGTGACTTGAATTAAATGCGCCGTTTTGCCACATCTACATGTAGTTTTGGTCCAGAGGAGGGCTCGACCGACCAGCTCCAACCAGAACTAGGGCTCCACCTTGTGGCTCCAAACTGCCAAAATCCAACTGCCCATGCCGTACGATGCGAGCAAACAACACGCCCCATTCGCGAGAAACACTGTTTTTACCTCACTTGCATTGTGGTATGGGTCTTACCTACTTATTATTGTGATGTACATCAAGATTGAGCCCTCCACATGGGGCACGAGCGCATGATAGACCAAACTCGGCACACCTTCTTCCTTCTTTTAACAGTGACACACAATAAACGGGTAATGAACTAGATGAGCATCGCTCATGTCACCAAGCAGCTGTAGGCCTGGGCCCAACGTCCAGTCACCATCGGTCCATGCTCCGCCTGCGGCAATGGAGGAAGAGTGCAATACTCTTTAGCGGTATGTACCACAGTATGCTGTAGATGTCCGGTGTTTAGGGACCATGCACCTTCGTTGTTGCGCTTGGCGCTCCAACGCCATCTTTCGCACCCCTCCCGCGCCAGCGGTCCTGCTATTGGCCCTTCGTGGTGCGTGTCAGGCTCGCGCGGCCCGCCACCTGCACGCCACCGGTGACGCCACGGGCTGCACGGCGGGGGGCTCCCCTGGCCGGCCAAGCCCCGGCCTGCCCGCCCCGTGGGTGCGGCTTGAGGGGGTGCTGGACTACATCGTGGAGGAGGGCAGCGACACCTACCTGCTGGTGCGTGACCCACACGCGTACATGTTGCAATAGGAGCACGGGGGTGCGGTGGATGACCAAACAGAAAGGGATAGGTTCGGAACAAGGAAGGCTGTGAACGGTAGATTATGTCAGGAGGGCGTTTTGAGGGGCGGTCACGCGGGCACCTCCTTCGGGGGACACGCCAAGCGGTTGCAGTCCACCTTAAACCCGGAGAGTACAGCAGCTGGCGGTTGGCGTAGCTGCCTTTTCACTTCCCTGGCATGTTCCTGTTCAGGAAGTGCTCAGCGGGGTGGGTGCTGATGGTGTTCTGCTGTGCCCTCAATTCGTGCAGGTTGTGCAGGACCCCTGCTCCGGTGGCCCTGTGACGTACCTGCTGGGTCCCACCGCCAGCGTGGTGTCGGGGCAGCTGGCCGCCGTGGCCGCAGCGCCCGGGCACGACGTGACCCTGGACTGCGAGCTGCGGGACACGGAGGGGGAGGGGACGGAGGGGGCAGGGGCAGACCCACCTGGCCAGCTGTCCATCCGCAGCTGCGCCAGCGTGCTCAACGTCGTCAGCAACGTGCAGCTAAGCAACACGGAAGTGGTGAGTGCGCGACAGACGAAGCATGTGCCGCACCCGTCCGCTTGGCCGTACTAGGCATGCCCATGTCGAGCGTGCAGCTGGTCAGCACTGAGGTGTGGTGAATGGCGTGGGCCAAACAGCAAAGGCTGGCGGCAAAACCTTCCCCTCGATCTGGCGCACCGTCTTGAGACCGCGTGCCGTGCCACACCATGCCCAGCAGCCAGCACATGCTGCTCGTTCACCGGCTGCACATCTTGCAGGCGGTGGTCACCTGTCCTGCCCACAAGGAAACACGGAAGCTCATACCGCTTGCTGTGGCATGCTTACGTGCATGTTGCCAGCGCATACGGCCCGAGTTGCGCTTTCTCCTGGGCTGTTGCGGTGAGCCGCCGGTACGGCTGCTGGCGTGCTAATGTGCCGCAGGGCCTGCGGGGGCGCACGGTGGCCGTGGCGGCGCGGCTGGTGTTTGGGTGTGCGGACGGCGCCAGCACCAACGAACCACAGGTGGGCATGATGATGCATGAGGCAACGGCTTGTGGGGTACCACGTCACTCACAGGCTGCTGTGCATTGGTGCCTCACCGTTGCTGGCTACCATGCCTGTGGCTGTAAAACGGGGTCCAGTCGTCCAGTCGGCCACCCTCCACACCATCATGTCTTGCGTGCTGGTTTCAGGTGTCCGACGACGAGTTCCGCGAGCGCCTGCGGCAGTACCGGCTGTTCTTCGTGCAGTGCAGCCTGGGGGAATACAGCGTGGAGTGGGAGGAGGTCCTGGACGAGAGCTTGGGGTGCGTCCTCAGCCGGTGCGATAGCCTCACGCTCAGCATCACGGCCGATGCAAAGCTGATGACGAACCAGGCGTACGCAGAGGCGCAGGCGCGCTCCGTGTTCCTGCCGCAGCAGGAGACGGAGAACCGCGGCTGCCCCTGGCAGGGCATGGCGCGGCGCAACCAGCAGCAGGCGTTCTACCGCCTCAACATGCCGCCAGAGTGGCTGGTCATGCATGTGGGTTCCTGGTGCGCGTACGGTGTGTAACCGAATGTCCCCCGACTACGGGCATGAACATCCCTATGGCCCAATATGAGCCTCCAAGTGGTATGCGTCGCTTTGAGTCCCTACGGCACGCAGGATGTGGCGGCGCGTTGTTGAGGGTGCTTGCAAAGCCATGTTTCTGGCTGCGTGGTCAACCCCCTTGCTATGTGTCACTCCTTGCAGGCCGTGTGGCTGGGGTTTACGCCCTGTGTGTGTTGCCCTCGCAGGAGATGCTGCACCTGTTCGGTGTCCGCCACGCGGGACAGGGCCAGCCCCTGGTCCCCGGCTCCGACACGGAAGAAAGCGACCCAACCAGCTGCATGGGGTGCGCACAGTGCGTGGCAAGCGGGGCGGCGCTCGTGTGCCCCAACGCGCCGCAGGTGGGTAAACCTTGGCGGCAGAACCCGAACTGGTGGGACCTGATAGCTGCGGCGTCGCCATGTCCTCGAGCGGCCTGTTGACCCGTCTGTACAGGATGGCGGCAAGCCCACTAGCGCAAACCTAGAAGCCGGGAGTTGCTGCTGGTACGGCAGTAACAAAATGCCCATGTACATCAATGGCTGTCACATCACGCTTCTCAGGATAGGATTTTGGGGGAATGGGTGTTGGCGCGTTGGGGTGTGCAGTGTGGCAAGCCTTTTGTGGGTTGCACCTTGCGTTATGTCATAACATTCCTTGCTTAGACTAGAAACTTTTTAAAGCACAAATTTGACGGCTAGCTTTGGTGTGTACATGGCCTACAGATGAATTACCTCGGCTGGCGCACGGCTGTGCCTGGTGGCGACCTTGACGGCCGCACTCTGCTGGTCGGACAGCCGAGGGAGTTTGAGGTCGGGTCGCTGGGGACACACAAGGGTACTTCATCTGTTCATCACCACATTGCGCCCAGCACCGCCATTGCGTCGCCCGTGAGTCAGCCCCAGCTGACCCAACCAACCGCCCCCTTTTGGTCTTTGCAACCCCATATCAGCATACCACAGGTCCCCTCCCAGCACGGCACCCAGGCGAGCTTCATACGCATCCAGCCCACGTGGCTTGGGGTGCAGCACACCCACAACCTGTACATCAGCTACCGGAGGTCGGAAGGAGCTGACCGGGACCTGGAGCTCGTGGGGGATGGGGCCTTTGCTGGCAAGGTACGGGCAGTTGTGTGGAGTGGAAGGTTGGGTTGAAGGAGCGAGAGCCAGGGAGCGGGGGCCTGGGAAGGCAGCATCCTGATACAAGTGCATGTGCCGGTGCACGCCCGCATGGGGTCAGCAAGCAGCTGCAGCTGCAGCGGCCGCAAATTGCCACGGTCTCGGGCAGGTCGGAGCCAGGGTGTCACCGGGCCGGTGAACGACCCATGGGTCATGGCCAAGGCACAGCACACCTGCATACCACCAAAACACGGAACAGGACAGCACAGCTGTCCAGGTCCGCCAGCCTGTGCAGCGCTACCTTGCAAGCCTTCAAGGGCACTTTGCGTTCATGAGTGAATTTAAGTTGCTCCCGTACGTTCACCCTGTGCAGGTGCTGCTGCACCAGGTCAATCAGGCCTTTGACTCGCGGTACAAGGGGCCGGCAGGGGTGGGCCACGCCTCCACGCAGCTGCTCCGAGACTTGGCCATTCCACCCACCGGCGGCTTTGTCCAAGTGCAGTTGTACCGCCTGGTGATCAGGACGGCAGGTGGGCGTGGACGATTCCGTTAGGCCAGGTCCACAGCCTTGTGGTGGCGTTCCTGCGTTCACCAAGCACAGCCATGCCAACACATCAGCGCCCCGTGTCTCGTCCCCAGGCTCCGGATCTGCCCATGTTTGCCGTATACTTCTGCTTCACACGTAGTGCCCCGTGTCTTGTGCTTATCGCGCGTTACCCCAGGGTTTGCTTCTGGGAACAGCCAGGGCGTCCGCGTGGTGGTCTGCCGTTTCAACAACACCGCTGCGGAGTGCCCCGTCTACCCCCCGCCCCCGCCCTCGCCCCCGCCGCCCCCGCCCCTCCCGCCCAGCCCCACGCCTCCCCAGCCACCTTTGCCTCCCTCCCCGCCGCCCCCGCCGCTTCAAGCCAAATTAACCGGCCAGCTAGCGTACATGCCAGGTCTTTTATACCCCAATAACCCAGGCCTGTTCCCAGGCGCGTCGGAGTACTTTGTGCTGGTCCTGCCCTGGGACACCACCGCCCTGTGGCCCCAGGGCAGCACCCACGCGCCCACCCGCTACCTGCGCCTGGACCGGCGCTCCTTCCTGGCCGCCGCCAACGCCACCACGCTGGACGCCGCGCTGCCGCTGCTGCAGTCCACCGTGGCGCTGCAGTGCGAGCTGGACCCCGCCAGCCGCACGTGTGTGCGCGTGTGGGACGTGCAGGTGCTGCAGCCGGGCCCAGGGCGGCGGGCGCTGCTGGGCGCACAGCAGGTGGCGCTGTACCACGTGTACGGGTGCGGGGCGGACGCGGCAACCATTATTGCAGATGGCAGACAGGTGTGTCCCAGCTTGTCAGGAAGCAAACGTCCAATAGGACAGGACGCGGGCAGATAGGCCTGCGTACCAGCATCAGAGTAGGAGAGCTGCTGCATCTGCGCTGAGCGTGCCACTGAATTCCTGCTACCTGCAATTGTTTTCATTGGTACCAGTAGGCCAAAGCCTAGCCCACAGGGCTTTACCTGCGGTCACATCATCATCATATCAACGCTCACAGTCATGCTCAATGCCTTGGTTGGGTTTCTACCAACCGTACCACAGTACTCCCAGAACTGGTTTGCGCCCATCGGCTCCGGCCCCAGCGCCAGCCTGTCCGCGGCCCTGGACGCCTGCTGCACGGACTCCTTCGCCCTAGCCCGCTGCGACCAGGAGCCTATCACACTGCCGTGCGACCTACCAGAGGCGGCTGAGGCGCTGAGGACGTGCGACGCGGAACGGGTCGCGGAGCTGGCCGAGGCGGTGCTCAGGGTGAGACACAGGGAGCGCTTGTAGTGCCACACAGAGAAGAAGCTTGCAGCCAAGGGTGCAACGAAGCGGCTTACGAAGGAGGACACGCCGAGAGTAGCACATGGTGCACTGTCGCATAGCTACCCCTGGGCATGGCATGCCACCCCGTTGACCGTGCTTTTTCTTACGTTCATCCCCACCACCAGCGCCTGGGCGGCGCCCCCGACAAGTGCGGCCTGCGCGTGTTCGTGCTGCCCGACCTGCCCGCCTGCGCCTGGGCGGGCCGGGCGTACGTGGGCGGGCCGGCGGTGTGGCTCACGGCGGGGGCGGCCAGCGCGGGGAGCGACAGGACGGCGATCAAGGTGGACGCACAGGGGAATTGGATACCTTCTGCGCCTCAGCGTATGGCCTTGAGCTGCACACATAGTGCGGAGCTAACCGCAAGTCTTTTGCCTTTCGCTGAGCATGTACCAAAAACGGCGGGCATGCCGTGTTTCGCGCGCTTTCGAGCCTTGCTCTGCTGCCCTTCACAGAGCCTGATGCTGGCGTGGGGCATGTACCCTTCGCTGCGGGCCGTGCCGCCGGGCAATGACCCCACCACACCGCTGGGCAGCGCGGAATCACGGCTGACATGGTGCGTGCCGCTGGGGCAGGGCCCGCAGGCTCGTTACAATCGGGACGTGGTCGTACCGGGATCGGTGGCCCAGTGGAATCTAGCAAATGGCGTCTGCAGCCGTTTAAGCACAACACGTTACTACAAGGAAGGTTGGGCATGCCCTTAAGGTTTTCTTTAGGAGAACAACAGGCAGCGGCAAACATACCTGCCATACCGAAACCGCCCCTCTGCCCTTGCCCTGTCCTTCCGTGCCTCCTCGCAGCCCCTCCGCCCCCGAGATGTCCCGCCTGGGCTGGGTGCCGCGGGAGGAGCAGCTGGCGCTGGACGGGGGCAGCCTGCAGCCGGGACGCAGCCGCGCGGTGCTGGTGGGTAACAGGCGGACGGTACAGAGTACGCGGTGGTCTTGTGGTGCCAAAACGACCAATGCGGTAGCGAACGCTGTGTCCTGCACAAGTACGGCTCTCGGATTCCCGCTGAATCCGCAATTAATACCGTTCTGTCTGCTTTGCACGTTGCCCCCCAGCTTGCCCCGCTCCCCGCGACCCCCATCGACCCTGGCTCCGTGCGGCTGGTTCGGATTGACGCCGACTGGCTGGCCAGCAACACACGTGTCCTGTACGTGTCGTACCGCCGGGAGACGTCCCCCTCGGCGGTGGCGGACTCCGTGTACAACCTGACGGAATACAACGGGGCGGTAAGCGCTGCCAGCAGCCTGGTACCGTGTCGCACTGTACCGTACCGTACCGTATTATACCATACGATACCATACCGTACCCATCGTACAGACCGTACCGTGCTGTATCGTGCCTCACCGCAACCCATAGACGCCACAGACCAACATGTTGGTTCCAAGAAGTCGGGCGTCCTGGACACTGACGCAGTCCTGGAGGCTATGCCAGCTGCTGGCCGTGCGGCGCGTGCCCCTCCCGCACGGCACACCTGCCGACTCAGACCCACGGCATAGCGTTAGCCCTAAGCATTCTGGCCAGCCATGAGTCTACTCTCGCGCCTTTCAATTCTTCCTAACCTTTACTAGACATACTTCTACGAACAGGTTACGGTGCACGCTGTCCGCCGTGCCGTGGACGAGCTGGGCACCGCCAGTTGGGCCGACCCGCAGGCGGTGCTGACGGCCTTCACCCTGCTGTGGGACGGGGGCGCCAGGGCTGCCACAATCAGCAGCCACCAGCTGGTGCTGCACGCGGCAGGTGCATGGGGGTCCTGTGCGAGCCTGGGGCGTTGCGCACGTGGTTGGCATGCACGAGGCGCTTGGTAGGCAGGTGGCGAGGAGGGCTGTCCTCAACGCCACGGCTGTGTACCTTGGGGGCTCGTTCTGGGGCTCGTGGGCAAGGGTGCTCTGCAATCACGCCGTGGGGACTGTCCTTGAGGGCTGGCCTCAACACGTGGGTGTGCGCGGGGCTTGTGCAAGGGCTCCTGGGCAGGGACCGTTGTGCACGCACGCAGCTGGCGCTGGCGTTGCATGGCCACCTGCGGTCCTTTGGGCACCTGCATACCAAGCGCCACCACAGCGCTCACTCAACAGCAACAACATTAGTTGCACAGCTTGTGACTTCCGCGCCGCATGCTGTGCTGCAGGTCTGCCTGGTGCCTCCGGTGCCGCCCTGACCATCTGCCGCTACGACGCTGGCGCCAGCCGGCCGCCCGAGAGCCAGTGCCCAGCCCCCGCCTCGCCCCCGCCCCCACCCTCACCACAACCCTCTCCACCACCACCCTCGCCACCACCGTCGCCCTCGCCGCCGTCCCCACCACCGCAACCCCCAAGCCCCTGGCCTCCTGCGCCCTCCCCTCCATCCCCTCGCCCTCCCAGCCCTCCGCCACTGCCCCCGTCCCCTCCACCTGGAAGCCCACACCAGCCCCCACCGCTGGCCCCTGACCAGCCCGCGCCCCCCAGCCCTGCGGCCCCGTCACCACCGCGAGCGTTCCCTTCCCTTCCGTCCTACGCAGGTGCGCCGGTACATGCAAGGAAAAAGGGGAGGAGGGTAGCGTGAGCAGTCAACTCTCCCTTGACACTCACGTGGCAGTATGTCAATGCAGCGCCAGGTACCGAGGCATTTGCCAGGCCCTCGCCACCGCGCCGCCGTTCGCAACCTGTGCCAGCCATTTAAAACCGTGTCTCCCTTGCTCCCCCCTGTACCCTACCCCGCAGGCTCCAGCCCCTCCTTCTGCGACCTTGCCGCCGGGTCCGTGCTGCAGGACGACTGGCCCGCCGTGTGGGCGGCGGCGGGGGGCACGTGGCCTGTGCCGCGCCTGGAGGGGATGGAGGCGTGGCTGGGGGACACGTCACCCGGGGCCCGGCTGCTGGAGGCGCTGGCAGTCAGGTGGGAGGCACTGCTAACCAAGAGTACTGCTATAGCCAGCAGCATGTGCGATCCCATTTTACCTACCCATACCCACAACACAAGATGTGCAACTGACAAGCGGGACTCACGAAAACGCTTGCTCGTGACTGCAGGTACCGTAGCCAGGACGCGTACCATGGGGCTGTTGCGCGTGGTGTTCCAGATCTCTCAACGCCGCCTCGTGACGGCATCAGCGTGCGCCGCGTGGGCGTGTGCTGCGGCACCGACCCGCGGGACGGCCAGCAGGCGGTGGCAGGTGGGGGTACGCATGGCAGGTGGGGGCGGGTAGCGTGGGCGTGGAGCGTGGAGGCCTTGCGAACGGGCCCCCCGCACATGAGCGCATAACAAGCCTGTCCCTTCTTTTGATTTACCCACGAAAATACAAGCACAAAGCACCCTTGCGATGTACAGGCCTCATCTTTTCCGTTCGGGACGATTTTGGGTTCGATATCGTTGATGGCTCCGAGGGCTGCTCCCCCGACACCGTCTCCGGCTGGGCGGAGGTGCCGGAGGGTGCGGAGCTGGTGGCGGTGCGGAGCACCAGCGGCAACGGCGTAATACACAGCCTGGCCTTCGTGTGGGCTGGCACACCCCAGCCAGGTAAGTGCGATCCAGCGGCCAACTTGCTACTCCATGTGGGTCCTGGACAGGCGCTCCGGGCAGGTATGTTCAGCGCGCAATGGTTCCACTTGAAGTTTGTCCTGGTTCTTGCCGCTTGCCGGCGTTTCGCTCGTTAGACTCACCCCCTTGCCCTTGTGCAATTCGCAGAGCCGCCATCGGCCCTGCCCTCGCCTTCTCCTTCGGACTCAGCTACCCCCAAGCCTGCCGCAGTGCCGGACCCCTCACGCACCGCCCCTTCCAGCCCCACCTACGCCCCACCACCAGTCTACGGTTACCCCCCGGCCAAACCCAGCTACCCGCCCATCTACACATCGGCCCTTCCTCCACCGCCGTACTATCACTTGCCTTCGTACGGTGTCCCGATTTTGGCGCCAGACGCCAAGACCTATCACCCGCCTATGTCGCCAGTCCGTGAACCGCTGTATTCGCCGATGCCGCAAACCCCTGAGCCTCCCATGGCACCGACACCGCGGCACGTACAGGTACGGTATGTGGGCTTCCGATAGCCGGTAGGTATGTGTGGCCTTCTGAGGCTATCACTTGCTCCATATTTCTGCTGCTGCTCCTGCGGTTGCTGCTCGAATGCTGGCATGCATGGTTTTCCCGCTGGCAGTGGCGTGGTGCCAATGTTCCGTGTCTGCTCCACCCACCTTACCGTACCCCCCTATGCAGTGTACGGCCCAGACCCACTGCGCCACCAGCGACACCAACGCGGCGTGTGTGGCTGCAGTGGGCTCCACGATAGCCAACTCCTACGCTTGTTTGTCCACTGACGCCCCCGACCGATGGATCGATGGCGGGGTGGTCAAGCAGGTGAGTGGGCCTACAGTACTTGGAGGGGGACAGCCACAAGGCCGCCACGTGGGCGCTGCACGCGACTGCCGTACCTGCAGTACATGCCTATACATGCCTATAAATGCTACATCAGCCTGGATGTCAGCCTGGATGTTAGTAGCCCAAGCAAGGGGACACACCGTGTACGTCGCTGACTGAGGCCTTCATACCGTACCTGATCGGCACCCGCCCCGACACCCCTTCCTGCCGTACACCTTTCTTCCGACCACGTCCTCCTGCCCCCCACAGTGCTCCAAGCAGGCGCAGTGCGACGTCAATGCTGAGCCCCAGGCGTGCGTGCCCGAGGCCACGTGGCCGGGGCACGTGCTGCGCTGTGCCACGTGCCGGCCGGGCGTAAGGCTCAGCGCGGAGGGCGTGTGCGGCTGCGACCTGCCGGGGTACTGGATACACCCCGTCCACAATGAGTGCATTCCTGTGGGTTACATGGATGTGATACGAACATGAAATGGTATTGAACACCAGTGCGGGCCTAGGGCGCCAGCCGCCAGGGGAATGCTGGCCAGTACTGGGCGTGGCGCCCGAGTCATGCGTCGAGTCCACATACTGCCGTACTGAAGGTCGTGTACGGTACGGGGTGCATAGTATGGCTGGCAGATCAGGGATTGCCGGAAGTCTTTACTCCACCTGAATGCTTACGAAGTGTGGCATGGGATTGGTTGCGATTGCTGTCTTCCAAACGGGTTTCGGAGCAAGGCCTCACCTCAAGGGCGCCTGCACGCCCTGCTTCTGCCCGCGCAGTGCACCAACCCGTACGGCAGCAATTGCGCTGTTGCTGGTGCCACCTGCAACAACTACAACAAGTACCTGGAGTGCATTGAGTGCAAGGACTTCATGTGGAAGGACGATGACAACCAGTGCAAGACGGTGGGTGCCGTACAGTACCATGTGTATACTAGCGTAAGGGTCATTATGCATAGCTCTGGAGCCACAGCAGTCCCCTGTCAAGGCCGTAAGCTTCATGCACCCGGACCGACGGCACACCGGTATACACGGAATGGACGTAGCGGTCACCGTGTCACATATGCCTGACCTCAAACCCTGACTCTACACCATGACCTACCTAGCCATCTGACACCCGTTCCTGCTTCGATGCTGCGGCGGCCTATGCTCTTATGCCACTGCTGGTGCTGCCGTCGTCTGCCGCAGTGTGACCGCACCTTCGACGCTTACTGCAAGCCCGGGCTGCTGCTGTCCCGCAACTGCTCAGCCGACAACCATTACGTAATGTGTACGGCAGGCGGCTGCGTGGACGGAGCCCACATGGACGTGTACGGCACATGCAAGCCGTTACCCAATGTACGAGCCGTACGAACGCAGCTGCGCCTGCGTGCTGCCATGGGCCGTGGGCTGCGCGCTTTGTTCAATTACGGTAGCATTTTGGTCAGTCTAAATCCAAGCCATCATGCAGGTAGCATGTTAACACGTACGGCAAACATACATCTGGTGTGACAACCAACAGTATGTATTGTCTGAGCTTGCTGTGTCTGTAGGATAGTTAGGAAGTCTTGGCTAAGTTGTTGCACCGGTGAGGTGAGATTTCGCCATGGTTGCTGCCTCAAGACCAGTTTTTGGAGCAAGGCCCCATCTTTGTTACGCTCCCAAACTAACAGCGCCACTGCACGCCCCTGCTTCTGCCCGCGCAGTGCACCGACCCAAACGGCGGCAACTGCGCTGTTGCTGGGGCCACTTGCAACAACTACAACAGGTACCTGGAGTGCATTGAGTGCAAGGACTTCATGTGGAAGGACGACGATAACCAGTGCAAGACGGTGGGCGCCGTACAGTAGTACGTTGTATATAGCGGCGTAACGGTCATTATGCCTCAGATCCCCGTCAAGGCTGTAGGCTTCAGTAGGCCGTAGGCCCATGGACCCGGACCGAGGGCACACCGTTGCGTACGGAATGGACGTAGCGGTCACCATGTCACACATGCATGACCCCCAAACGCAATTTCCTCCCAGTCGGACAAGCTTGCATCCGGGCTTCGTTGCTGCTGATGCCCCTGTTCGTATGCCCATGCTAATGCTGTTGCCTTCTGCCGCAGTGTGACCGCACCTTTGACGCTTACTGCAAGCCCGGGCTGCTGCTGCCGCGCATCTGCACAGCCGACAACCATAAAGTGATGTGTACGACAGGCAGCTGCGTGGACGGAGCCCTCATGGACGCGTACGGCACATGCAAGCCGGTAAGCAGCAGGGTGCCAACGAACGTACGTACACGCCGTACGCATGCAGCTGTGCCTGCTGCTACCGCGGGCTGTGGGCGTGTGCACTTTGCTCAACCAGCAGACATTGCAACCATGTGGCTTGACAACCAACATCATTCAATACCGGCATTCGAGCTTGCCGTATTTGCAGGACAGTAGGAGCCGCTCTTGTCATTCACTGTCAGAAAGCTGCCGCCGTGCCTCAACGCTCCACGCCACGCGCCATGCGTGCATCCTGCCACGACGCTCATCGACACCCGCACTCGACCACCGCTCCACACGCCCTGCCTCGTAGTGCACGGCACAGAGGTACTGTGCAGAAGCCAAGAAGCCGCCCGAGTGCGTGTCATCGGAGACCACGCTCAAGTGTAGCAGGTGCAAGAGCGGCTACTACTTGGACAACAACGGCGTCTGCTCCGCTGTGAGTGCTTGCAGCCAGCGTGTAAGCGCGTGTTGCAGGCTCAACACGTGGACACGCAGGCACAGGGAATCCTTCAGATGGGGAGGCGGGCTTGAACGATGCGTGGGGTAAACGGCACGCATGCGTTACGCACAATGGATGCTGGCTTCCGTTGTGTGTACAGTTGCTGCCATGCGTACCTCACCCTGCCTACCACACACCTCCCGCGGTGCCCGCCCGTTGTGCGATGCCCACATGCCGACGTGCAGTGCACGAAGCAGGCCCGGTGCGCAACCTCTGACACCACCAAGGGCTGAGTGGCGGCGTACCGCACCACGGCCGCCAACAAGTACTACTGCAGCGGTACCACGGCAGCTGGCTACTACGCGGCGGCTGATGGGGTGGTCCGACCCGTGGGTCAGCGTTAACCCGTGTTGGGCGGGTGTCGGAAATGGGCACGCGCCAGGCTGGATATGTGCGTCTTTGGTGCATGTTAAGACCCATAGTACTTTTGCGTGGATGGGGCGGCCTAATCCGTGGGTTGGCAGACATGCATACGTTTGCAAGCATCCGGCTCCACTCCTGGAGCAAGGTGATCTGGTAGTGGGCTTTGTCCACACAGAGCGCGCCGCTGCACGTCTGCAAATGCCTCACAGGCAAGTGCATCAGCATAGGGTGACTCGGTGCATGGGTTTGGCATGAGGCACACTGGTCCGTAACGTGTACGGCAACATGTATGGCAGGGAACGTCTCCCCTTGTGCGTGGTCGACGCGGCGTGCTTTTGCTCGGTCCGTCCCTGTACTTGGTTGCATCGCCTGCATGCCGCCGTCGTCTTCACTGTACAACCACGTGCATTACTTACGAGTGCGTATATGATACACACCGGCACTTCCGTGATCGAGTGGTAGTATGGTGCACCGGCATGGCGTACACGTGTGCGGGCTGCTACGCTGGTCGTGGTGGCTTGGTGCAGCGGCAACCGTTTGTGGAGCCGGTTGCCCCATGCATTGAACCATGGTGAGCATCTTGCTGACAAGTGACAACAGCCAAACATACGACTCGTAGACGTTTCTGCTGTTCGGGCTTGCTTGCGAGCTGGTGTGTGTCTTGTGAACAGGGTTTGCGCGCTGCTGGCAACAGTTTGGGCGTTCCACGTTGTTCAGCACACTGGCACGTGAGCACGGCAGCAGGCACTACGGTCTGGGTACCAGCACGTCAGGTGCGTGAATGCCACCGTCCTTGGATATACGTACCGGCACGCGCAAATGCATCCAGCATATTCAACGCCGTGCATTGGTACTACATACACTAGCGTCCATCGAGACTACGGCACGAACACTACCGTATCAGCACGCGCGATTGGTGATTTCGGATTGGTGATGGGCATTTAAAGCCTAAAACATAAGCTCGACTGGGATGCCGATTGGTGACACGGACTGTGCGAAAGGGGGGAGGATACCGTGCTGCCACTGAATTGGTGATCGCCATGGTCTGAAAGCCTGCCGCACACAGCCACCTAGACCTCACTGAGGCACACAGAGGTCGTGGTTCAATAGGCTCAGAACTGTATGTATGTCCCCTGACCGCACATGGGGCAGGGGAGGTCACTTGTGTATAACTGTTGCTGTGCTCATGTGCACCCTAGCGGCCCCACATAGTCAGCCGTGTCCAGCTAAGATTTGTGTGCGTGGTACGGGAATTGGGGACGGCTGCACCTCCTACCCTGGGAACGATAGTCCTTGCTACTGGATTGGTGATTTTCACCAATTCGGTGCCACCAATCGTGCGTACCGGTACGGTAGCGTGCTCCTGCCTGCTCCAATTGCAAGTCAGCGGTAGGGGCACCAGACCTCCGGCAGCAAGGAGAGGGCTCTCAGTAGGGGCCCAAAGACGGAGGAGTATGCACCGTCCAGCTCGACAGGGATGCCGTCGGGACCATGTGCTCGCCCGGGGGTGCCGTGCGGAGGGCAGCGGATACCTCGGTCTCCGAAACTGGTTGCAACTCCAAGTGCAGTGGCAGCACCAAAGGGGCATTGCTTACCGGTAGATGGCAGCGCACCGAGCGTCTAGCACCGGGCGCCGTGGGCCAGGCGGCTGACGGGCGCACGCATCACGTCAGTAGCCGGCAAGCAGTTGCGCCGTGGCCATTGGGGTCATAGGAGCAGCAGGGAGGTGACCACGGGAGAAAGGCGCCCCCCAGTGCGGAGCCACGTATGCCTGGTGCGGGGTGGCAGAACGCTGGGACGGCTGCAGTTGCGGCCTGTGAGCGGCTGGCAGCTGCACGTGCAGCCGCCTCCGGCACGCCCCGCTGCAGCATGGTAACTAAGATTGCGACGGATCTTAGCAGAAGCTGGAAGGATAACGGAAACGCCTTGCTGAACTCTACCTGCCTAGTCGGAAAGTGCGTTCGAATATCGTACTCGCGGACAGCTCCCAGCGGAGCATGCATTCCATCCAGCTAGCCGTGACCCCTGGATGAGTATTTATTGGGCATTCTGCACAATTAGGCTGCATCCAAGCAAGGATCCCTGGCTGCAGTGCGCCACAGCGCTGGCCTGTCGCCATGGCGCGGAACAATATTGAACAGCAACATGCTTTATCGCAACCGTGGTGGCTGCTAGACCTCCCAGATAACTGCATTGAGCAAGTGGTGGAGCTTTTGCCCGCCAACGAGGTAGCATGCACTTTGCGCCTCGTAACCAGAGGCACTGCCGACAAACTGGACAAGCCGGAGCACATAACTGTCAACATCAAAACTTACAACGAGAAGTTCGACTACGTGCCCAGCATCGCGCCCAGCCACGCTGTTGCGGCCCGCTGGGGCGCGCCGGGCGCCGCTCGTGGACTGACGCTCAAGCAGCGCAAGGAGCTCCTGTTCTGTATGGCGCGCTCGGGAGGAGACTACGCTGCTGTTTCACGCCTTGCAGAGGCCCTGGGCTGCAGGGTGGATACGGGGGTGCTGACGGCAGCAGCGGGCGGGGGCCACGTGGGCTTGTGCACCCAGCTGCTGGAGCAGCTGCTGCCATCCCTAGAAGAGGATGAGCAGAATTCCGCGGTTGTAGCAGCAGCTGCCGCGGGCGGCCACCTGGAAGTGGTGCAGCTGCTAGCGGAGGCGGGACTGGACATCGTGATGTCAGAGTGCGATTCCGCCGCCGCCGACCCCATGGCGTCCGCTGCCATCGGGGGCCACCTGCACATCTGCGAGTGGCTTGCGGAGAACGGCTGGGATCCAGAAGGGGCTGAGGACGCCTTCGACGCTGCCGCGGAGCAAGGCCAGTGGGAGGCGGCGGCGTATATCCGCAGCCTCGCAGAGAAGAGTATCGGCAGCTTCACTCATTGCTACGTCGCATACGGTTGCAGCCTTGAGGCGCTGAAGACTCTCCGCGTGAGGGAGTCGACTGTGGGTGGCAGAAGCTCAGCGCACGGCAGCGGCACCGGGGGCAGCAGTGGCGGCCGCGGCGGGCGGACGTCGCAGCAGGAGCAGCAGCAGCACGGGGGTGCACAGGCTTGGGTGCAGCAGCTCAGCGAACACGACCAGGGCATGCTGCTTGCTTACGCCGCCGCCAGCCCCACGCCTGATTGGCAGGCCAAGGTGGAGTGGGTCCTGGAGCAGGGGGTGGCGCCGGACCTGAGCTCATACATTCCCACGGAAGTATTCCTGTGGAAATGCGGTGACGTGCTGCCCCGCCTGGAGTGGCTGGAGAGGCGTGGCATACGCGTGGACCGGCACAAGATGGCGGTGCTGTTCTGTATGCATGCCACGCCCAAGCGCCTGCCGCTACTGCAGCAGCTGCTAAGCGAGGGCAGAGGGGACTATGTGGGCGTGACGAAGCTGGCGGATAGGGGCCAGCTGGAGCTGCTGAGGGTTCTGGCTGGAGCTGCTACCAGCAGCAAGGAGGCGGACGAAATCCGTAAGTGCGCAGCAAAGTGCGGCGCGTAGTCCGGGCACCTGCACATGGTGCGCTGGGCTGTGGGCGATGAGGAGGGGCGCGAGGACGCACGGGCGGCTGTTCTCCCCAGGCGAAGCCCCAGGTTGCACGGCAGCAGCAGCAACGCCGTTGGTCGCGGCACCTGCAGTAGCGGTGGTAGCAGTGACTCGCAGCAGGGTGCACGTGGGCGGGGCAAGGGGAAGAAGCCAGGGCGGACGGGCGTAGGACCCCTGTTGCGGGAATGGCTGAACGGCTGGACGTTCACGGAGGCCATCAAGTCGGGCAACTGTGAGCTGGTGCGGTGGATGCGGGTGCACGGGTGCGAGTGGCCCGAGGACGCGCTTGCCGACGCCGCAGCGCACTGCAGCGAGGAGCTGGTGGAGTGGATGGTGGCGGAGGGCTGCCCCCCGGAGGTGAGGAAGACGCGCATTCATTGGCGAGTGCGCCAAGCAGACAACGCCGTCATGTGAGCACGGAAGACTTGACTTTCATTGGGGCTCCCGGCAGGGATGGGTGCATGTGGTTTTCCTGCTAGCATGCATTATGTAGGGTTGCAATGGTACGCCGCATGCGTGGAAGTGCGCCTCTTGCTTTCGCCGTAACAACTGCGTGTAGGCATATCTCAACCTGACCTGCGCAAAGGGCTGGCGCCTGAGTTGCATGCCCACTGCACTCGGTCCAGCACGTACAAGCGGAGGCAGGCCACTGTCTGACGTTCATCATGATGCTGAAACGGTTGCAAAACCCATCCCCACATCCCCATGGCCCGCAGTACGACGCTGCCTACTACGCAGCAAAGCTGGCCGACGACCTGGCCATGATGCGCCTGCTGCGCCGCCTGGGGGGTCTGGAGGAGGAGGACTCCGAGTCCGAGGTGGAGGAGCAGGAGGAGGGAGAGGACGGGGAGGAGGAGGGGGAGGAGGAGGAGGGGGAGGAGACGTGACGAAGTGACCAGCAAGCCAGGCACCGCTGGGGGCATGCAGCAGGCCATATAAAGTGTTCCTCGCCGACGGCCTACACTAAGCGGTGCCTCCAAGTACAAGCGCATGCACAAAGTGAGAGGGAAGCGTGCGCAGGCAGTTGTGGGTGGGCCGGCGCGGTTACACGTGTTGTGCACGTGGTGTTGCGTTGTCTGGGCATTCTGGTGCAAGGTTGCATGCTTGTAAGCAGGTTGTGACAGCAAGCTTGCAAACACTCAAGGGGTAAAGACTGAGCACGCTGAATTCTTCCAAGGAGGGAACGGATTGTGCAACTGTAGAGATGTGGGCTACGGTAGGCGCAGGTGGTCGGCAGTAACGTAGTTAACATGCAGGTGCATTACGCGCAAGGCACGTTCTCGGCTTGGCGACAATGGCCTGACCGCGGCATTCGTTGGGTCGCGCTGTGCAGTCCTGTACTTGATCTGCCATTGGCAGGTACGTGAATGGGCACACCCTGCACGCGGGCGAAAGGTACATAGGCTGGAGTAGTATTGGCAGGGGCACGCAGGTGGGGTGCCTGCACCCGTCGGATCCCTGGCATGGGGTGCGTGTGCGGCGCCATTGGTGGCATGAAAGCAGGACAGTACAGATGAAGAACCGGGGACGTGCGGCAGGCGTTTCCCAGTGGAATATCGCAGTGTGGGTGACTGGCAGAGTACTTTTGCGCTGATGTGGTATATGGATTATGAATGTACGACACGTGGGAGGCCAACGACAGGGCCACTCTGAGCGGTGTAGGTACGTAGGCGTTGCAGTGGTGGCATCCTGCAGTCGCTGCAGACCGGTGAACCAAAATAGGTGCATTGTGCAACACATATGAGTCTAGGGAACAAGCGGTACTACTCAGCTGAAGTGCAGTTCGCCTAGATCTTTCCAGGGTTCCGCTGCTTTTGCTACCTACCATCTGTCCACACCTTTCCCCTGTATGATCCCCTGTACAGCAAGGAGCCTGTGGTTAACATTGTCGTGGTGTTCCGTTGACGGTACGCCGCTGCTCTCTTTCCGACCTTATGGCAGCAAGTGAGGCCAGGTGGAGCAAGTACGGCCGTACGCCTACCATGAAGAGCACAAACGTAGCAACCAGTGAGAGGGGCCCTGTAGTACCTATCACCAGGTTAGACCTCTACACCTCCTGTTCAGCAACGCCAACAGTACACCCGTGTAGCTCTACACCCTGCACTGATTCCGTCCCTTTTCGAGCTTAATGAAATTACAATATCGCCGTACACCCCCGCCCCCCAAAAAACCCTCCAGGGGACAGCCTGCACCAGGGCCTGCACCACGTGAGCCCGAGCAGTGTTCACCCTGCTAGCGTACTGGTATGACTTCCCGGAAGTCACACTGTTACTCAGGAGGGACACAGCTTGCAGTGTAGTCAGTCAAAGGCACCTGCACTAGAGCTTGGTTTGAGGGTGAGATCTTGGGATTGAGGAGTACCCTATGCAGAAGTGAGTTTGGCGCCGCCGGTTGCCCCATGGCTGTTCCTGGTTTCCTTGCCAACACGTGCACTAATAGCCAGCGCTGTTCAGTGTGCAACCCTCACAGCCAGTAAAATAGTCCCCTGCCTGCTCTACCTGCCCGTTGCCGTACCACGTGCCATGCGCGCAGGACCAACCCGGTGCGGGGCGCCAACGGGGCACATGGCCATCCAGTGCCGTGAACCTGTGATCACGCTCAAGGTGGCAAAGGGCTCAACAGGAAAGCCGCCGTAGTACCGCAGTTGAAGATTGAACAATTATCTTGGTTTCCAACCTGCATAATGCACCAGTGCGGCGGGGGGGGGGATGCGCGAATGCCTTTCGTTTCTGCCCTTGG
>VFQN01003480.1_pt1 | contig 22389 bp, 21 predicted proteins | sample 3512371 | NCBI WGS metagenome assembly VFQN01 (sample SAMN10412370, study PRJNA504923) | tailings metagenome | isolation source: Replicate 2 from Balatoc abandoned mine | place: Philippines: Itogon, Benguet | collected 2017-08-28
GCGGGCATCACGTTGCGGGTGCGTCACTCGGGCAGGTGTCGAACAAACCTAGACGGTTGCGGTCGGTCGTCATTTCGTCATACAGGACCGCAGTTAGTGGAATGCGGTCCTCGCAAGCGCATTGGAGCGGTCGTTCAACGCCTGAGTGAAGCCGCAACGCGAAGTGGCGTAGGCTTGGACAAAGTGTTAGTTGGCGGCTAGAAGACCGTCTTCGTGACTTTTGCTACGCCTTCAATCAAATCGCTCACTTGTTCTGCGGTCGGTTCTACCTTCTTGCTGTGGTCACACAAGTTGCGTATGTCGCCCAGATGCTGATGAAAGCGCCACTGCGCTGTCTCTATCACAGCAGCGCTCTTGAGAGCGTCATTGAGGTCCGCTATGGTGGGATGCTTTTTGGTCAGCTTAATGTTGTGCGCGACGCAAACCTCATGCAGGTGCTTCTCGAGTACTACGCCGGATATCGCGCCGGCTGCACGCATGAACTTGTGCTTCAAGAGCTCACGTGCGGCGTCGAGCTCCGAGTCTAATAGATCGGCCTGCACGAGCTGACGGATGTCGTAAAGCGAACTCTCAAACCTGCCCTGGATTGACTTTAGGATCGCGACCTGCTGGTCCAAATGGGTGATTGCTGACTTCCGATCAGCTACGACCTTATCGCCGTACTGGGTGATGCGAAGACCCTGAAGCGCATCCTCGATTCGGTAATTCTCGAACCCAATATCCTTTCGGCCCTTGGGTTTTTCGTATAGGCGGATGAAGTCATTCAGACGATCGGGCAGGAGCTGCTTGATCAGGACTAAGGACTCGGAATACCAAGCCTGGTACGCGCTTACAAAGTCCGGAAGCGTATCCATATGTTCTTTTGCAGCCTGCTTATCGTTTTTGCACGACTTGAGGACCGCGGCCTCGTACTCCTTCCCATAGCAAAGATGGGCAAAAGACTGCCGCACGAGAACCGCATCGCGCAGTAGGCGCTCAAAGTCCTGCTTGTATTTGTCGAGATTTGATGCCACCTAGTAATCTCCCTTTGCGGGTTAACGTTCAAGCTCAGCGGGCAACGACGGCACAATGTCCGGCTCGAGCTGCGGAGAGTACAGCGTGCCGCAATCCGCGCCCAGTGGCTTGCCGTTGGCGCTCCACTTGTGCAAGAGGTTAGACCTCACTGCTGTCCGGCTCGAGTGGCAACTGCCTCACCCGAGGGACATGCTCGTGAACTTCAAGGATCTCGTACCCAACATTGGTGTAGATGCCAGTCTCGGGATCGCGAGATTGCCTGATGGCCAGAGTTACCCGCAGAGTGTCTCCGGGTGCGATGGTGATCTTGTGTGCGAAGAACTCGCGATAGAACCATTCGTGAAGTACTGGAGCCGCGATGGTTACTCCACGCCAAACAAACTCCCAGCGCCGATTCGACTTCGTCAGGATCGCCCGAACTATCTGCAGTTCTGCCTCTTCTGTGACAACTCGGGCGTCTGGATCATCGGAATGAGTCGTCGCAAGTTTGATTAGTGTTTCACGGGAGATGGGAATCGATGGCGGAGGTTCACGCATGGCGGACACGAGGCCTATCCCCTTGATCTGGTCGTCTGCAGCCATGGCCTCAAACGACTTGTTCATGGACTTCACAAACTGCGGATTTCTCTCGACCAGCCTTGTTGCGTCATAAATCTGACGCGGAACGACGAGTCGGTCTTGCCCCCGCTGGATGATGACTTCATCCGTCTTGACCTCAACGACCACCTTGTCATCTACCGCCAAGGTTCTTTCGTAGATGTAGTTTCCAATCACGCCTACCACCAAACCTGCGATGACCTGAGTAGAGAAGAGATTCTTAGCCTTCGAGTACAGTGCTCGAATTTGCGCACGGAAACTGCCAGGTCCCAGTGCCTCAACCACGACCTCAATTGAGGACCCGGGATTGAGAGATGCATTCGCCGCCTTAGCCGCATCAGCGAGTGCAATGAGGGTTGACGCGAACGTGTAGGCGTTGATTCGTGTGTCATCGGTATCAAAGTGGATGACAACGGTGTTCTCAATGCTTGAGATCTCAACGATACGCATCTGATCTCCCTCGCAGCCAAATTCTGAGCCGAGTCACGAGCGCCAATGCGGCGCTTGGCCTGCCGGATGGACGATGTACAAGTCAGGAAACGGACAGAGTGTCATGCCGGTGCGAGTCGGCGCAAGCGAAAGGTAGGGTCTCATCTGAAGAACGTGATGTACACGCCGGGAATGCTCAATAGGACGCCGATGACGCCAACGATGAAACCCAGAACACCCAAGCGCTTTTGCTTCTTGGACTCCCGCTGGTTCGACGAGTAAAGTTCCCCGAGCGAGGCAGCTAGCTGAGCGACGGGTTCCGGCTGGGAGATGGAAAGACTGGCAAGCTGAATACTGATGTTTTCCGGCAGTTCTGCGAACGGCTCGCGAGCTTGGTGCTCCTTCAGCAAGCTTCGGATCCGATCCGTCACACCTGCCAATTCCGCCTGCTCGCCAGAGAGCGCATCCGAAAGAAGGACCCGCAGACTCTGCAGTACGGATTTTCGGTCTTGGTTCCATCGTTCTGCGATGTGTTGCAGATCGAAGTAAGTGAGGCCATCGCTCCGCACTGCGAGCTTGATCTGTTCGCGGAACCGCTTACGCCAGCGCTCCTTCGCAGAGTCGACGGCGAAGGGGATGGCTGATCCAAACAGCGCGACGATCGCTCCTAGTGCGATAGGCGCGATTTCAACAAACACTGTGAGTAGAGAGCTCATGCGGTGAAATTGTGAGACCCAACGTTTGAGCTAAGGAGCGAACGCAAGCATGGTTCTCGGCCCGTGCGGTGAACGAAAAGAACAAGCGCCGCGCGGGCCAAGTGCCATGCCGGAGCGCGTCCACTCGAGCGAAGGTCTAGATTTCACTGTTCGTGCATGAAGATAATGCGCCTGCAAAGGAACTCCCTGTTGGGGAACAGCGTGGGCTGCTGCCGTACTAAACTTTCACCTTGCCAAGGTCCCTGAATGAACCGGATGTGAACCGGAAGCAGTCCAAAAAGACATCCAAGATGTGCACAGAGTTGTGCGCCTCAAGCTGATTTCGGCAGTCTAGCCATGGCATCGTTGCACGCAAACGGTCGACGTCCAAGACCGGCATCCGAATGACTCCAACGTGGCGAAGATCGGACACTCAACGCGCCGACCTAGCTGGCCGCACCCAGTCTGAAGCCGAATCCCTGGGTGAGCAATGACGCCACAGAAGCGCCGCTCGATAGCGAGAGGCTGCACAACTTCCAACGCCTGCTAACCGATCTTTAGTGGCAGTGATACGGCTTCGAGCCGGCGTGACAACCGTTCTTGTCGGTGCCGCCTGAATGCGCATGCGCAAACGAGATCGTCGCCAATGCCACCAAGAGCAAAACAATTCCCTTCCTCATGTCCGGCCTCCTCTTCAGGTTGAAGTCAATCGAATGCTTCTCGTGCCACGGGTTCAGCTGAAGCAGCGGACCGAGACGCCACGCACACGCAGTGTGCTATTTCCAATCTAAAGAGATCGACACGCCGGTGACATCCTCAACATGTGGAATGCATAACCGCTAGCGTGAGAAAGTTGCAGTTTCTGGAAATAGAAGAATGCGGCAGCCAAGCTGACAGGGGGTCCGGGACGGCTGAACTGACCCAGTTGTCGTGGCTACGACGGTCCGCAGCGAATCAAGGGACGCCTGTTCGTTGCAGCAGATCGGCCCGCAGCACCCAGTGTGCAACTGTCCCCACCAAGCCGGCAGGGCCGCCCTCACCCAGCCATCGCGGGCGAAGGCCAAAAAAGTGGCTCCAGATGATCCAAATCAAGCCCGGCACCCAGGGTCAGGTCCACACTGATTCCCAATAGCCAATAAGGCCACCCCGCTCCAGGTGGCGCTCAGCCAGTGGGTCGAATCCATCCACCGGTGATGGCCTTCTGGGCGATGAACAGAAGACAAACGCGCCGTTCGGCCCGCATGCGCGAATGCGTTTCCAGGCGGCGGGTATGTCTCGCGCCGACCCGCCTTGAAAGAACCTCCCATGAAACGCCACCCCGCTTTGCGCCATGGCCTGCTGGCGCTGGCGCTGTGCCTGACGGCGCTGCCCGTTCTGGCCGACGACGACTGCGATGCGCCGCTGAATCGCTGGCAGTCACGCGACGCCGTGCGGCAGATGGCCCTCGCTCAGGGCTGGCAGATACAGCGGCTGAAGATCGATGACGGCTGCTACGAAGTGCGGGGGACCGATGCCCAGGGCCGCAACTTCAAGGCGCGGATCGACCCGGAAACCCTGAAGGTCTTGAAGTTCAAGCAGGACAACCACCAACGAGACCGCGACCGCGACCGTGAGCGCGACCGCGATCGCCCCGCCGAATAGCCACCCTCCCCACAGGAACATCACCATGTCCAGACCTCTTTCAAGCCTTCTGGCCACCGCTTGCGCGTTGGCCGTTCCCGCGCTGGCCCACAGCCGTCCGCTCACGCTGACCGCCCAGCTCAAGAACTACGGCGGCGACGGCGCCTACATCGCCGCGTACCTCACCGACGCCAAGGGTGCCTATGTGAAAACGCTGTGGGTCGCCGGCGGCAAGGCCAAGTACCACAAGCACCTGTCCGACTGGAGCCGCCTTTCGGCCGGTGACGCCAAGCGCCTGGACGGCGTCACCGGCGCCAGCGTGGGCGCGGGGCGCACGCTCAAGGTGACCGCCGAGCTGGCCGATGCGCTGATCGACGCGGGCTATGAGATCCGCCTGGACGCGGCCGCAGAAGACATGCGCGACAGCCCGTCGGAAGTCCGCCTGCCGCTGTCCACCGCCAACGCCGGCAAGCCGCAGCCCGGCAAGCAGTACATCCAGTCCGTGACCTTCGAGTTCAAGTGAAGGGTCTCGGGTCTCGCTTGACCTGGAAGGCCATCCACCGCTGGCTGGGCCTGACGGTGGGCAGCCTGGCCGTGGTGCTGGGTGTCACCGGCGCCGTGCTGGCGATCGATCCGGTGCAGCAGGCGTGGCAGGCACCCGCCGCACCGGGCGATCTGCCGGTGGCGACGCTGGTGGACCGCGTGATGCGCACGGTGCCCGACGCGGAGGAAATCCGGCACCTGCCCTCGGGCGCCATCGTGGTGTTCAGCTTTGTTGGCGACCAGCCCCAGGCGTCTTACGTGGACCCGGCCGATGGCCGGGTGCTGGGTGCGTGGCAGGCCTCGGCGCTGCCGCGCTGGGTGAAGAACCTGCACCGCTCGCTGCTGCTGGGCGACGCGGGGCGCTGGGGCGCGGCGGGCATTGCGCTGGCCATGGGCCTGGTGTGCGCCTCTGCCCTGGTGCTGCTGCTGCGCCGCATGGGGGGCTGGCGGCGCCTGACGGCGCGGGTGCGTGGCTCGCTGGCGCAACGCATTCATGTGGTCACGGGCCGGGTGGTGCTCGTTGTCCTGAGCCTCACGTCGCTCACGGCGCTGACCATGAGCGCGTCCACCCTGGGGTGGGTCGCGCTGGACGCGGGGACAGAGCCCGACGCGCTGTCGGTGGTCACAGGCCAACCGGCGCTGCCCGCCGCGCAGTTGGCCACGCTTCAAGGCATGGCTGTGCGGGATCTGCGCAAGCTGAATGTTCCCGGCACCACCGACCCAGAGGACACCTGGACAGTCGCCACGGCCCAAGGTCAAGGCTGGATCGACCGGTATTCGGGGCAACTGCTGGCCTGGCAGCAAGCCACCGTGGCGCAGCGCGTGTACGACCTGGCCGTGGTGCTGCACACGGGCGAATCGGCCTGGCCCTGGGCCGTGGTGCTCGGCCTCGTGGGCGCCAGCGTGCTGCTGTTCTGGCTGTCGGGCGTTGTCATCTGGTGGCAAGCCCGCCGCCAGGCGCCCAAGATCACGGGCAACAGCCCGCTGGCACAGGCCGACGTGTTGATCTACGTGGCCAGCGAAGGCGGCAGCACCTGGGGCTTTGCACAAACGCTGCAGGACGCGCTGCGCCCGCTGGGCCTGCGCGTGCACACCAGCGCGCTGGAGAACTTTCAAACCACCGCCGCCGCGCGGCAGGTGTTCGTGCTGGCGGCCACCTATGGCGAAGGCCAGGCCCCGGCCCACGCCAGCCATGCCCTGGCGCGCATCGCCAAGCTCAAGGCCGGCGCCGTGCCGGTGACGGTGCTGGGCTTTGGCGACCGGCAGTTCCCGGCCTTCTGCGGCTTTGCGAAAGTGCTGGACCAGACGCTGCGCGCGCGGGGCTGGTCCTCGCTGCTGCCGCTGGAATGCATTCACCAGCAATCGAGCCAACAGTTCGCCCGCTGGGGCCTTGCCTTGGCGCAGGCACTGGGCAAACCGCTGGTGCTGGAGCATGTGCCGCGCGTTCCGTCCACCACAACCCTCACGCTGATCGAGCGCCGGGACTACAACGGCGGTGCCGGGCCGGCCACGGCGATCCTGCGCTTTGCGTGGCCGGCACAGCGCCTGGGCGAGCGCCTGCGCGGGCAGGGCCTGGCGCGGTTCGCGGCGGGCGACCTCGTGGGCATCCTGCCGCCGGGTTCGGCCGTGCCGCGCTACTACTCGCTGGCCTCGGGCCAGCAAGACGGCTTTCTGGAGATCTGCGTGCGTCAGATGGCCGGCGGTCTGTGCTCCACGCATTTGCTGGGCCTGAAGCTGGGCGACAGCGTCACCGCTTTCATCCGGGCCAACCCGGGTTTTGCCTTGCCGCGAACGCGTCGGCCCGTGCTGCTGATCGGTGCGGGCACGGGCGTGGCACCGCTGGCCGGGTTCATCCGCCGCAACGACAGGCACCGCCCCATGCATCTGTACTTTGGCGGGCGCGACCCGGCGCGGGACTTCTACTTCGGCCCCGACATCCAGCGCTGGCTCGCGCAGGGGCGCCTGACCACCTTGCACACGGCCTTCTCCCGGGTGCCCGACGGTGGGGGTTATGTACAGGATGCCCTGCGACGCGACGCCGAACAGCTGCGCGAGCAGGTTGCACGGGGCGCCATCGTGCGGGTCTGCGGCGGCCGCGCCATGGCGCAGGGCGTCACCCAGGCGCTGGACGCGGTGCTGGCGCCCCTGCAGCTGAGCGTGGCCCAACTCAAGGCCAGCGAGCGCTATGCCGAAGACATCTTCTGAAGCGGCTGCGATGGGCAGGCACAGCACCCTGCACGGCCCGACCATGGGCACGCGCTGGTCGGCCACGGTCGACACCGACAGCCGCCTGGACCTGGCGGCCTTGCGCGTGGACCTCGCCGCGGCGGTGGCGCAGGTCGACGAACAGATGTCGCCCTGGAAGCCCGACAGCGACCTCATGCGCCTGAACCGCGCGCCTGTGGGCACCTGGGTGGACCTGCCCGCTGAAACGCTGGAGGTGCTGGACAGCGCGCTCGATGTCCAAGGCCTGAGTGCGGGGGCGTTCGATCCCTGCGTGGGGGACCTGGTCGACGCCTGGGGCTTCGGCGCGGTGCGCGACGCACCCGACGCGGCCGCCATCCGCGCCGCGCGCCAGCCCAGGCCGCCCACGGGGCACGGCGGCCTTGAGCTGGAACGGTCCGCAGGCCGAGCCCGCAAACGCGCGCCCCTGCAGCTCGACCTGTGCGGCATTGCCAAAGGCTACGCGGTGGACCGCATGGTCGCGGTGCTGCAACAGCACGGTGTGCGGCACGCACTGGCCGCGCTGGACGGAGAGCTGCGCGCCGTGGGTCGCCAGGCCAGCGGCGCGCCCTGGGCCGTGGCGCTGGAACGCCCCGAGGCGGGTCTGCGCGCGGTGCACGGTGTCATCGAGCTGGACGACCTGGCCGTGGCCACCTCGGGCGACTACCGGCGCTTCCTGCGGGTGGGCGATGCGCGCCTGGCCCACACCATGGACCCGCGCCGCCGCGCGCCGGTGAACAACGCGGTGGCGTCGGTCACCGTGCTGGCGCGCACCTGCATGCACGCAGACGCCTGGGCCACGGCCTTGCTGGTGGCGGGTCCCGACGAAGGTCTGGCCATGGCACAACGCATGGGACTGGATGCGCTGTTCCTGCTGCGCAGAGCAGAGGGATTGGTGGAACTGGGGCTGGGTCGGTTGGGCGAATCCGCAGAGCCGGCCAACGGATGACCTTCGACCGCGCCCCGCGGGGGTGACGCCAGGGCCCGGTGCCGCCAGAATGCCCCTTCACCCGAACCCACCCAGGAGGCTTCCCGCATGGCAACCCAGCAACTGCACCGTGGCCGGCTCATCGACCACATCCAGCTCGTGGTGCGCGACCTTGCGGCCTCTCGGCGCTTCTACACCGCCGTCCTCGACACCCTGGGCATTCCCATCGGCGGCAGCGACGACAGCTACTTCTGGGCCGATGAGCTCTTCGTCTCCACCGCCGACAGCATCGCCGCGCAAGGCCATCTCACCGGCCGCCACCACCTGGCCTTCCAGGCCGCCAGCCGCGCGGCGGTGGACGCCTTTCACAAGGCCGCCCTGGCCCATGGCGGGCGCGACAACGGCGGCCCCGGCGAGCGCCCCTACCACCCGGGCTACTACGCGGCTTTCGTGCTCGACCCGGACGGCAACAACATCGAGGCCGTGTACCACGGCGAGGCCGAGCGCAGCGCGCCCTCGGTCAGCATCCGCTTCTGAAGCGGGCCCGCTCGCCGGGTCTCAGCGCGCCGGGCGGGCCTCACCGCGCCAGGCCTTCTCGATCGCCGCCACGTCGATCTTGCGCATGGTCATCATCGCGTCGAAGGCGCGCTTGGCCGCCGCGCGGTCGGGGTCGTTGACGGCCTCGGTGAGCACGCGTGGCGTGATCTGCCAGGACACGCCCCACTTGTCCTTGCACCAGCCGCATTCGCTTTCCTGGCCGCCGTTGTTCACGATGGCGTTCCACAGGCGGTCGGTCTCGGCCTGGTCGTCGGTGGCCACCTGAAAGGAAAAGGCCTCGCTCTGCTGGAAGGCGGGGCCGCCGTTGAGGCCGAGGCAGGGCAGGCCCAGCACGGTGAACTCGACGGTGAGGACATCGCCCTCCTGGCCCGAGGGGTAGTCGCCGGGCGCGCGCATCACGCGGCCCACCGCGCTGTCGGGAAAGGTCTGGGCGTAGAAGCGCGCGGCGTCGAGCGCGTCGCGCTCGTACCAGAGGCAGATGGTGTTTTTGGCCAGCATTCAGCGTCTCCTGATCCAGTGAGCGGGCACGCCCCGCACGGCGTCGTGAGGCCCAGCTTACAGGGCCGGCGACTTGATGCACATCCATCCGCCTCGACGATCCCCATCGGCGCGCGCCAACCTAGAGTGGCACACGGCAGGAAAGACATCCCGGCCACCCCCAGGCAGCCTGGGCAACTTCGACGGCACGGTGGTGTGGACCCATGCGCCGGCCACCTGGCAGGGCCAACCGGTGGTGGCCTTCGGCTCGCCGCAGGCGGGGGCGGGCTTGTACGGCCCGCGAAGTGATCGCGACACCCCCATGAAAAAACCGGCCCTCGGGCCGGCTTCTTCTGTGGCAGCGGGCTTACTTGCCGCCGCGCGCCTTGGCCACCGCCGCCTGGGTTTCCTTCCACAGGTCTTCACCCACGTTGCTGGCGATGCCGGCGTTCACCGCGCTGAGCTTGTCGCGCATGCGGTTGGCCTCGGCGGGGCTGAGCTGGTTGATCTGCATGCCCTTGCCCTTGAGTTCGGCCAGCGCCTTGTCGGCCTCGGCGCGCGTGTCCTTGCGCTCGAAGTCGCGGCTCACTTTCGCGGCGTCCGACAGCACCTTGCGCTCGGCCGCGCTCAGCTGGTCCCACCACTTCTTGCTCACGGTCACGATCCAGGGGCTGTAGACGTGGTTGGTGACGGTGAGGTACTTCTGCACCTCGTAGAACTTGCTGGAGAGGATGGTGTTGTACGGGTTCTCCTGGCCGTCCACGGTCTTGGTTTCGAGCGCGGTGAACAGCTCGGAGAACGGCAGCGGCACGGCGTTGGCGCCCAGGGTCTTGAAGCTGTCGATGAAGACGTTGTTCTGCATCACGCGCAGCTTGATGCCGTCCAGGTCTTCCAGCTTGGCCACGGCGTGCTTGTTGTTGGTGAGGTTGCGAAAGCCGTTTTCCCAGTAGGCCAGGCCCACCAGGCCTTTCTCCTGCAGCTTGTCCATCACCTTCTGGCCCACGGGGCCGTCGAGCACGGCGTCGGCTTCCTGCGCATTGTTGAACAGGAAGGGCGTGTCCCAGATCGCCATCTCCTTGGTGATGCCCACCAGCGTGGCGGTGGAGCCCACCATCATTTCCTGCGCGCCGCCGATGAGGGCCTGCTGCATCTGCACGTCCGAGCCCAGCGCGGCGGCACCGATGGCGCGCACGCGCATCTTGCCGCCCGAGGCTTTCTCCACCTCCTGCGCGAACAGCTTGACCGCGCGGCCCTGGTTGGAGTCTTCGTTGAGGCCGTAGCCGAAACGGATGATGCGCGGCTTGAAGTCCTGCGCATGGGCCAGGCCGCCGGCCACGGTGGCCAGGGCCACCGACAGCGTGATGGCGAGTTGCTTGAATTTCATGGTCATCTCCTGGGTTGTTGGCGGCGTGCGCCGTCGGGTGAAAACGGGAAGGGGTTCAGAACATCCACTTGAGCGGCTGCAACACGATCGCGGGGAAGCCGATCAGCAAGGCCAGCATGGCGACATAGACCAGCAGGAAGGGCATCACCCCGCGGATCACCGGCTCCATGCGCAGGCCGCCCACGCCGGCCACCACGTTGAGCACCGTGCCCACGGGCGGCGTGAGCAGGCCCAGGCAGCCGATGAAGATGAAGACGAAGCCGAAGTACACCGGGTCGATGCCGGCCTTGGCGGCGAGCGGCGCGAGCACCGGCGCCAGGATGAGGATGGTGGGCGTGAGGTCCATCACCATGCCCACGGCGAGCAGGAACACGGCCACCACCACCATGAAGAGGTAGGGGTTCTGCAGCAGGGGGCCCATCACGCCGGCCAGTTCGTTGGGCAGGTCGGCCAGGGTGATCATGTAGCTGGCCGCCGTGGCGGCGCCGCACAGGAACATCACCACGCCGGTGGTGCGGGCGGCGTCCACGAACACGCGGTACAGGCCCGCCACGCTGAGCTCGCGGTACACGAACATGGCCACGATCAGCGCGTACACGGCCGCCACCACCGCCGCCTCGGTGGGCGTGAACAGGCCCAGCCGAAGGCCGCCGATGATGATGACCGGCATGAACAGCGCCCAGATGCTGGAGCTGAGCACCGCGCGGCGCTGCGCCCAGCTGGTCTTGTCGGCCACGGGCAGCTGTTCCTTGCGCGAGATGCGGCGCCACACCAGGACCAGGCTCACCGCCATCAGCAGGCCGGGCACGATGCCCGCGAGGAAGAGCTTGCTGATCGAGGTGTTGGTGGTCACGCCGTAGATCACCATGGGCATGGACGGCGGGATGATGGGCGCGATGATGCCGCCCGAGGCGATGAGGCCGGCGCTGGTGCCCTCGGGGTAGCGCTGCTGGCGCATCATGGGCAGCAGCAGCGTGGCCAGCGCGGCGGTGTCGGCGATGGCCGAGCCGCTCATCGAGGCCAGCATGACCGAGGCCGCGATCGCCACGTAGCCCAGGCCGCCCGGGATGTGGCCCACGAAGGCGCGCGCCAGGTCGATGATGCGCCGGCTCAGGCCACCGGCGTTCATGAGCTCGCCGGCCAGGATGAAGAAGGGCACGGCCAGCAGGGGGAAGCTGTCGAAGCCGGCCTGCACGTTCTGCGCCAGCAGCTGGGCGTCGAAGAAGTCGAGATGCACCATCAGCGCCAGCGCGGTGAGCATGAGCGCGAAGGCGATCGGCACGCCCACCGTCATGGCGGCGAACAGCACCAGCAGGAAGAGCGCGATGGTCATGCGGCACCTCCCTCGCGCCCGCCACGCAGCTCGTTGGCGGCCTGCAGCACCAGCAGCAGGGCCATGCACACGCCCATGACGAAGATGGCGCCCGCCGCCAGCGCCAGCGGGTAGTTCATCACCGGGCTGCGGCTGTTCATGCCCACCACCACCTGGGCCCAGGCGCCGGTGATGAGGTAGTAGAGCGACAGGCCGATGAGCGCGCGCGTGAGCCAGCGCAGGGCCGCGGCGGGCTTGCCGCTCAGGCGCGTGGTCACCAGATCGAAGCCCAGGTGCTTGCCCTCGGCGAAGGTCAGCGTGGCCGCGACGGAGACCAGCCAGACGAACAGCAGGCGGGACAGTTCTTCCGACACCACCCAGCCCGTGCCCCACACGTAGCGCAGCACCACGTTGCCGAACACCGCCACCACCATGCCCAGCAGGCACAGGGCCAGCAGGCCCTCGGCCAGGTGCTTGATCGCGTTCAAGGCCTTCATGCGCGCACCTCCTCGCCCGGCGCGGGCACGGAGCGCACCCAGTCGGCCACGGCATCCACGAGCTCGGGCAGCGGACGCATGGCATCCAGCGCCAGCACGCCGGGCTCCAGCGAAGGATCTTCCAGCGCCTCGAACTGGCTGTCGACCAGGCTCACCGGGAACAGGTGGCCGGGGCGCGTGGCCACGCGATCGCGCGCCTGCTCGCGGCTCAGTTGCAGGAACACGAAGCGCAGGCCCGGCGCGGCGGCGCGCAGGCGCTCGCGGTAGCGGCGCTTGAGCGAGGAGCAGGTGAGCACGGCGCCGTCGGCGCGCGCGGCGAGCTGGGCCGCCAGGGTGTCGAGCCAGGCGGCGCGGTCGTCGTCGCTGAGGGCGATGCCGCCGCGCATCTTGGCCAGGTTGGCCGGCGGGTGGAAATCGTCGCCCTCCAGCAGCGGCAGGCCCAGCGCGGCAGCGCTCTGCTGGCCGAGGCTGGATTTGCCGCAACCGGCCACGCCCATGACGACGAGGCGGGTAGGAACAGGGTTCAAAGCCATTTGGTAGCGCTGTCCAATGAATCCGAAAGAAACGGCCCTGGGAACAGGACCGTCTGCGGGCGTCGCGTTCACTCGGGGATCGCTCTGAACTGTGTGATGATCAGGGCGAATCCGGATGCGAAGCCCGCTATGGTAGCGCTATCCTATTGCCGATCCGCACCACCCATCGACAGGGAAAACCCTTGCCCCCCACCCCGCCGCCGACCGAACGCCGCCGCCGCCCCAGCGGGCGCATCACCCTGCAGGACGTGGCCCGCGAGGCCGAGGTCAGCCCCATCACCGCCTCGCGCGCGCTGCGCGGCGAGCGCGGCGTGGCCGCCGAACTGGTGGAGCGGGTGAAGACCGCCGCCGATCGCCTGGGCTACGTGCCCGACCCGGCGGCGCGCGCCCTCGCCTCGGCGCGCGGCACCCAGGTGCCGGTGCTGGTGCCACTGCTGTCCAACGCCCTGTTCGTGGACGTGATCGAGGCCGTGCACCGCGTGCTGCTGCCGCACGGCTACCAGCCGCTGATCGGCGTGACGCACTACGACCCGATGGAAGAAGAGCAGCTGCTGCGCAGCTACCTCGCGCAGCGCCCGGCCGGCGTGCTGCTCACCGGCTTCGACCGCACCGAGGCCGCGCGCCAGATGGTGGCGGCCAGCGGCATGCCCTGCGTGTACCTGATGGAGCTGACCGAGGCGCCCGGCGTGCACTGCGTGGGCTTCTCGCAGCAGGACGCGGGCCACGCCATCACCCAGCACCTGCTGGACCGGGGGCGCCGGCGCATCGCCTTCGTGGCCGCGCAGCTGGACCCGCGCGTGCTGCAGCGCGCCGAGGGCTACCGCCGCTGCCTGCGCGCGGCCGGCCTGTACGACGCCCGGCTCGAACTGCTGAGCCCGCAGCCCTCGTCCATGCGCCTGGGCGGCGAGCTGCTGGAGGACCTGCTGCGCACCCGGCCCGAGGTGGACGCGGTCTTCTTCTGCAACGACGACCTGGCGCAGGGCGGCCTGCTCGCGGCCTTGCGCCTGGGCGTGAGCGTGCCGCAGCGGCTGGCGGTCGCGGGCTTCAACGACCTGTCGGGCAGCGACCAGATGCTGCCGCCGCTGACCACCGTGCGCACGCCGCGCCGCGCCATCGGCGAGACGGGCGCGCGCATGCTGTTGTCGCTGCTGCGCGGGGAGGCGGTGCCCACCAACAGCGCCGACCTGGGCTTCGAGCTGGTGGTGCGCGGCAGCAGCTGAGCCGCGGTGCCGGCCGGGCGGCCCTGTTACAGATGGCAACCAGCGCCGCCCGCTGCCTTAACCCGGCTTAACTTGGGCGTTGGACAATCCCCGCCCATGTTTTCGAACCTCCCCCGCCGGGCGACGCTTGCCCTGGCGCTCGCCGCCGCCGTTGCCGCCGCGCTGCCAGCCAGCGCCCCCGCCTTCGAACTCCCCTCGCTCGACCCCATCGTCCACTACCAGCCCAAGCTGCCCCTGCAGGTGCTGACGGCCGATGGCGAAGAGATCGCGCAGTTCGGCGCCGAGCGGCGCGAGTACGTGCCGCTGGAGCGCATTCCCCTGCAGCTGCAGCAGGCCGTGCTGTCCGTGGAGGACGCGCGCTTTCGCGAGCATTCCGGCGTGGACCCCAAGGGCATGGCGCGCGCGCTGGTGGCCGCCATCACCGGCGGGCGCAAGCAGGGCGCCTCCACCATCACGCAGCAATTGGTGCGCACCATGCTGCTCACGCGCCAGTTCTCGGCCGAGCGCAAGGCCAAGGAGATCTGGCTGGCGCTCAAGCTGGAGAACGAGATCTCCAAGGACCGCATCCTGGAGATCTACCTCAACGAAATATTCCTGGGCCAGCGCGCCTACGGCTTCGCCGCCGCCGCGATGACCTACTTCGGCAAACCGCTGGACAAGCTCACGCTGGCCGAGAACGCCATGCTCGCGGGCCTGCCGCAGAACCCGTACTACGCCAACCCGGTGGCCAACCTGGAGCGCGCCACGCAGCGCCAGCGTGTGGTGCTGGAGCGCATGCGCGCCACCGACGCCATCACCGACGAACAGCTGGCCCAGGCCAAGGCCGAGAAGCTGCGCCTGCGCACGCCCGGCCAGCGCAGCGTGCACGCGGCGCACGTGGCCGAGATGGCGCGGCAGGCGGTGGTGGAGCGCTTCGGCACCGAGGCCTACTCCAAGGGCCTGCGGGTGACCACCTCGCTGCTGGCGGCCGATCAGCGCGCGGCGCACGCGGCCGTGCAGCGCGGTGTGCTGGCCTTCGACCGCCGCGGCGCCTGGCGCGGACCGGAAGACAAGGAAACCCTGCCCGCTGGCAACGGCGCCGAGCTGGAGCGCGCCGCCGCCGAGGCCCTGAAGGACCACCGCGACGACGAGACCCTGCGCGTGGGCATCGTGCTCGACGCCAGCGCCAAGGCCCTGCGGGTGCAGCTCGCCAGCGGCGAACGCATCAGCGTGCAGGGCGAGGGCCTGCGCTGGGCGCAGCGCGGACTGGACGCCAAGGCCAAGGCGCCCCTGAAGATCGAACGCGGCGCCATCGTGCGCGTGGTGAGCACCGGCAAGACCAAGGACAGGAAGGGCGATGTCTGGGCCATCTCGCAATGGCCCGAGGCCGAGGCCGCGCTCGTTTCCATGGACCCGCGCACCGGCCGCATCCGCGCGCTGGTGGGCGGCTTCGACTTCACGCGCCAGCCCTTCAACCACGTGACGCAGGGCTGGCGCCAGCCGGGCTCGGCGCTCAAGCCGCTGCTGTACTCGGCCGCGCTGGAGTCGCGCGTGATGCCGGCCACGGTGGTGGACGACCTGCCCTTCACCGCCGCCAATGGCTGGAGCCCGTCCAACAGCAACGGCCAGCACCAGGGGCCGATCAGCGTGCGCGAGGCGCTGGCGCGCTCCAGCAACCTGGCCAGCGTGCGCGTGCTGCAGCACACCGGCACGCCGGCCGCGCGCGACTGGCTCGCCCGCTTCGGCCTGGACCCCGCGCGCCAGCCCGACGACCTGACCCTGGCCCTGGGCACCGGCAGCGTCACGCCGCTGCAGATGGCCCAGGCCTACGCCACGCTGGCCAATGGCGGCTGGCGCGTCTCGCCGGTGGTGATCGAGAAGATCACCGACGCGCAGGGCAAGCTGCTGTTCGAGGCGCCCCCCGCCGCGCCGCTGGCGGAAGAAGACCGCGCCATCCCGGCGCGCAACGCCTACGTGATGGGCAGCCTGCTCAACGAGGTGACGCGCAGCGGCACCGCCGCGCGCGCGCAGGCCGTGCTCAAGCGCACCGACATCTATGGCAAGACCGGCACCACCAACGACGCGGTCGACGCCTGGTTCGCGGGCTACCAGCCCACGCTGGCCGCCACCGTGTGGGTGGGCTACGACCAGCCGCGCAGCCTGGGCCGCAGCGAATCGGGCGGGCGCGCGGCGCTGCCGATCTGGATCGACTACATGGGCGCGGCGCTCAAGGGCCAGCCCGTGGTGCCGGTGGCCGCACCGCCCGAGGGCCTGGTGCGCGAAGGCGATGACTGGCTCTACGCCGAGTGGCGCGACGGCGGCTGGGTGTCGCAGATCTCGGACACCGCCGGCACCCAGTACAAGACGAACTTCGGTGGCGAGATCGGCAAGCTTTTTGATTCCATCGGCAACTGGCTGCGCAGCGGCACGCGGCCGACGCCGCCCGGCGAGTGAGGCCGGGCGCGGCCCCGCCACCGGGGCCTTGGCCGCTCAGCCAGGGGCCGTGGCCTCGTCCAACAGGCGCCAGAGCCCGGTGTCTTGCCGCCCGTCGCGCAGCTGCCGGGACACCGCCCGCACCAGGTCGGGGTCGATCGTTTCCGTCGGCCCCGTGAGCAGTTCGCGCAGGGTGGACGGGTCGAGCAGGCCCAGGCGCATCACGCGCACGATCTCCGGCGCATGGGCTTCGCTGCGGTGCCTGACGGCCGCGCGGCGCGTGTCGATGGTCACCCCGCTCAGCGACAGCAGATCGCTCATGGGCAGCCACTCCTGCTTCAAGAAGCCCTCGGCGAGATCGGGATCGTTGTGCAGGTGGCAGAAGAAGAAGGCCCTGAGCCCGCCCACGCAGTGGGCCAGGAAGTAGTCGCCCCGGCCCAGGCTTCGCCACAAGGGCTTGGCGAACACGTCCCTGACACCCGCCCAGGGCGATGGTCCGCTGGACACCAGATGCGTACTCCCCAGCAGCAGGTTCTTCCAGGCCACCGCACGCAGGGCCTGCAGCGTCGCGCCCCCCGGCAAAGGATGGGGCAGGCTCATGTACACGGCGCGGACCCGGTCGAAGGTCTGGAGGAAGTCGATGAGTGTTTTCACCAGACCCACATCGCGCGGCCCCGTCATGCCGCCGCCGCAGACGATCCTCAGCTCGCGCAATGTGTCGTGCCGCTGCGGATTCGTCAGGGCCTGCAGGAGCGCCACGGTGGTGTCCACCCGGAGGGTTCCCAGTGTCAGGTTCTGGGGGTGCAGCCATTCCACGAGCCAGGCCGCCAGCGGGGCGTCGTCCGCGTGGTGCACGCCCAGGCGGACCGTCTCCACGCGGGCCATGGGCCGCAGGGGCAGCCCTTCTGGCGCCGCCCAGCCGTCGACCACCGCCAGGGGCTGGATGTCCACCTCGACCTGGCGCAGCGAAGGCTGCCCCACCACCCGGGTCCACAGCAGCATCCAGGCCGGACCGTCCAGGTGCCCGCACACCCGCAGTTCGATCGAATGCAGCAGGGGACGGGGCGTCGCCAGCCACTCGGCCAGCGGCCCGGCGGTGGCGCTGGTGAGCGAGAGGTTCAGGCACAGGGGCACCCGGGCATTCGCCAGGCGCGTGTAGGCCCCCGCATCGGGCAAGGCCGCGAGACGCCACTGGTGGCCGGGGCTGAGCACCGCCACGGCGCGCAGCAGGGCGTCTTCCCCGGGGGTCTTCATGGCGAGCGCCGACAGCACGCTGGCCACCTGTATTTCCGGGGCACGGTCCAGCGCCTTGCACAGCGCCATGTTCAGGAAGTCGGCGAGCGTTGGGTCGGGCGGGCTCCGAACCCAGGCCGGGTCGCCCACGATCAAGGGGCGCACCGAAGCGCCACTCAATACGAGGCAGGCCTTGGAGCCGGCGAGCGCCCAGCGCAGGGGCGCGGGGATCGGCCGCTGGATGTCGTGGTCCACCGTGACCGTGAGGCCCGCCAGCCGGCCTTGCGCCGCCAGGAGGTCCAGGGCGGCCAGCAAGGGCACCAGGGCCGCGGCTTCGATGTGGACCGACAGGTGCAGGTGCAGGGCCGGCACCTCGGCGTCGGCCCGCTGCAGGGACTGGACCAGCGCATCGACCGCGCTCGGCCCGTCGATGCGGATCGGCTGCGCGCCGGCGTTGGAGGGAGCGTCGCGGGCGGGCGTGCGCCTCTGCGGATCGGTGGTGCGCGTGAGCTGGACGGACGAGAGCGATCGTTGAAAGCGTTGCATGGCGGGCGCAGGGGAACGGGCGTTGCGGGAATCGAACCCGCCCTGCGTTGCCGCGGTGGGCGGTTCGTTCCCCCGCCGCGCCCGGCTTGAGCGAACCCAAAGAACCCGCTCCCCTCCGCAGGCGCCGCTCAGCCCGCCAGCCGCCGCGCGTACTCCGCCTCCAGCCGCGTGTGCAGCGCCCAGTAGCGCGGCCGGGCCTCGCCCCGCACCCGCGTCACCAGCAGGTCCAGGTGGGCGTGCCAGCCGGCCGAGACACTGAGCATGTCGTCCATGCCACGCAGGCGCTGGTGCGTGACCACCAGGCGCACGCCGCCGCGCGACTCGTTCAACTCGTAGCGCACCTCGCCCTGGTCGCCCCAGGTGTGGGCCAGCAGGCGCGGCGGCTCGCAGGCCGTCACCACACCGCTCAGTTGCGCACTGTCGGCCATGTCCGCGTACTTGGGCGGCGCGGGGTCGTCGGCGTAGGTCAGCTCCGCGTGGCGGAACTCCAGGCGCACCGCGCCACCCACGCGCAGCTCCAGCGTGCCGCGCGCCATCCACTGCGCGCGCTTGTCGTTGTCGGTGATCCAGGCCCAGATGTCCTGCACCGAGCCGGGCAGGTGGCGTTCGATGCGCACGGTGTCGTTCGACAGCCGTTCGCCGTAGAGGGAATCCGTCGTCATGGTTTTCTCCGTTGGGGGGATGAAGGCGCGGCGCGCACCAGGCGCTCGAGGGTGTCGAGCCGCTCGGTCCAGAACCGCTCGTAATGGCGCAACCACTCCATGCCCGCGTGCAGCGGCCCGGCCTCGAGGCGGCAGGTGTGCGTGCGCCCTTGCACCGTGCGCCGCACCAGGCCGGCGCGCTCCAGCACCTGGATGTGCTTGGAGGCGGCCGCCAGCGACATGTCCAGCGGCGCGGCGAGCTCGCTCACCGACAGCGCCTCGCTCGCCAGGCGTTGCAGCATGTCGCGGCGCGTGGGGTCGGCCAAGGCCTTGAAGACGGCGTCGAGGTTGCCGGAGGAATGTTGTTCAACCATGTGATTGAATTTAATCGCGCGACCGCAATTATTCAACCGCTTGGTTTACTTTTTCGACGAACGGCAGGGCCATGAAAAAAGCCGGCGCAAGGCCGGCTTCGTCGGGGTGCGAGGCGCTCAGGCCGCGCAGAGCCGCGCCTTTGCCTCGGCGTACTCGCGCCGGAAGCGCGCCACCAGTTCGCCTGCGCCCATCACCTCGCGGATGGCGCCGATGCCCTGGCCGCAGCCCCAGATGTCGCGCCAGGCCTTGGCCGCGTTGCTGCCTTCGCCGGTGGAGAAGTTCATCTTGCTCGGGTCGCTCTGCGGCAGGTTCTCCGGGTCCATGCCGGCGTTGCGGATGGAGCCCTTGAGGTAGTTGCCGTGAATGCCGGTGTAGAAGTTGCTGTAGACGATGTCGTCGGAGTTGCTGTCCACGATCATCTGCTTGTAGCCCTCGACCGCGCGCGCCTCGTGCGTGGCGATGAAGGCCGAGCCGATGTAGGCCAGGTCCGCGCCCATGGCCTGCGCGGCCAGGATGGCGCCGCCTGAGGCAATGGCGCCCGACAGCGCCACCGGGCCGCCGAACCACTCGCGGATCTCCTGGACCATGGCGAAGGGACTCTTCACGCTGGCATGGCCGCCCGCGCCCGCGGCCACGGGAATCAGGCCGTCGGCGCCCTTTTCGATCGCCTTGTGCGCGAACACGTTGTTGATGACGTCGTGCAGGACGATGCCGCCCCAGGCGTGCACGGCCTGGTTCACGTCCTCGCGCGCGCCCAGGCTGGTGATGACGATGGGCACCTGGTACTTGGCGCACAGCTGCATGTCGTGCTCGAGCCGGTCGTTGCTCTTGTGCACGATCTGGTTGATGGCGAAGGGTGCGGCCGGGTTGTCGGGGTGGGCCTTGTTGTGCGCGGCCAGGCCTTCGGTGATCTCGGCCAGCCACTCGTCCAGCTGCGAGGCCGGGCGCGCGTTGAGCGCCGGCATCGATCCCACCACGCCTGCCTTGCACTGCGCCAGCACGAGCTTGGGGTTGCTGATGATGAACAGCGGCGAGCCGATCACCGGGAACTTGAGGTTCTTGAGGACCGGGGGCAGGTAACGCTCGGGTGCGGGCATGTTGTCTCCGTGAAGGGGATCGGTCGGGGTCGTTCAGAAGGCTTCGATGGCCATCGCCGTCACGCCCTCGGCGCCGTCGACGATGGAGGCGGCCACGCCCGGCGCGCGGCTGAGGATGTGGTCGGCATAGAAACGCGCGGTGGTGATCTTCGCGTCCATGAAGGCCTTGTCCTGTCCCTTGGCCGACAGCGCCTCGGCCACCAGCAGCGCGCGCGCCATCTGCCAGCCCGCCACCAGATTGCCGGCGAGCATGAGGTAGGGCACGCTGCCCGCGAAGGCGGCGTTGGGGTTGCCCTTGGTGTTGGCGACGATGAAGTCCACCGCCTGCTCGAAGGCCTCGCGCGCGGCCGCCAGGCGCTTGCCCACGGCCTGGGCATTGCTGCTGCCTTTGGCGAGCTCGGCCTCGGTCTGGCGGATCTGCGCGGCGATGGCCTTGGCCACGGTGCCGCCGTCGCGCGCGGTTTTGCGGCCCACCAGGTCGTTGGCCTGGATCGCCGTGGTGCCCTCGTAGATGGTGAGGATCTTGGCGTCGCGGTAGTGCTGGGCCGCACCGGTCTCCTCGATGAAGCCCATGCCGCCGTGCACCTGCACACCCAGGCTGGTGACCTCCAGGCTCATCTCGGTGCTGTAGCCTTTCACCAGCGGCACCAGGAATTCGTAGAAGGCCTGGTTCTGCTTTCTCACCTCGGCATCGGCGTGGTGGTGGGCGGCGTCGTAGGCGGCCGCAGCCACGCTGGCCATGGCACGGCACCCCTCGGTGGCGGCGCGCATGGTCATGAGCATGCGTTTGACGTCGGGGTGGTGGATGATGGGCGCGGCGGTGTTCATGCTGCCGTCCACCGGGCGGCTCTGCACGCGCTCGCGCGCGTAGCCCACGGCCTGCTGGTAGGCGCGCTCGCTGATGGCGATGCCCTGCACGCCGACCGCGTAGCGCGCCGCGTTCATCATGATGAACATGTACTCGAGGCCGCGGTTCTCCTGACCGACCAGGGTACCGATCGCACCGCCCTTGTCACCGTATTGAAGAACGGCCGTCGGGCTGGCCTTGATGCCCAGCTTGTGCTCGATGCTGACGCAGTGCACGTCGTTGCGAGCGCCCAGGCTGCCGTCCTGGTTGACCAGGAACTTGGGCACCGTGAACAGGCTGATGCCCTTGACGCCCTCGGGCGCGCCGGTCACGCGCGCCAGCACCAGGTGCACGATGTTGTCGGCCATGTCGTGCTCGCCGTAGGTGATGAAGATCTTGGTGCCGAAGATCTTGTAGGTGCCGTCGGGCTGTGGCTCGGCGCGCGTGCGCACGGCGGCCAGGTCCGAGCCGGCCTGCGGCTCGGTGAGGTTCATGGTGCCGGTCCACTCGCCGCTCACCAGCTTGTGCAGGTAGGTGGCCTTCTGCTCGTCGCTGCCGGCGGTCAGCAGGGCCTCGATGGCGCCGTCGGTGAGCAGGGGGCACAGCGCGAAGCTCAGGTTCGCGCTGTTGAGCATTTCGCCGCAGGCCGAGCCGATGGTCTTGGGCAGGCCCTGGCCGCCGAAATCCACCGGGTGCTGCAGGCCCTGCCAGCCGCCCTCGGCGTACTGGCGGTAGGCGTCCTTGAAGCCGGGCGTGGTGGTGACCACGCCGTCCTTCGCCCAGGAAGGCTTGAGGTCGCCCTCGCGGTTGAGCGGTGCCACCACGCCTTCGTTGAGCTTGGCGCACTCCTCCAGCACGGCCTGGGCGGTCTCCAGGCCCGAGTCCTCGAAACCGGGCAGTTGAGCCACCTGGTCGATGCGCGCCAGGTGCTCGATGTTGAACAGCATGTCCTTGACGGGGGCGGTATAGCTCATGGCTCAGTGTCTCCAGGGGGCGCCCACACGGAAAGCGGTCGGCGCGGTGCAAAAAAAGGGCATCGCACGCGATGCCCTTGAGGGACTCTTTCGTTCAGAGCGCCTTGACCAGCTCGGGCACGGCCTCGAACAGATCGGCCTCCAGGCCGTAGTCGGCCACGCTGAAGATGGGGGCCTCAGGGTCCTTGTTGATGGCCACGATCACCTTGGAGTCCTTCATGCCCGCCAGGTGCT
>VFQN01003481.1_pt1 | contig 22387 bp, 16 predicted proteins | sample 3512371 | NCBI WGS metagenome assembly VFQN01 (sample SAMN10412370, study PRJNA504923) | tailings metagenome | isolation source: Replicate 2 from Balatoc abandoned mine | place: Philippines: Itogon, Benguet | collected 2017-08-28
CTTCATTTACTTCAACTAAATGCAACCACTCGATGGCTCTAAGATTCATCACAGAGCGATAGAAGATACAAACTGTATTCACACTAAAGAATACATCAATAAATTCAAAATGTAAATCAGTGAACTTTGTTAAAGCTTTTCTCCAATAATCACCAACAGCTTCTTTTCCTTTCAACGTACCATGACTTTCTGGTGAGAATTTTACAATAAATGGAGAAGACATTTCAAAATCTTCCGTATAATGAGATAATATTCTATCTAAATTATGTGAATTCCATGATTCAATCCATTCTTGTGCAATTGTTTCAGCAATTTGACGATTTAAAGGTAACATCTTCTCTTATATCTTATATATATATAAGGGTACCATCGCTATATAATAGATTAACTATTATATAGCGATGGTGTTAAGATATTATATATAATATGTAATATGGAGTTAACATCACTTCCTGATGTAATATTCTCTATTCTTCAAACTTTTCTATCAAAAGATGATTATCATTATCTTATGAATACTTCAAAAATTTATTTTGAAAGATTAAAGATAGAAACAATCTATTTTTTCTTATCTCGTAAAATGAGAGAAGCCTATCTACTTGATAATGATTTCCAGGAGAAACTATTAGGAAAGGTGAAGGATGGTTGGAAGCAAATAGGAATATCATTTCCAAAAAGATTGATCAGGTTATCGCTTGATCTTATCCCTAACGATTTACCTTTACACACCGTTACATTTCAAGTACTTAAGGGCATACCTGCTTCAACGTTTCTCCAAAAGTTTCGCAATGTGCAAACGATTACTATCCCAAATGGGAAATTAACAAAGCTTCCAGATCTACCAAATACTCAATCTCTTACACTCAGTTGGTGTGAGGAACTCATCGATGCTTCAAATCTTTCACATTTAACTCATTTAACTGTTTCAAGTGCCTCATCTCTTCAAGATATACATCCCTTACAGGATATTCCTTCTTTATCACTTAGCGGTTGTGATCAGATTCTAGATTTCACGATGTTAGGAAGACAGACATCCCTGTCATTAAACCATTGTAATCATTTAAGAACTGTTGAAAACTTTCGTAATGTTCGAGTCTTACAAATTTCAAACTGTTTCTCGGTCACTGACATTTCATCACTACATGGTGTATATGATTTAAGTCTGATCCGTTGTCCAGGTATTCAAGATATCTCAGGACTAGGGAATCATTATCGATTGAAGATTGAGAGTACCATGGATCTGATAGGATATGATAGTTTAACCTGTATCCCACATGTTAGTTTAAGTGGATGTAATATTTCTGATGTGAGTGTTCTTCAGTATGCGAAAACAGTCTCTCTGGCGGAAGTCAAGAAAGTTCAAGATCTAAGTTGGTTAACGAATGTAAAAGTTGTTAATTTATCTTCCGTAAATTCCTATTGCAGCGTTGGAGAATTAAAAGATATTCCGCATCTTATAATTCATTCAAGACAGGCAATATTATCTAAATTTCGAAATCATCGATTAGATGTCCACATTCATCCCAAGTCATTCCCTGACTTCGCCCTCTTCAGTAAAGTGCTGCATTTATCTCTACAAATAATTAATGGACTGTCTACTTCTCCCAGAAAGTTTGCACATTCTGATTTACTTCATTTGAAAGATGCTCAATCTATACAGTTTAAGGACTTCAACTCATTGTTGCATGTGAAAGGGTTGGGAAAGGTTCCATCGTTACAGTTTATTAGCTGCCATGATCTAAACGACATTAGTGATCTAGGTGATAATCGATCTGTGCTATTAGAGTATTGCTCGAAAGTTGAAGATGTGAGTAGTTTAGCTACTGTACCTATAGTCACAATAAAGAATTGTTTTCGAGTCAAAGACTGCAGTACCATATCCAATGTACCTCGATTAAAGTTTCTAGAATATATTCTAGATCGTTGAAAAAGATTGTGCGTAAAATGTATTTTAAAGTAAATTCTTATTCAATAACTGTTATCTATGAAAATCTCTCTTAAATCATATCAAAGCATTCTTTTGCAAGGGAAAAATAACCTTTTCTAAGGAGATAATTATTTCGTTCCAACTTTGCCACCACCAAAGTTAGGCACAGGCTTTTTCAAGACTTTTTTGTTGTTACTTCCACCGTTAGAAGTTCCTGAGGTAGTCTTCGGTTCTATCTTGACTTTTCTGGAGTCTTGCTTTTCTACTAGCTTTGATTTTAATTTATCTTTTGCATATTCTTTCTCATAATTTGGCATAGGGCGAGAACCAATCCTGTATTGATGAAGTTCCGCTAACCTCTTTCAATATTAAATGGTTAAAGGGTGCAATTATATTGATCAGGAAATTTGCTTACTCGATTCTGTTCGATTTGCATTGCAAGGAAGCTATCTTCATCCAAGGAATCAATTAACTGTTGAGAAATTGTATTCGGATCTGTGTTAGTAGTTGTGGTTCCAGTGCCAACAGTCTTCCCTTTCGACTTTGACTTCTTCTTAGCCTTTTTCTTATTACCACCAGTTTTAGAATTTTCAGCTTTTTGCGAGTTATTAATTTTGTCAGCTTCTTCGTTCTTCTCTTCTTCATCCTCATCATCTTCTTCGCTATCATACTTTTCATCTTTCTGCGGTTGGCTATCCTCCATTTGTTCTAAAAGATCCTCCTGAGTCTCTGTTTTCACCCTTTCTTCTGCCACATCGAATTCTTCCTTCTTCTTCACTTCTTTTTCATTAAAGGGGAACTTAGAGACCGACACAAAACGTTGCTTGCCTTCGCCTGAAGATTCATGATACAGTACAAACTCGGTCGCCAATTCATGCACCTTCAACCTCAAGAAGGATGATAAGGATGAAGGAAATTGTAAAGACACAGGTGAACTACTCGAAGCAGCACTTTTGGGATTTGAAGATGTACTCGAGGTCACGAGAAGATGATTGAATAGGATCGTAGAATCTTTCTTTTGAACAAGTTTGCCTCCTTTCAATTCCCCGTCCCGAAACTTGACCAAAATATCTCTAATTTGTGAAATTACTCTCTCATTCCTTTCTTCTTCACTTACTGGTAGTTGTTCTTTCTTTTTAATTGTCGAAATTGAAGAGCTCTTGATATTTTTTTCTTTCTTTTCAGCTTCGGTGTCATTTTGTTGTCGTTCCTTCCTTTCAGCGAAAACCTCTTTAAGTCTTTCAATAGAATAGCCAGAGTTCAAATCACTATCAGGAAGAAGTGAAGAATGAATTGCTAAGAACTCTGACATGTAAAAATCCACTGGAACAACCTCACCAAACTCTTCGACGTGTTCGATCAAAGTATTAATAAACCGATCAGTGCGACAAGTTTCAGCATCGCAAACTATCGTTAGGTGGCGCTTTGCTCGAGTAATCGCAACATTTATGCGACGATTTTCACCAAGAAATCCGACAATCTTTGACTCATTGGATCGAACCAAGGAAATCAAGATGCATTCCCTTTCTCCACCCTGAAATCCGTCAATCGTCTTTATTTCAATTCCATCTAAACAGATTTGCTTATTATCCTTCACATCGTTAAGAGGGGTGGGAGGGAAGGAAGAGTTAAAAGAGGATAAGTAAGGAGCAAAAGCCTGCTTCAATAAATCTAAAAGCCTGCTTCATTTACTTCAACTAAATGCAACCACTCGATGGCTCTAAGATTCATCACAGAGCGATAGAAGATACAAACTGTATTCACACTAAAGAATACATCAATAAATTCAAAATGTAAATCAGTGAACTTTGTTAAAGCTTTTCTCCAATAATCACCAACAGCTTCTTTTCCTTTCAACGTACCATGACTTTCTGGTGAGAATTTTACAATAAATGGAGAAGACATTTCAAAATCTTCCGTATAATGAGATAATATTCTATCTAAATTATGTGAATTCCATGATTCAATCCATTCTTGTGCAATTGTTTCAGCAATTTGACGATTTAAAGGTAACATCTTCTCTTATATCTTATATATATATAAGGGTACCATCGCTATATAATAGATTAACTATTATATAGCGATGGTGTTAAGATATTATATATAATATGTAATATGGAGTTAACATCACTTCCTGATGTAATATTCTCTATTCTTCAAACTTTTCTATCAAAAGATGATTATCATTATCTTATGAATACTTCAAAAATTTATTTTGAAAGATTAAAGATAGAAACAATCTATTTTTTCTTATCTCGTAAAATGAGAGAAGCCTATCTACTTGATAATGATTTCCAGGAGAAACTATTAGGAAAGGTGAAGGATGGTTGGAAGCAAATAGGAATATCATTTCCAAAAAGATTGATCAGGTTATCGCTTGATCTTATCCCTAACGATTTACCTTTACACACCGTTACATTTCAAGTACTTAAGGGCATACCTGCTTCAACGTTTCTCCAAAAGTTTCGCAATGTGCAAACGATTACTATCCCAAATGGGAAATTAACAAAGCTTCCAGATCTACCAAATACTCAATCTCTTACACTCAGTTGGTGTGAGGAACTCATCGATGCTTCAAATCTTTCACATTTAACTCATTTAACTGTTTCAAGTGCCTCATCTCTTCAAGATATACATCCCTTACAGGATATTCCTTCTTTATCACTTAGCGGTTGTGATCAGATTCTAGATTTCACGATGTTAGGAAGACAGACATCCCTGTCATTAAACCATTGTAATCATTTAAGAACTGTTGAAAACTTTCGTAATGTTCGAGTCTTACAAATTTCAAACTGTTTCTCGGTCACTGACATTTCATCACTACATGGTGTATATGATTTAAGTCTGATCCGTTGTCCAGGTATTCAAGATATCTCAGGACTAGGGAATCATTATCGATTGAAGATTGAGAGTACCATGGATCTGATAGGATATGATAGTTTAACCTGTATCCCACATGTTAGTTTAAGTGGATGTAATATTTCTGATGTGAGTGTTCTTCAGTATGCGAAAACAGTCTCTCTGGCGGAAGTCAAGAAAGTTCAAGATCTAAGTTGGTTAACGAATGTAAAAGTTGTTAATTTATCTTCCGTAAATTCCTATTGCAGCGTTGGAGAATTAAAAGATATTCCGCATCTTATAATTCATTCAAGACAGGCAATATTATCTAAATTTCGAAATCATCGATTAGATGTCCACATTCATCCCAAGTCATTCCCTGACTTCGCCCTCTTCAGTAAAGTGCTGCATTTATCTCTACAAATAATTAATGGACTGTCTACTTCTCCCAGAAAGTTTGCACATTCTGATTTACTTCATTTGAAAGATGCTCAATCTATACAGTTTAAGGACTTCAACTCATTGTTGCATGTGAAAGGGTTGGGAAAGGTTCCATCGTTACAGTTTATTAGCTGCCATGATCTAAACGACATTAGTGATCTAGGTGATAATCGATCTGTGCTATTAGAGTATTGCTCGAAAGTTGAAGATGTGAGTAGTTTAGCTACTGTACCTATAGTCACAATAAAGAATTGTTTTCGAGTCAAAGACTGCAGTACCATATCCAATGTACCTCGATTAAAGTTTCTAGAATATATTCTAGATCGTTGAAAAAGATTGTGCGTAAAATGTATTTTAAAGTAAATTCTTATTCAATAACTGTTATCTATGAAAATCTCTCTTAAATCATATCAAAGCATTCTTTTGCAAGGGAAAAATAACCTTTTCTAAGGAGATAATTATTTCGTTCCAACTTTGCCACCACCAAAGTTAGGCACAGGCTTTTTCAAGACTTTTTTGTTGTTACTTCCACCGTTAGAAGTTCCTGAGGTAGTCTTCGGTTCTATCTTGACTTTTCTGGAGTCTTGCTTTTCTACTAGCTTTGATTTTAATTTATCTTTTGCATATTCTTTCTCATAATTTGGCATAGGGCGAGAACCAATCCTGTATTGATGAAGTTCCGCTAACCTCTTTCAATATTAAATGGTTAAAGGGTGCAATTATATTGATCAGGAAATTTGCTTACTCGATTCTGTTCGATTTGCATTGCAAGGAAGCTATCTTCATCCAAGGAATCAATTAACTGTTGAGAAATTGTATTCGGATCTGTGTTAGTAGTTGTGGTTCCAGTGCCAACAGTCTTCCCTTTCGACTTTGACTTCTTCTTAGCCTTTTTCTTATTACCACCAGTTTTAGAATTTTCAGCTTTTTGCGAGTTATTAATTTTGTCAGCTTCTTCGTTCTTCTCTTCTTCATCCTCATCATCTTCTTCGCTATCATACTTTTCATCTTTCTGCGGTTGGCTATCCTCCATTTGTTCTAAAAGATCCTCCTGAGTCTCTGTTTTCACCCTTTCTTCTGCCACATCGAATTCTTCCTTCTTCTTCACTTCTTTTTCATTAAAGGGGAACTTAGAGACCGACACAAAACGTTGCTTGCCTTCGCCTGAAGATTCATGATACAGTACAAACTCGGTCGCCAATTCATGCACCTTCAACCTCAAGAAGGATGATAAGGATGAAGGAAATTGTAAAGACACAGGTGAACTACTCGAAGCAGCACTTTTGGGATTTGAAGATGTACTCGAGGTCACGAGAAGATGATTGAATAGGATCGTAGAATCTTTCTTTTGAACAAGTTTGCCTCCTTTCAATTCCCCGTCCCGAAACTTGACCAAAATATCTCTAATTTGTGAAATTACTCTCTCATTCCTTTCTTCTTCACTTACTGGTAGTTGTTCTTTCTTTTTAATTGTCGAAATTGAAGAGCTCTTGATATTTTTTTCTTTCTTTTCAGCTTCGGTGTCATTTTGTTGTCGTTCCTTCCTTTCAGCGAAAACCTCTTTAAGTCTTTCAATAGAATAGCCAGAGTTCAAATCACTATCAGGAAGAAGTGAAGAATGAATTGCTAAGAACTCTGACATGTAAAAATCCACTGGAACAACCTCACCAAACTCTTCGACGTGTTCGATCAAAGTATTAATAAACCGATCAGTGCGACAAGTTTCAGCATCGCAAACTATCGTTAGGTGGCGCTTTGCTCGAGTAATCGCAACATTTATGCGACGATTTTCACCAAGAAATCCGACAATCTTTGACTCATTGGATCGAACCAAGGAAATCAAGATGCATTCCCTTTCTCCACCCTGAAATCCGTCAATCGTCTTTATTTCAATTCCATCTAAACAGATTTGCTTATTATCCTTCACATCGTTAAGAGGGGTGGGAGGGAAGGAAGAGTTAAAAGAGGATAAGTAAGGAGCAAAAGCCTGCTTCAATAAATCTAATTGCCCGTTGTATGGCGTGATAATACCAATATCTTTCGCTTTAACTCCCTTTTTCACAAGATAAAGAACATGTTTTAACAGTAACTCTACTTCATGATGATTGGAATGTGATGTTGTTATTTTCTTCAGATTGTTAACAGAACTTTGCAGAGATTTATCAGCATCTTCAAACATAAACGCGTTGCTGGTATCAATCATCATCAGAACTGGTAAACCAATTTCTTCTGTGTAACTACTACTTTCCTCTGGAGGAAAAGCATTCGCTAAAGACGAAACCACTGCAGATGTTGATGCGATAGGAAGGAGATCGATTAAAGTATGATGGTGAACAGACTGATCTGAGATGACTTGATTTTGATACATGTTCTTTGACGCCCATGAGTTTATTAAATCGTTCATTCTGTATTGAATATTGAGCAACGTTACCACATCCTTAAATCTCTCATCTTTGATGACTTTTTCAAATAACGTTACGGACAGTCCTCCTTCTTCAGCCTCTTTACATTTTATTGTGGGTGGCAGTTGACAGTGATCGCCAGCTAAGATACATTTTCTTCCTTGCAGTATTGGAATCCAACAAGCAGCCTCCAAGCCTTGCGCCGCTTCATCAATAATTACAGTGTCGAATTCGATATCTCGTAATAGATGAGAGGCAGCACCCACACAAGTTGAAAGGACCAATCGAGAAGTCTTCATAATTCCATCCACTACAGCTCTCTCTCGCTGCACTGCTTCCTTTTGAATGGCTTTTAGCTCTGTTCGCAGTTCTTTTCGGGTCATTTTATTGTTCTCGTCATCGTCGGCTCGCTTATATTTGCCTGATCTCTTATCTTTGTGGCGATATAACTTTTGGCGAATATCATTCATCTCTTTTCGAACATCACTGACAATCTCCGTTCTCTATAACCGTAATACGCTATTAAGAGGAACTAAAGACATGGGGGAAACTTACTTCATCGATAGAAATGAGATAGTCTAGCGTGTAGTGCAAGATCGAGGTGCTGATTCTCGCTGGATGACCTAAGCGAACGATATGACCTCGAAGCTTGTGTAAATTTCCCGTTGGTCCTTTATGATTCTCTCTTTCGAGATGTTCCAGAATAACTGCGACTCGAGATAATATGGTATCAACAGCAATATTCGAAGGAGCACAAACCAACAACCTCTCTCCACGTAACAGAGATTGGAGAATTAATTCGATCACAGTGGAAGTCTTTCCTGTCCCAGGCTACAAAAAAGGGTTAAATATGAATCAGTAGATTTAAAAAGCTTACCGGTCCGTGAATAACTCCTACCAGCTTACTGTTTAAACAACACTCAACTGCATTCCTTTGAGATGGATTCAGATTTTGATTAATCCAACTGTCCACCTTAGTTTGGTCTTGAATCAAATAAGAAGAGAGGTTATTAGTTTGAGGAAGCCCCCTGCGATGAATTAATGAGAAGAGTGGATGAGGAGAGTCAACAAGGTGGCTTAAAGCTTCCATCATCTTTAAGTGAGTCTTTAAGGATGGACGTAGATTTAAACGATATGGAGGCTCTAATAGGGAATCATCGTAATCATCAACAACAATTTCGATAAATTGTTGGTTGCACGTTCGTACCAAACCAAAGAGCTCAGCATCATCTTCCTTCTTCAGAGAAACTTTCTCTGTCCCCATAGAAACCAAAGAAACTTCGTCCCCTACCTTAAAACCAACATGAAGAGGAAGCTTTGCCAACTTCTCTAAGGTTAAACAACATCTTCCAAACAATTCATTTCGGACTTGGGTCACATCGAGCGATAATAATGAAAGACCTTCGCTTTCACACTGCTTCCCACTAAGAGAATTTATCTTCTCAGCAAGAAGAGCAGTTTCAGATTGTGCTTCTAGCTCAAGGAGTCGTCGTTGTTCCTTAATCCAATCTTCCATCCTCGAAACTCTTGTGAAACCAGGCAAAGCAACGCTAATTTTAGAAAACGTCTCGTCGAATTAAAAAGTCCGAAAATCAAAATATCGAGAAATTCAAATTCGCATAAAATCTTGTCAGTTCAAAGTGGTGAAGTGAGTGCCTACCTCAGCATACATCAGCATTCGTAGTCCAAACAGACATATAATCACACAAAAATTAGGCGTAAATTAAGTGGTTAAACTCCTTGTTCCAAGATAGACAGTGAATTTTCAACCGCTAACTGAAGTTCTACCTTCCATCAATCCACTGTAGATCTCGAAAAAGAAAGAATTGTTGAGGTAATAACTAATTTTTCACATTCAAAAAGTGTTTTCATAGGATCAAACATTTTCTAGAAATGAACTTCTTTTTGCAAATTTTGTGCTTGGTAGTGTTAGTAAATGCAGTTGTTGGTTTTCAAATTGTGAGACCTTTGGTTCGTGTCAATCATGCACTTACAACATCCATGAACAAGCCTCTCCCTTCCCTGCTAAATCCTCTTCCAGCTTCAACGCTTGATGTCACTTCTGTCACAGACAAAAAGGAAAATTCTCTTTGGAAGAACTATGTTGCAGTCACTGACACTTTGACGAATTTGTTCCCTGTGTGGACAGTCCTGTTCGCTGGATTAGCGTTGCTCAGGCCTCAATCCTTCAGCTGGTTTAACACCAGCTATTTTACTTGGACCCTCGGTAAGATTCGTGAGATGGATTTCAATTTTTCTTAAATGATTACTTTCCTTAGGGGCTCTCATGCTTTCAATGGGAATTACTTTAACACCTGATGATTTCGTTCGAGTATCTCAACAACCCGGCGCTGTGATCATTGGATTTTTATTATGCTATGTTCTTATGCCTGCGTTAGGATATGTGTTGGGAAAAGGCTTCAAGCTACCAGTTGATTTAGTTGCTGGGTTAATTTTGGTGGGCTGCATTAATGGTGGACAAGCCTCAAATCTTTGCACCTACATTGCAAAGGGGGATGTCGCTCTTTCAGTATTAATGACCACAGTAACTACTGTGGCCGGTATTTTCATGACTCCTTTATTATGTAAGTTTATGTTAGGAACAATCGTTCCTGTCGATGCAGTGGGTATTGCGATGTCTTGTTTACAGGTTATTCTTCTTCCAATAGTTTTAGGAATGGGAATCAATAGATATTTACCAAAGCTTGTAAATGTTATGCTTCCAATTACTCCTGTCGTTGGTGTCGCTAGTACTTGTTTATTAGTTGCCTCTGCTGTTGCTCAATGTGCATCTGCCATTTTAGCGGCAGGTACTTCTTTGCAATTTCCTATTATTTTGATGCATTTGATTGGAGGTATTGCTGGTTATTGGATTCCAAGATATTTGAAGTTTACCGAAGTTCAGTGCAGAACCATTGCTATTGAAACCGCGATGAAATCATCTGCCTTCGGTTTCTTGTTAGCAAAGCTTCACTTTTCTCAATTCGGTGCAAGAATCCCTTCTGCTGTGTCAGTTGTCTGGATGGCTTTAGTTGGTGCAATTTTAGGTGTGGTTTGGAGATATATTCCAGTTAAAGAGGAAACTCCTAAACAACAAACAGCCTAGACTAAGTTAGTTGTATTATACAAGACTATATAGTGGTTCTAATATTTCCTTAATAATTTTTCTAAATGCGTTTCTAGAAGAATTTTTTAATTTTTGGATCATTTGAGGATATGCGGTAAAATTTAAAAATTCAATTCGAAAAGCGCTTTTGAGATGGAAAGACGTTTTTGTCGTTACTTCTATCCAAGCTGGGCCGTTGTTGCAAGATCGGAAAGATTAGGTGACGAGGATCCTCTTAATTTTGCTCACAATCTCTATTCTCCTCAAAGACTTGCAGAGTGATAATATTTGGAGAGCTCTGTGTTTGCTTAGCTATCTTGCTCAGTGTGCGGTAGTGATTTTAAGTTTGAATTTAAATAAGAAGATTAGGACAGTCGAGAGAAGAGATGAAGCGTGAAGGAAAGTCTCGTTATATTAGTCTGTCTATGACAGAGGAAGAAGAAGAACAAAATAAGACACAAGTTGAAAAGCTTTATAGTGAAATTTTAGAAGAGAATTTAACACCACCGGAAGTCAAAGCACGTTTAATCGAGAACACAACCTTTGAACAAAAGGAAAAGTATGTTTCAGTCCATCGTAATAAAGATAAAAGTCATACGTGGGGAGCTGTAGATTCCAAATTATTAACAAGAATGAAGCATTCGAAATATCCTGATATTGATATTCTACTTGATTTAAAAGTTCGTCTTTCGACAGCATCTCGACAATATGTTGAAAATTTTATCCAAAAAGAAGGTGTTTCAATCTTAATTGATATAATTAATAGTCGATTAAATCGAAAAGCAATCGATGAATTTGATGCTGCGACTATTTATGAGATTTTACTCTCTTGTAAATTAATTATGAATTACTCGATTGGTATGAAGGCATTTTTAGAAGTAATTGGGGGATTAGATTGTGTTGCAAGATGTCTGAATTTTAATTATAAGCCATTAGCGATATTAGTTTTAGAAATTTTATCTGTTTCATGCTATTCTGAGAGCTCTACTGATTTAGTCGTGAAAGGCATGAAGTCAATGGCTTCCATTCGTGGAGAGGCTCCTTTTGCCTGTTTGACCAGAGCTATCATGGATGAAGATGTAGAAATTAAAGCGGCGGTGATTGAGTTTATAAACTGCATCGTTGTTGGTGCTAATGTTGATACTCGTGCTTTATTAAGAAGTAATCTTGCATCGCAGAATTTAAACTTCCATTGCGAAGAGGCTCTAAAACAGTTAGATGCCGAGCTTGGTGCTGTGGAGCCAATGAACGGAGGTCGTCCAGCTTTAAGGAAGGGAGTTTCAGTCAAGAAGGTGGTGAACGTTGATAAATTAGGAACGGCGCCGCTGATAGCTTTGAAAGGGGTGCGGGCTACTTCGATGAGAGGAAGCGACCTTCAGATTAATCGATATGCCTCTGATGTGAAAAAGAAAGCGCTTTCTATGTCGGCTATGGATGATTCCAATATGCCAAGAGGAGGTGCTTTATTAGTGCCATTTTTAGAGAGTGGTTGTTTTGGGTCGAAGAAAGTACTTCCGGTCCGAACTTGGCACAGCCTTGATGAAGAAGGCTTTCACCGCCATGCCGGCGATAAAGAAACGACTATGAAGACAATGACAATTCCTATTGGTCAGATTCACGATATTTTAGAATCCACAATGGATCGAGCAATGTTAAAACTTATTGCACAAGAACGAATTCATGTTCTCGAGATTGTCGGCGAATCGCAAACAATGACAATGGGCTTTCAAAGCAAAGATGATCGTGATGCATGGATTGAATCTATTCATATTTTCCGTGATCGTCGTTTAATTTCGAAGTCTTCCTATTCGATGCAACGAACTTATCTTGAACTACGGGATGCCATAAAATGTGCCGAAAGGTTTAGAAAATTATATTCTGATTATACATCCATTGCGGCAGATGAAAAACAGTTTAGTATTGATAATTGCGGTATTGACGTGAATGATATTAACGTTGTTTATCATTACTTGAGAACTGAGTTAACAGCTCAAGGATTAGAGAATAAATTACTTACAATCTTCCAAGAGTTACTCCTAATCCCCGCGCAGAATGAAGGCGCATGGGATGGTATAGCACAGGGAATTCGGAATGTTGTAGTTTTAGTTAAACAAGGAAATGATACTTATGATGAAAGCTTTCAAGATAAATCAATTCCTGAATTAATTCGAGAAAAGGCAATGGAAGAAGGTCAATCTTACGCCAACATGTCTAAGATTGCGATCTCAATTGTTCAAAAGGATCAAGAGATCGGTGAACTTAAAGATCAAATCAAGCAATTAGAAAGTGCTTCAAATAGTCCTGATTTTTTCCATCGGAAAACGATTCAACTGGAGTTACAAGAGCGTCAATTGCCAGAGGTTCCTCCAAGTGGTACAAACTCAACTAGTTTTCGTGGTGGAACTCCGATGGTTCAAATATCAGGTGAGTAAGGCCTTTTATTATTCTTTTCACATTCTTTTGATTTCTACTCTACTCTGTAGATGCAATTAAAGAAAAATTAATTGTCTTGTTTAAGAAAGAACCTGTTGTCAAAGCTTTACCTGATACCGGCCTCACCGAAGAAGAGTTAAAAGGGCTCTTAGGTAGTGATTTTGCCTTACCGACCACTAACGATGAGAGATATGGAAAATATGTTAAAATGAAGCAAATGTTACCTGAAGGTGCCGTGAAGCAGAAGATGAAGCTCGACGGGTTTACTGACGAAGAAATTGATGCTTTTTTATCTGGAAATCCGTTACCTCCTTCTATAGGTGCCTCTCCCGCTCCTTCCGCGGGAAGCGAACCAGCCGAAGATAAATACACAAAATTTGATAAAATGAAGAAGATGCTCCCAGAAGGTGCTGTGCGGCAGAAAATGAAGATGGAGGGGATCAGTGACGAGGATACCGAGGCCTTTTTTAATGGAACTCTGAAGAGAGGCGGAACAGGACCTGCTCCTGAGACACCAGCAGCTCCTGTAGTTGATCCTAGATACGAAAAGTTTGAGAAGATGAAGAAAATGTTACCAGAAGGTGCTGTACGCCAGAAGATGGCAATGGAAGGTTTCTCGCAAACAGAAATCGATGATTTCATTGCTGGTAAAATACCCACTATCGCGGCACCTGCTGCTGCGGTTGTTCCAGCTGTAGATCCTCGATATGAAAAATTCGAAAAGATGAAGAAAATGTTACCTGAAGGAGCCGTGCGTCAAAAAATGGCGATGGAAGGCTTCACTCAGACTGAGATAGATGATTTTATTGCGGGTAAGGTCCCAACAGCTGCAGTTGCACCAGCTGCTGCTCCTGTAGTTGATCCCCGCTTCGAAAAGTTTGAGAAGATGAAGAAAATGTTACCAGAAGGTGCTGTACGCCAGAAGATGGCAATGGAAGGCTTCTCGCAAACAGAAATCGATGATTTTATGGCTGGTAAGGTCCCTACAGTCGCCGGGGCAGCACCTGCCGCGGCAGCAATTCCTTCTAAATTCGAAAAATTTGAAAAAATGAAGAAAATGTTACCCGAAGGCGCTGTGCGTCAGAAAATGGCAATGGAGGGCATTACCCAAGGTGAGATCGATGATTTCTTCGCTGGAAAAATTTCGGAGTCTTCCTCGTCTTCTGCGGCTGCTGTTGGAGGTGCTGGGGCAGATCCTAAAGCTGCTTTGAAAGCAGGTCTTGCTGGTGCCTTGGCGCTCAAGGGGAAGGGAGGACCAGGAGGAGTAAAAGTGGAGACAAAAACGCCTGCTCCACCTCCACGTGTCCCTAAATACTCCGTAAAATGTAAAAATATTTACTGGAATAAAATTCCTGAAACAGATGTCAAGAATACAATTTGGAAAGATATCAAGCAATTTGAATTAAATGCCCAAATCAAGAAAGAAATAGAGGAATGGTTTGCTGCTAAAGCCGCTGCGTCAGCGGCAGCAAAAGACTTAGCAACTGTTACGACTGTAGCATTAGCTGCCAGCAAACTGCATCATAGTACCAAGCCGAAGCTTGTTTCATTGGTTGACTCGAAACGAACTCAAAATATATTAATTGCTTTAGGAAAGATTCGTCGACCACCTGATGAAATTGCGAAAATTATTTTAGAATTAGATCCTGCTGTTCTAACATTAGAAATGACACAATCTCTACTTTCCATCTTACCAACATCAGAAGAATTTACTACAGTCAAAGAATATCCAAATCCAGATCAATTAGATAAAGCAAGTATATTTGTATATGAATTAGCAAAAGTTCCAAATATTCAACAAAGATTACAAACACATGAAATTATCTTCACATGGTTTGGACAAGTTAATCATATTCAAACACAATTAACTGCTTTTCAAAATGCATGTGATGAATTATCAAAAGCACAAAAGGAAATGGAAACGATTTTAGCAATTATTCTATCCATTGGTAATTATGTTAATGATTGTACAAAATTTGGTGATGCTGTTGGTATTAAACTTGATACATTAATGAAATTACCAACAATGAAAGCAAATAATGAACAACAATATGGTAATTTTTTACATTTTCTTGCTTTATTATTATCAAAACAATATCCAGAAATATTAAAATTTTCTGAATCATTTGTCTCGATCTGGGCTGCAGCAGAATTATCATTTACACAAATTGTCAATGATGTTGCGATTGTTGAAAAACAAGTATTAAAATTAACAGATGATAGTCAAAAGATTAAAGATGGTAAAGGTGAAAAATTAGGTGCAACTTTAATACCGTTACCACCGGTACCACAACCCCCAAGTAATGGTATAGCAGGGAATGATAATTATTATCATAATCCATTATATCGTCGTATTATTACTTTTTTAAATGATGCTAAACCAAAATTAGGTAATATTAAACAACAATTTAAAACAGTTGAACATAATTTAGAAAATATTATGAATCGATTTGGTGAATCCAATAAAGCAATGAATGAAGAAGATAATGCAAAGCAATTTTTCACCATTGTAACAACTTTTATCAAACAATTATCCAAAGCTCATGATGATAATGTTAAGAAAGAACAAGCTAAGATAAGGAAAGCAAAGATTGAAAAAGAGAAGGCAGAAAGAGAGAAAAAGAGATTGGAAAGACTTTCAGAGAAAAATGGTACAACTGGTGGTGGTACGACTGGTATATCACGTGGTAACTTGACAATTAGTCAAGATGAGAAGACGTCAGAAGAAGGTTCCTCAAGTAAAACGCCACCTCGTACTCCAAAGGGCGATGGAGAACTGGAGTTACCTGATGATAATATCTTCAAGGATTTCTTCAATCGTCGTTCACAATCTATTGAGAAGACAAGAAATGAATTCAAAAACAAATTACAAAGAAGGTAAGATCTCATGATATAATATCTGAAATACTTGTTAATATCTGTTTTTATTAGTGTAAGATTCTCCACTGGATTTAAAGTGAGTACTGATGAAGGTGATGAGGATGAAGGAATTATCCTGTCCCCTAAGAGCCCTATTGGTAGTGCAAATGCTGCATCGAGAAAGAGCGCAAAACAAGATTTCCGCAAATCAGCAACAATCACTGAATTAAATGAAGACGAGGAAGAAGAAGATTAAGCGACCGTCTATCCTTCTTACTGTCAATTAATATCCCTCAACCTGCTGGGACTTCAAAATTCAAAGATTTTTATACGATCATAATCAATATTAAGCTTTCGCGATTTTACTATTTGTTCAAAGGAAGTTACAGTAGTCGGTCAGCTATCAAACAAGTACTGTGGATTTTGAATGAAGTTTTCTTTTCACTTTTACCGCATTCGATTTCTTTCAAATGAAATTAATAAGTTAGGCCTTTTCTATAGTTAGTGGTCAGTAAAACACTTCAGTTGATTATTAGTGAAAGTATTAGTATGATTTATTTATAGTTTTTTTCTTCATTCTTTTGCTCATGTTGTTTGTACATACTAAATAATAATATTGGACATGAAATACTCCTACAAGCATAATATTTTAATACATGAAGGGTTAGAGTGCCTGCCTTAATTCAGCGATGATTATGAGTAACGTTTCGTTGATGATTGTTCTGTATGAAACGATGAAAGTAAAGATGAAAAATGAACAAAGAATATCAATGAAAGTTTAAAAGTTATGAAAAGAATACACGAGGTAAGGTTTGTTTTCTTATGATTTATTTTTATATATTTCACATAATTCTATGTCTTTGTCCTTTCGTGTCAAAAATTTTGCAAAATCTTTTAGTCCAATATCAATGAGACTTATTTGATATTCTAATATGATCTCATTGGTGTCCTTTATCAGTATTTGACCGTTACCTTCGATTGTTTGCCGGTTAACCACGAAGAGATCAACGATAGTGTCGGGGGAATCATGATTGCATTTTCTCAGCAATTCTTGACAAGGAAAAGTATTTACATGAATAAGAGTTATAATCAGACTGCAGTCCTTACTAATGGCGGCAAGCATCCACAGTTTTAATAAGAATATAATTTCATCAAGTGTTGCCTCTTCTATTAATACTTCGCACTCTTTTCTCACTTCAGATCTCCAATGATCAAACTTTTCATCATTTACATCTTCATAGGTAAAATTAGACATCATTTGGCGGGTTTTGATAGTTATTTCCAGTAAATGGAAAAGTTTAGGTGAATGTTGGAATAATTTCTTCCCTCGATCTAATACTGTCGAAAGTTGTGTCTCTGATAATATTTTATTATGGATTTCCTTTATATAAAGCGCAATGGTGATAATATCTCTATCTAAAGGTTTTGATAATTCATTTAACAGATATTGTTGAAATTCTTTCTCTGTTGTGTAAAAGCGAAGGAATTGAGAATAACATAAAGCAACTCCCTCTGCATCTATCCAATCTAAATACTGCATTAACTCAACATCTTGAAGAACAGTTTCCTCTTTTATAACTAAAGTGAACAGAGATCTCATTAACATGCTCGTTTGGAGAGTTGATGCTGCCACAGGATGGAAGAAGTTGGTCACAGCATCCTGAAGTAACGAAGGATCGCTCATATCCCACCCATAGCAACGAATTCCATTATGAAAGACTCCTAAATTATTCTGCGGGTTATCTAAAAGCTTTCCAATGGCTGAGATTATCCTGGTACTGTCACCAGAGCAAATATCAGAGGGATGATATAGCGACCTCCTCTCAAACTTTCCCCATGGTAATTGATCTATTCCTTGATCTGCACGTTTTCTATGGGCCTTATAATCTTTGTAATATTGAGTAAGATAGTAACGATCATAAAAGAGTTTCGGGTAGGTCGAGGCATCGAGGAAGGGAGAAATACTCAACAGAGAGGATTTAACTTTGAGCTCGAATGAGAGGGTTTGGACTGGCCTGGCTTCATTTAAACATAACTTTTGTATTGTAAAGAGATTTCTTTCTCGGTAACCGAAGGAAGCAAGTTTCAACGTCTTCTTCCTTCTTCCCTCAGGTCGATGGTCCTGGACGATGCTAATGACTCTTTCAATAAAGCCTTCACTGAGAGCAACCATCAACGAGGATGTTACTATATTATTCGGGAACCATGCTTTGAAGCTTTCATTCACGAATAACTGATTTCTGCTTCCATATTGCAACTGTTCTGATCTACTTTCACCGTATGAAAGGTGGAACTTAGGAATTCGAAGTATTTCAAAACCCTGAGAATCAGAAGTCCCTTTATTACACCTCTCCATCAACAAATGACCTCCCCCTTCAGCATAATACTGCCAAAGATTGACATCTTCTTCTTGTGGAGGATTGTCACTCATAACAATCCCTTCTAACGAAAGAAAAACTGCCCACTCTCTCGATAGAATAGTATACCGCACAAATCTTAACCAATTATTAATACCAAGGAGAGATCTTTACCCGCTATGAAGGCTTTTCTTCTTATTTTCATAGGAGTTTTATTTTTTCCTCACCTCATAGCATTACATATTTGGAAAGAATCAGCCAATTTACATTTGCGTCCGGATATTTCTTATGTTCAACCGGCAGCAAAAGAATCGGAACATGAGATCATTTTTGGAATTGAACAAAGAAATTTAGAAGAATTAGAAGATCTTTTATATGATGTTTCAGATCCAGATAGTGAAAATTACGGCAAACATTGGACTAAAGATCAAGTTGCAGAATTTACAAAGGATCCAAAAAATTATGAAACAGTTGTAAATTTTCTTCAATCATTTTCACCAGCAATTAAAATTAAAGAAGTTACATTACATCAAGAATATATTAAAGCTATTGCACCAATTGAAATATGGGAAAGAATGTTTTCATGTTCTTTTCATATCTATAAGTTAGTACATCCTTTATCAACTTTTCATTTTTCAGATACATTAGATTCACTGACCTCAAAAAGAAATGAAAAGAAAGCGAAGACAGATTATACAGTGATTCGCACAGACTCTTATTCTCTTCCAATAGAGATAGAACGACATGTCTTCGCTGCTTTTAATACTGTTCAATTCCCACATCCACGAAGTCCGAAGAGATTAGCAAGGATGAAAGATAAATCAGTTCAAAGTGATTCTTCAAAGTCCAATTTAAGAAAGTTAGAGGAGGAACAAGAAGAAGGTTTATCAAAGACCAGTCAGATTGATTGGTCACAACGTTTCTTAGAAAAGGGATATGTTACACCAAAATTAATTCAGCTTTATTATGAAGTTTATAATACCACAGCTAGTCCCTTAGTAAGCCAAGGGATCTTAGAAAGTCTTGGAGAAGCATTAGATCCTTCAGATTTAACACTTTTCCAGCAATACTTTGGACTGTTAGTACAACCCGTCTCCCAGGTCATTGGTGGACATGTTCAAATTGGGGCTTGTTCTTCATCGAATTTTAGTGGTTGTGCAGAATCAAATTTAGACGTTCAGTATGTGATGGCGATCGCACAGAATGTTCCTACTATCTATTGGTACGTACCGGATCGGAACAACTTTATCGATTGGATGGATTTTGTTACCGTCGCGGCCAGCAGTGCAAATCCTGCTGATGTTTATTCTATTAGTTATACCACTTATGAGTATGGGTTTTCTACATCGACTGCAAAGGCATTTAATACTGAGGCGATTAAACTCGGTGTCATGGGTTCAACTATCGTTGCTGCTTCAGGTGACGATGGAGTCGTAGGTTTCCTTGCGCGCCAGGGTGCTTCAAATTGTGGGTATTTTCCTCAATACCCTGCCAGTTCTCCATATGTTACCGCAATAGGTGGAACAACAGGTGTTGAAAATGATTTACCTGAGATTGCCTGTCAATCTGTTGCAAAAGTTGGTCCCTCTATTACAACTGGAGGTGGATTCTCTAATTTATACGCAATGCCTAAATTTCAAAAGAAGCATGTTGATGATTATTTTAATTTAGTGAATAATACTTACAAGAAACCATTTTTTAATGCAACAGCTTCAGCTAGAATTCCTGCTTTAGGTGGAAATAGATATAAATATGGATATTTTAATCGTTCTGGTCGTGCATATCCGGATGTTTCATTATTTGCTTCCAATTATTATGTTTTTATGGGTTTACAAAATGGTGGTGTCGATGGTACATCAGCTTCTGCACCTGTAATGGCAGCATTTATTAATTTAGTTAATTATCGTCGTGTTTTGCAAGGAAATTCAACAATGGGATGGATTAATCCTTTCTTGTATAAACGAGCTTCGATGTTCGTAAATGATATTACTGTTGGTCGAAACAATTGCTCTGCTTTATATAATAATCATCAGAGTAAAACATGCTGTCGGCAAGGATTTTATGCAACTCCTGGTTGGGATCCTCTTACAGGTCTTGGATCTGTGAATTTCCGCCGTTTTCTCAATGCAGCGACTGGGCTCGTATTAACCCCGAGTCCTACTCAAACTCCAACAAAGAGTCCTGTAGCAAGCCCAACTTCAATTCTTAGCACCTCATCCGTTCATGGTTTTCAGTTTTTCGATGGGGCATATGCCGGAATCGCTATAGGTGGAACGTTTTTCTTGCTCTTTCTTGGGGCTCTTCTCTATTGCATTAGAACTCGATGTTGCTTGAAAAACACCAAAAAGACGGCAAAGGTTATGTCTGTTGTTCCTTAACAATGACTTGGTAGTCTCTCGGAGAATGTGATTGAAAACAATGTTTTTTAATTCATCATTCTCCAATATTGCGAAATTTCTTCTTCTACCGCAACAAATCAGAAGTTCCCAATTGGAAAACTTCTATAATACATGATGTCGAATTAGGCAAGTGATTGCTCTCTTTTATTCAATTTATTTCCAATTGTATATTATGTGTTTTATCTGTTCCTCACATGTGCTTGTAATTGACGCAGTATTTTTATTTTCTAAAATTTTAATTTTTTACTTAGCTTTTGGCTTTAAGTAAGAGATTTAGTTTCTCTAGTAGGTAGTAATGAAAATTTGTCTTACCTTTGTTTGGTTTCGTAAAAATTTGGAATAATTCTTCTATTGATATTTCCCTCTTTGACATACATACTTTTAAGTAGAAAAAAAATAAAAATAAAAATTAACAAAGAAAGAGAGAAAGAAAGAGAAAGTGAATAAAATGTTTCTTCTTTTGATTAGGAGTAATTACAAGAAAGTTTTATGAACAGATAGATGGGAAGTAAGAAACACTTGGTAATCAGAGCAATCCAACAACAACACTAAACATCTATAAACGCTCTTTAGTTTTTATCTGTCTTGAAAATGCTCTTTAGACTACTTAAGAAACCATCATCTGCACCAGAGACTAATCCTGCCTCTAACTGATCTCGGTTATCAATAAAAGTTAAGATTTGTCCATTTCGAAGATTTTGAACGATGACGTAGACATATTCATTGGATGGCATGTTATCAGAAACCTGAAAAGGAAAAGAATGATTAAGAGATAAAACTAAAATGAAAGCAAGGAAGATCTTACCTCAGCCCATACCAAGACATGACCTTTACTACCCTTAATGTGAAATCTAACTCTTTGTCTCTCGCTACCATCTTCTGCCTTATATCTATATGATTCCACGTGATTACGACGACCTTCGACATTACGATTACGATCTTGACCAAAAGCCTTCATATCACCACCAACGATTTCCTGAATCTATTGGAGTGACTTTTATAAGATACACTTATTTGCAGTAATTGATCGAAGCCTACCTCATTGTTATAGCGAAGATATTCAAAAGCCTCAGAAAATAAACTGTTTGGACTTAATCTTCCAGGAAATAACTCTTTTCCTAGGATGTAAATGCAGTATGCTCCTGCCGCCATACCACCAAGCAATAACGAAAGCTTGAAATAGTAACTGACTTTCTCTTTTGGGGTTTGAGGCTCGTAGTCATCATACTCATCAAAGTCTACTTTACGAATTTCATTACGAGTACCTTCCTTCACTGGTTCCTCATTATTCTTTGTTGCCTCTGTCTTCGGACTTTCGTTAGTAGAAAAAGAACGATAAGGCAGAACGATTCGAGCAAGTTGGCCTCCACCAAGTCGTGCTGAAGGAGCAGCGACACTCACTCGAGGATTCTTGAGTGATCTCAGAGACGATAGGATGGGAGCTTGCAGAAGCTTTATTCGGTACATTCCTTCGAGTTGAATGAATGGCAACCTACAGAAAAAGCCGATATTTGAGAAAATAAACTTTTTACTACGAGGCCAAATAATAAAATAATATTTCTGTGAGATGTATGTACAAGTTTGAGTTAAAATAATAAAAATCTACTTCTAAACAATCTAATAGT
>VFQN01003482.1_pt1 | contig 22381 bp, 30 predicted proteins | sample 3512371 | NCBI WGS metagenome assembly VFQN01 (sample SAMN10412370, study PRJNA504923) | tailings metagenome | isolation source: Replicate 2 from Balatoc abandoned mine | place: Philippines: Itogon, Benguet | collected 2017-08-28
ACCCTGGTCCTCAGCCCACAGCGCTGCGGCGAGCACACGGAAGGGGCTGCTGCTGGTCAGCGGTTGCCCCCTGGGGGTTGCGGCCGACAGGTGCAGCCCCTGCGCCTCCTTAAGCCACCCCAGGACCGCCAGGTTCCCAGACTCCGCCGCCCCCTTTGCGGCGGCTATCATCAGCCGGACCCGCTCAGCCCCTGTCGCAGGTGCGGCCCCTGCGCCCCGTGCCTCGTCCAGGAGCCACGTGATCTTCTCCTGGCTGTCGGGGCTCCGCAGGTGGGCTGCGTGCCTCAGCGCCCAGGCCTTGACGCCACCTGCATAGCCATGTCCGGACCACTTGCGGGTGAGGAGACGCCATGCAGACTTGAAGCCTGCCAGGTCGCAATGCCTTGCCGCCGCACCGAGCGTCCGCGTGGGCTCCACGAACAAATCGTTGTCCACCAGCCAGGCAAGAAGGCCAGGGTGTCCAGCCTTAACTGCAGCTGAGCCCATGTCATCCCACCACCTACGGGTGTTGTACGTGATGCAGGCGAAGCTGCGGCCGGCTGGAGCTCCCACATAAAGCTGTGGCGAAGCTGGCTCCAAGCGGCGTGCACGTTGGTCTGCCTGCCGCTTGCCGCAACGCTCGACAGCAGCCGCAGCTTGGCGTCAAAGGTAAGCAGCCGCGCGTCAAGCGCAGCGCCGGGCGCTGTCTTATGCTCCGGCTTGGCGAAGTGTTTGGCTGCGTCCTTGCACACCAGGCGGCCGGTGAGGGCAAGCCTGCCGGGCGGTAGCCGCGCCAGCACGAGCAGCAGCAGCTCGGGCGGTAGCTGCCTGGTGCTGGCCGTGGCCGCCGAATTCTCGCTCATGACTGTTGAAGGGATGTTTCACCTGTATGATCAACAGTTGGGGGATGGTGACCGTTTCAGCGAAAGCAGTAATCGCCGGCCAGCAACTTTTGTAACATCCTCGCAAGCACGGGGAAGACAGCTGCCTGCCGCCGCGTACGAAGGACCAAATGCTGTACGCACCTTTCAATTGATCAGTTATCCAAGAGCGGCTGGGCAAAGCCAGCAGCCTGCCAGATATTAGGTAGGGCGAATGGGGCAGGGCCCACGAACACGGTTGCGGGCAGAGGCTGCCGACAAGCCCTCAGGTATAAGAGAGTGTATGCTACAGCAGAAGGACATCCGGTGTCTTAGCCCGCATTTGGCATGCGTCGGTATTGCACGCGCGACACGGTATCTCGGTTGCGTACTTGCCCTCCTGCAGCGCACTTTAACGACTGCAACTCGCGAAAACATGCACATCAGTGCGTTATGCTGTACTGGTCTTGCAATCGGGCGCTGTGCACCGATGTGACCCATCTACTACCGTACCGTAACTGCTGCGCCCATGGTCCAAGACACGCACATTGGCCGTGCGGCTCTCGTTACAGACCACTGCTGACTGCCTGGCCGTGCCAGTCAGTTGAAATCCTACATTTTCGTCGGTCCTGCTAGGTCCTGCCCTGAGCGGATGGCGTGCAGGTCGCATCCAGGTCATCAGGAACAGGGAGTGGGTCTTGTGGGTTGTGGCTCGTCAGCAAATTCTGGTCCACCTGAACCAACTTGGTGTAGCTTACCACGCTGAGCCAGCCAGGGCCAGCACCCAGCAGTGCAGTGGCACACACGGTCCTACTCGCTCCTGTACGACACCACGCACAACTGAGGATATACTGGCAAGAGGGGTACGCGTAAAACGCGAGAAACCGTGTGAGGCGTCAGGGAAGCACGGAAACGGAAACGCTAGTGCCTGCACGTGAAGAGGAAGTGAGTTGACGAGCAGAACCAGAAGAACGGCGGATACTTACCCAGTCCCAGTAAACGCTGTGCTGGCAAGAGGGGGTGGCTGAAGCAACTCCCCGCATGACTTCATCCAGGCAGCCTAGTTCCTCCCGTTGCTGGGCACCCAAGCTACTGGACTGCATGCGAAGGTACAACCGGTTGCATGCTGCGGTAACTGACGCAGCACTCTCCCACCAATCAGAGGAAGGCATCAGAAGGCATTCGTGGAAGGCACCGAGGTCTGGCAACGCGCGTCGGAACTGAAACCTGCTGCATGCCGTACAGTACCGTACTGTACGTGCCCGGGGGCGCCGGGTCGTCCTTTTGCGGATCTCGTGGCAAAAACGTTTACTAGTCCCGCATTGGCTGCCAGTGCCACCCGCCCCCTAACAATAGTACCTACTCCATCAACCCACCGGCCACTTGCAACAAGCCACTGTTATAGTCCGATGAAAGCCGCACGCAATATATTGTTGCAGAGAAGCACACTTCCTGTGTGCTACCGGTATTCATTCCCTGAGCACAATTCCCACATAGCTGCACAGCCAAGGCCAGCCGGATAACCGATAACCAATAATCTACTAGTGCTTAGCCATGCATCTCTCACATTTACTCACATGGACTTGCATGGGTCTAGTCAATTGTGTCGACTCGACGCCTCAACGCCGTGCATCACTCTGCCATTGTCAGCATGCACCGATTCGCATGCATAAGTCCCAGCACCCATGTTGAACAACCCCACCCCATTCCAAGCGCCGCATGCCATTCGCCCACCTGCTGCTGCCCACACACCACCAGGGGTCCCCTGCACACCACCACCTCCCCCTGCAACAGCAAAAAACCAGTATCCTCCTGACGCGGCTACCAACCGGCCGTTGCACCCCCGCCCATCTCCACACCCCACACCCCATACTTTGCAAAACGACGATACCAACAACAATAGCAGCAGCACCACGCCGTGTCACGATCTGGAGCCGGCTGCTGCTGCCCCCCCGCCCATCCTGGCCTCTGCCGCCCACGCCGCAGCCGTCGCCGCCCGCACCACCGAACCTCCAGCCGCCCCCGAGCCCCCCAGCACCCTCGCCGTACCCTGGAACGCAGCCGCCTTACCCCCCGAGCCCCCGCTCCCCGCCCCCGCCCCGCTCTCCTCGTCTCCCGCATCCCCAGCCCCTGCACCCCCTCCCCCGGCCCCCGACCCACGCAACGCAGTCTGCAGCTTCGCAATATACCCCCTGAAACTGTTGTCACCACTGCCTCCGGCGGCGGCGGCGGCGCCGCCGCCCGCTCCGGCTCGCGCCGGCGCTGACGCGGACGCCCCGTCTGTCGTACTGTACGGCAGTACGGATCCGGGCATCATGACGAAGCTGGGCCGGGGTACGAGGTACCGGGAGACCAGCCACGTGCCTTCTAGCCACCCGGTGGCGGGTCGGGACAGCAGCAGCACGCGGAGGGGCGTGTGGGAGGCGCCAACCCACAGGTGGCCGGCCTGGGGATAGGAGGATTGGGCAACAGAAGAGTGAGTATGGTGGGTGTCTGTGCTGTGCCGGCAAGTGGAGGCGCTGAGCCACAGGTGGCCGGCCTGGGGATAGGAGGGAAGGTGAAGACTTACAACAACATGGTGGGCTTGCGTTGGTGTGTCTAAGATGCGATGTAGGTGTATGCATTCCGAAAGGCGATGCCGATACAGAAGGCAGTGCATTATTTTCCATGGATAAATGGATAGATGGGCCCATCCATCCAGAAGGGAGCGACGGTGCGGCAATGTACCCAGCCGTAAGGTAGGGTCTGATAAGGACTACAGCGGCCTGACCAGCTGCCTTGCCTCCCTACGGTTGCTACACTTCCCGTGCAAACCCTTAATACACACGACTTACCACAACGCCCGCCAGGTGCCCCAGGAAGGACACCTGCGGCATGAGCAGCTGCCAGAACACCAGCAGTGCCCAGGGGTACAGGTGCGCGGGCACAGTGAAGAGGCCGAAGATGGAGCGCTGGCCTGCGGGACGTGGGGTGCGGTGGAGTGGGGTGGGGTGGGTGCACACGGTCAGGAGCGTGCATTGACATTTTCTCTGCACCTGCATCTGCATCTGCATACGGCGCAACCAGCCTGCAGATGGGCCGCTGGCCTGCAGCACGTCGCGCGGGGTGGGTGCACCAGGTTAGGGGTATGGGTGGGCGGGCACCGTGAACAGGCCGAAGGTGGAGCGCTGGCCTGCGACACGCCATGCAGGGCGGAGGAGCAGAACGCGTCGGGTGCAGCAAGTGAGGGTACGTGCGATGGTGTCATTCGGAACGTGAAGCCACCAGGCCCACAATGGCGCGCCAGCCTGCGGGGCGTGAGCTTGGGCACCAAGGGCTAGGCGCAGAGCCATAGATCCGAAGTTCAGAACGTACACGGCCCAACGATGGCGCCCCGACATCCCACATGACCAGGCAGACTGATAGCTAATACAGACCCCTAATACACACGCACCTGCCCCGCCGTGCGCGTTGTCCACTACCAGCAGCCCAAAGATGACGCCCGACACGCCTCGTGACCAGGCATGCCAACAGGTAATACACACCCCTAATACACACGCACCTGCCCCGCTGTGCGCGTTGTCCACCACCAGCAGCCCGAAGATGACGCCCGACAGGCCGATGGCACAGCCGCGCACGTCCACGCCGAGCAAGTGGCTGTGGGTTGGCACAAGGGTAAGACATATTCAGTTGAATATTCAAGGCCAAGAAAACAGCAAAGTCTGTTACCGCAGCCGCAAACAGCACCTGCGGTGTAAGGCTGCATGGCCACGTTGTCAATGAGGGTCAATCAGCACCTTGTCGTCGGCCAGCGGCCGCTGCGTAGGCATCTGGAGCAACGCCTGTTCCCGGGTTGCGGTCACGGCGCCCGCATGGGCTACCGTGCCCCCACATCCATTCTTGCGCCCGTGGCCCCCAGCGAACAAGGTACGATGCAGCGATGAACGCACGGGACCCCCCAGCCCCGCCCGCGCTGCCCCGGCCCCAGCCCTCCCCTCCTGAGCCGTCCCATGCATTGGCGCCAGCAGGTGCGATGCAGCCGCGTGCACCCCTACCCCCGCCGCCCCAGCCCCCTGTCCCAGCCCCTGTCCCAGCCCCTGCCCCAGCTCCACTAAGCTTAATCAGCACTAGTACTTTGCCCCCCACCTCTCACACCAGCCAACCTACACTGGCGCCAGCACGTACGATGCAGCGATGAACAGCACGCCCTCCAACAGCGTTAAGGCCAGGACCATGTAGGAGAACTGGGGGCGTGGAGCAAGGGCATGTGTGGACGGAGTGCGTAACTGTGAACGCCAACGGCAACATCGTCGTGGCCAATTAACATGTACTATGGTTTATGGCAGCCTAAAGCTGTGCCCCGCACCCACCAACGTACCGTTACACACCCCCACCTGTCCCCCTAAACACACTTGCCATGTTAACACACGCGCCCGTGTCACTCGGGTGCCTACGACGGCTCTAATTTCCAACCACTAGTGCTCCGCTTGGTCGGCCCTACTTGCTGCTCTGGCGTGCTCCGTGGCCGGTCCCTCTTAGCGACATATACATGTGCTGGTCCCTTGATTGGCTCTGTCTTCGCGTCTATGCCGTCCAGGGGCCACAGTGCGCGCGTGGTGCGCCATATCCCAACCCAATGCGCTGTCCGGCGCGTTGTCCAGTGCTCCCAATGCCAGGAGGCCGTCCCTGTGCCCCAGTCGGTCACCGACCCACGGCACTTGCCTCCAGCGTAACCATGCATTGCCACTGCCCCAGCGAGCCCGCACACGCACCACCAGCTGCCCCTTTCCAGCAAGGTGCCCACCAGGCGTTCCAGGCTGCTTCCTTAAAGGCTATGACCCACTGCAAGTACTACACGGCCCTAACTCCATGAGCTCACCCACACCAGCACACCCACCACAACAAGTCCCCCCTTACCTGCATGCATCCACAACGTAAATGCTACACGGTCCTAACCCACACCCAGCTGATTCACACTTGCGCACACACCACCACCTCCCCCGCACCTGCACGGTGCCCACCAGGCGCTCCAGGCTGCAGCCCATGGGCACGAATGCCAGCATGTTGAACACCACGTGCTGGAAAGGGGCGGGGGGATTGGCGGTGGGCAGGATAATCAGGGCATGTATTCTAACCGCAAACGCCGGTATGCTGAACACCACGTGCTGGTAAGGGAACAGACAGTGGGGGCGGGCGGGTATTAAGACGGGCAAATGCACCATAATCACGCTACACCGTGCGAGGAAGGGCGGGCCAAAAGATAGTCCCGCAGATGCCTGCAAACGGCGCTAAACGACCCTCCGATGCTGACGATCTGCGATCTAGGCTCGGCTAAGCTCCAGCCAGCCAGGGCAGAACCAGTAGCCGCAGTAGAGTCCCGAAACCTGCTCTCCAAAAAATGCCTCGCATTGCACGCGTTAACGCTTGCGTCTTTGCTTTCGACCAGCTGCCTCCCGCCCGCTGAACAACATGATCCAAGTCTCCAAGAGCACTGGGCTGACTGGCAGCAGCCACAGCTTTGGGCACATTGCCCCTGACACTGGCGTGTTGCTCTGCTCCCTTAGCATGGCCCCATGACCCTGCAGCCCGCCCGGAGCTGTGGCTCGAGCTATCCTTAGCGGCCTAGCCCTAACCGAAGACCCTGGTGCCCAACTCACCATCAGGCCGCCGTGGAAGAGTACGGCAGACAGCACGCGGTAGACTGCACGGCAAAAGCAGTACAAGACCATGTGAGTGTACGGCAACGCCAGGGTGTTTGCGATTGGCTCGTAGGATGCATGTGTGAGAAGTACGCATGCTACCGCCATGCTGCCGTGCCCTGTGGCCGCAGGACCCGTGTCGGGCTAGGGCCGCATTCGATGGGACAAGCCGTACAGCTGCTGGTGCGGCAGGTGTAATATGCAGAAATGGTGGGCGGGCAAGTAACAGATGACGCGTGGGGGCGGGTCCGCGTCTTAGGCGAGGCGCCGAGGCCAGATGCAGCAACGGCTCAGGGCGAGTAAGCAGCCACACGTGTGCGCCACCGCCTACCTTGGAAGTGCCGTACGACTTGCAGAGGCGACAAGCAGACGCCGTACACCATGTCGTACCCCGTACACAGTTGTACAAAGTATATGGCGGTGATCACCGTGAATAGGGCTCTGCGAAGCAGACCACCGGGAACGTGTTGCTCCGCAGTGAACGGCTAGGGTGGGTACTTTGTATGGGTGTGTGGTCCTGTATGGTATGGGAATGTGCGTGCAGGGTTGCTGCAGCGTCTTGGCGGGAGCTCGCTGTTGCTGCATGGCAAGCCAGTTACAAGGGACACGCGGACACCCCACGCCACCCTGGCCACCCCTTGGTAACCGCCTGCCTGCCGCCCTTGCTCCCACGCCTACTTTGTCGACATTGGAAGCCCTCGGTACCAGTTTTGAACTGTGACGACCAGCGGTGACGGGCTCTACCATAGCGATAAGAGGCACGGGGCACGGGGGCATGGGCATGGGCACGGCCCGGAAGGCACAAGGGTTGTTCTACAGTTCAGTATGAATTCTTTGATGTAATTTGTAGCTCTTTATTTTCCTAACCTGTGCCGAGCCATTTGTTGACATGCCCGTGGGCGAATTCGCAGGCAAGGTCCGCTTCTAGGGGTTGTAAGATGCTCGCTCGCTCCGAGATATGAGTGTTTCAACGCTGACTGCCAAAATGCAAAGACTACTATTTCCGGAAGCTGTCGGCCACCCTTCCTCCCCTTCCACACTTGCATGGGAGTTGCATCTGCCACTCCTGCCCAAACGCGGTACGCGACACAACGTTGTGTGTCGACATGCTCCCAGCATACGAATGTAAGCCATAACACGTTGTAGGCATTGATTGAACTATCCTAGGACGTAGCAGCTCAAACTTTGGCCCTCAAACGCATACAGCCAAGCAAACGCGACAAGCTCGGGCGTTGAGCAATATCTGCGCAAATCAGGTCATAGTCTAGTATACGATCGAGCTCTCTGCCAAGTTATGGTGTCAGGCAGCACCGTCGAGCCTTCTCCGGGGAATACTGTGCGTGCGGCTCCCATCGGCGGGGTTGCGTTTGTTACGAGGACCAGCGATGATGCACCTGCAGCTGGCAGTGCTGGGGTGCGGGGGGCAGCAGTGCCTGGTTACGGGGCGCTTGGCGAGGAGCCTGCGGCTGAGCAGCCCTGCAGCCTGAAAGGCTTGACCGGTGGTTTGGCGGGTAAGTTATGTCATTCAACTGACGATGTGCTTTGACGCATTTGGTAAATGAGGTGAAGTGGGACTTTTGCGCACCCAAAAACTTGCGACAGGTGCAGCTTCCGGGTCTCGCACCAAGCATGGCCATGATGCGGCTCATACACCACTTACATGTTTGCTACTATTGTTGCTTTGTTCCCTGCAGCTGGCGTTTTGGGCTTCGCCTTCGGCTTTGTGCCAGCCATGTTCCGGCACCGCAGCCTCCGCCAAATGAGCACGTGGACAGCAGAGGGCTGGCAGTCAGCAAAGGCCTTTGCGGTCATGAGCGGCATCTACACCACGGTCCAGTGCCTCTGCGAACGCATCCGGCAGCAGGACGATGGCCTCAACCGTATCATCGCCGGCGGCGCGTCCGGTTTCGCGGTCGCGTGGAAGTCCGGCTTCGTGGGGGCGTTGCAGTCGGGGGCGTTCCTGGCGGTGGTGTCCTGGCTGTTCGACTTCGGGACAACGTCCACCGCCAAGGCAGCTGCCCTGCCGGGTGCGTGCTCGTCCGGCAGCTGCTCCGTGAGCGTTGGCCGCTACGTCAGCGCCAGCTGCGGCCCCGCGCCAGCTGCAGCAAAGAAGCGCCTGCACCTGCAGCTCCGTCCCGCCGGCATGCCCCACGATCGGGGCGTCCTGGGGCTGCCCACTGCTCGGCACGTGCTGGACACGCCTGCGGTTGTGTGGCTGGGCCAGATCTGCAACAACAGGGCGTATTTCAGCCAGCCGGCCCTGTCCGTGGGGTCCTAAACTCCTAGTACGCTGGTCGTGTTGTATCTGCATGTTTGGCAGCTTCGGTGGGCACGGGCTCTGACCGCTTGTGCGTTGAGCTGTGGCCCGGTGGCGGTATGCGGCAAGAGAATTGCATGGAATTCTTGGAGAGCCGTGCATTGTGCTCTATTGGATACCTGTACAACAGTTTGTGGTGTGTTGCATTGCACAGGTGTGTGATAGCCCCACAGCAGGAGCAATGGCACCCGTCCTGCATTCACGACCGTGGGGTTGTGGTTGTGGTATGCTGAGGGTGCGGTGTATGCAGCAAGGCTTAGGTGTCGGCATTGCGTTTCACATATGACAATAAGCGCTTGTGCGGCGATGGCACGATGGGCGGTTCCCCGCAGCATGATGCGTGGTATTCCCTGACACATAAGCATTTAGCACAGCGGTAAGGGCAGCTGGAGGCAGCAATGTAAGGCCGTGGGTGTACTGCAGGGACATATTGAAGCGCTGGCCGCTGCACAGGGTGCACAGAGGGGTTATCGGATGGCCCTTGAAGTTATGCAACCTCAATGAGCCGCAGAGAGCCGGGTGTCTACTCGGAGTCTCCCTTTCTAGGTGCTGCTGTTTGGAAAGGCAGACATGTCGCCTAGGTGCAGAGTGCGGTGTTGTGGCTTAGCAATTGTTGCTGACTGTGTTGTGTTGCATGCATGCACGCGCCGGACAGGGGTTTGCCTGAAGCACCTTGTCGTGCAGACATTTCGCGTGCCCCTGTCCTGCCGTTTTTGGCTTGCTTGTGGAGGTGGAGTGATAGTAGGCAGGCAGGCTGTTGTTATATGACGCGGCACATTGGCCGTAACGTATGGTGCTAGTGCGAGAGTGTAAAGGGGAAGGGAAGACGACAAGCTGGTTTGCTGGCAAGTGGGACAGTCGCTTCCCAGGCTGGCCGCCATGGGAGTTGCATGACACGTGCAGCAAGGGAGCACTTTGGTGTTGCCAAATAACTAATGGTGTGCTGCACGTCCCCTTTGGCACTTGGTATTCCTTGGTCATGATGCTACCCTTTGCATCGTGGTGGTCAAGCTGTGCTTGTCTCATGTGAGTCTGGGGTCTGAATGAGTCCACACGTGCCGACCCACGCAGTCACTGTCTGAGACTGGGCGCTACCGGTAACGGTATGTGTTGGGTATATCGGTTATGATACGGTTACCCTGTAACAGTAAGAGATCGACTAGGGCAGGGGACAACTGGCACGAGGCGCTTTGGTGTTGGCGAGGGATGCCTCAGAAACGCCGAAAACACCCGGTAGCATGAGATAGTCTTGTACCTCCGGCGTCTCCCGTACGAGAGCTGTACGACAGCAGGGACCTGCACCACAGAGCGGCACCCTGCGGCACCCCACCGTCAGGCGTCAGTTGCCAATTTCACAGCAGGAAAGCTCTTTCCCCCTTTTGCCCTTTTGCTTTTGCCTGCTGCCTGTTCCAGACATCCAGAGGGGGGTTCGGTAAAGTTGGCCTCACGCCGTGTCACTCAGCTCCAGATAACTATTAGTGCTGATACTATCTTTAGCTAGTACGGTAGCTTTGGGTCGACCGCACCGGGCTGTGCTGCTAGGCTGCTAGGGGAGCACCTCGCCTGCCCTGCGCACTGCCGTACGTGAACGTGCATAAATTGGGCAAACGCTTGCACCAGCGCTCAAGGTGCCCTCCCCCCTCCCCTGCGATGCTCCCGCACTCGCCCTGCTCCAAAACGAGCCCGGGTGCTGCCTAGGTGTTGCGGCACAGGGGCAAGGGCAGATCCAGGCAGGGGCAGGGATCTGGGCATGGCGTCTTGCCCTTCGGCCGTACACGGGCTACAGCATTGTGGGCATGGCGTGGGCGTGGCATGTTTTCGGCTAATTGTGCATACGGTACTGTTGCGTCTCAACGCGGTACCGATGGCGGACGTCGGCAAGGCCATTGAGCGCCTCTTAAAGTGCGTCGACGAAGCCGTTGAGGCGAGCCAGAACCGGATCGTGGTTGGAAATGCACAATACAACAAAGCTATAACTGCTTACAAGGACAGCATGTCGAAGGTGGAAACGCTTTGGTCGCGTCTGCAGTCCCGCCTGTCCGACAGTGCTCCTACCGCGGAGAAGGCGGCCTGCGCAAATGCATGGATCCGCGCGCACGTCGACAGAAAGCTGCACATACACCTAGAGATGATGTTCATAGTCGTGCGTGATCAGGCGGCAGCTGCAACCGCAACCTCAGCGCTCCCTGAGGCCAGGTGCGAGCGAAGGCACTACGAGACTACCACACCTAAAACCAGGTCTTCACCTTGACCAAGACGCCTATCTGGTGCATCTCGGGCAGCCATGGATGTTGCAAGGGGGCCCATGGCCCGCCGTTGCGTGTACTATGCGCACCTGTAACCACGCGTCCTTGTCGGGCAAGCTCTGTGTGCCCCACGGGGCAGGTACACCCCTGCCTAGACTCACGTTCAGCCAACTCCAAACGGCCGGCGCCCTTGCCTGCCACCCAGGTGCAATGCGGCCGACGCGGTCTTGATCGCCGGTCAGTCTGCCTTCCTGCTCCTGTGCTACCTGTGCCACATGACCGACCTCGCCATGTCGTGCGGCCGGAGCCGAGCAGACAAGGAGGCCGCACAACGGGCCGCTACCAGCATGGCGCAGCGGGGCTTCGTGATGGCAGTGGCTGACGCAGCTAGGGGCGTGGCCGCAGTGGAGGCGGCTGTGCGCTCCGGAACCGCCGCACTGCAGGCCGTACATGCCGGCGGGCCGATGTTGATGGGGACGACGGCCGTGGGGGCGTGCCAGTACGCACTGAGCGTTACACAGCTGGCGCTACACCGCCTCGAGACCGCAACAGGCGTGGGCGCACGCCGTACGCCTGTGTCGCCCTTCCCGGCAATCATCGCACAACACGTGGAGGCAGTTGCAGACTCGCAGGTGCTGGAAGCTGCCGCGGCCATCGTGCTCGACCGGCCCAACCTCACTGGGGCGCAGGGCGGCACTGGGGACGACGCCGGGGCTGTCTGCGTGCGGTACTGGAATGCCACGGTCATGGCTGCCCAAGCCGTGGTCTTCACAAGCATTCTGTTAAACAGCCTGTGGGAGTCTAGGAGCCGTGAGGGGCAGCGGCTTGCGGCGGTGCTGCTGCGTGCCACTCGGCACGTGGCTGTGCGGCGGCTGCAGGTGGGACTGCTGGACCAGCTGGCGGCGCACGCGGGGATGGGGGCGGGGCTGGAGGGAGAGGAGGAGGCGGAGGGCCAGGGGCAGCAGGAGGATGGCTGGGAGGGCAGCAGCGGGACGTGGTGGTTCGTCCGTGAGGAGGCGGAGCGCGGGCAGCTGGTGGGGCATGGAAAGGAGAGCTTAGAGGAAAGGCTCGGGAGGCTTGAGGACCATCACGGCCATATTGTGGCGGCGAGCCTAGGGGACTGGAGCTGGACGATGGCGCAGATGGCGGCGGAGGCGGGCGTGCCGGCGGGGCCGCCGTTTTTGCTGGCGGCGCGGCTGGCGGCGCGGGCAGCGGAGGCGCTGTGCCGGCTGTGCCGCGGGGAGGGGCTGGGAGGCGGGTACGGGCCCGCACCCGAGTGGGAGTTCGCCATGGCCCAGGTGGGTTTGGAAGAGCGTACAGACGGGTTTCACGAGAGAGGTGATAAAGGGATACCATATGTAAGCGGAGGAACGGTTTTGCGTGTTACCAGTTGCTTGATGAAGCATGCGCTTGCCATAGCCCAGCTTGGGTGCACAAGCCTCGAGTCGAAGGGTGTCAGGCGGGGGGCCGGATGTCTGTGCATAGCGAGGCCCAAGGCAGCCCCACTAGCCAGGTTGGTTAGTTAGTTGACAACCAAGCACGTCAAGTACCAGCGGCTTTCCAGGAAGCCCATCTACATGTACCGCCCGATATGGCCCAGTTGGTGTGCGCGGGGTTGCAGCATCCGATGCAAGCTGCGGTTGAAGGTGTGGCCTTGCCGGGCGTACATGCTTGGGCTCCCAGGCGCGCGTGGGTTTGATTAGCCCTAGAGCATGCAGCCACATGGCAACGCGTATCATTCCTTTCGTGCACGTTTCACATGTGTATGCCTAACTGGGGTTATCACTTGCGCGTAAAAGAGCCTATGGGTAGCCCCTCTCTAGCACCGAAAAAAGCTCAGCCCACCCTGTGTGATTACCGCGTACACGTGCATGTGTTACCTCACCTCAGAGGCTAATAGTGGAGCGCGTCGTACCCGACAGCAAGAAAGCGTTCGCTCTCCCCAAGGAAACAGTCGTGGCCTGCCTGCCGCACTGGCTGGAGGCGGCGGGGTGGACGGCAGCCCTCATGTCGGACGCAACGGCGGCGGCCATGGGGCGACTGCCCGCCACACCGCGCACCGGCGGCCACCGCAGCTCACTGGACTACGAGGTATGCCGCCCTTATCATTTCGTGCGCAGCGTCGGCGTCTTTGTCACCATGCCAAGTGTGTGTCTTGGACACGGGTGTTGCGCATCGCTAGCCAAGCACTGGCAAAGCGTGCAAGTGGGAATGAAGCAGCGGTGACACGTGTTCCGCATTGCAACTACTGCTGCAGCACTTCATATCGAAGCGCTAGGGCACTCCAGGGGCGTTCAACCTCAGCAAATTGCGACGAAGGCTCCTGTTGGCGGGAAGCAAACCAACCCATGCGCAAGTGCATAGGCGACTGCTCTTCCCAGCGCGCACATTACTGTCGCGATCAAGCGCTACTTAAGGGCTGATCCCAACCCGTTGACGTTCTGTGCAGTTTGTCGAGGACGGTACACAAGCCGCCACGCTGGCGGCCGTACTACAGGAGCTGCAACACATGGCATGCGACAAGTCATACGGTGAGGCTCGACCAAACATTCTGTGGCTGTTTGCTGCTCTCCTGCACTGCAACAGCTTGTCAGCCAGCCGGCCAGAGAGGCGGTGTCTTGTGCAGTGTGTAGCCGGCTGCAGTGCAGGGAACACAACGCATGTCGAAGCAATACTTGAAGACCAGAGCACGATGGTACTTTTGAAACAAGCTGGTCACATGGGTGGTTACAAGCCTTGCGATGTGGGTTGTTAACTCCCATCTGGCTGGCCCGTTGCGCCCCTGCAGGCTTCGACACGCTGTCACCCGCCGCCCAGGCGGACGTGCGCCGCCGCCTGTCCAGCTGCGGCCTTGCCGCCTCCCTGGACCACACCCTGCGCCTGGCGTACAGCGCGCAAGACGGCGGCGATGCCCACGTGGCATCCGCGCTGCGCGGCGGCACGCGGCTGGCCGCCGCGATCGTGCAGCAGAACCTGGTGCCCATGCTTGAGATGCGCCCGCCCACAGCCGCAACCGCGGTAGACGGCGGTAATGCGGCGCGGGAGGGACGCAGTAGCGAGAGCCTTGGCGGACACGGGGATGAAAGCAGTCGCCCCGGTGCGGCAGCTATGAGCAGCAGCAGCAGCAGCAGCAGAGCAGGCCACCAGCTGGGACTGGTGCTCACGGCCTCCAAGCGGGCGGCCATGCTGACCCGGGCGCTGGAGGCGGCTGGGGCGGGGGCACAGGGAGGGGACGCGCGAGGGCCCGGGGATGGGCAAGGGCGGCAGCAGATACTTGAATGGGCTGCGGACGTTACCGCATGCTTGCACGCGACCACCAAGGTCATGGAGGAGGAGCTGCTCCGGATGGCGGGGGAGGCGGCACAGCAGGGCGTGGCTGCGGTGATTAACACGGGCGATGGTGGCCACGTCGCCGCGTGCCAGGTGGACATGGGCGCTGCTGCTGGCTGCGTGGACGAGGGTGAGACACGGACAGAGGGCGAGGGCGGGTGGGGTCTGGGTGCGGAATGTCTGGACGAGGCGCACGAGGCGCTGGCCCTGGCGGCCAGGGCGGCGTGCAACCTGGCGGCGCCGCTGGGGTGGAAGCTGGCGGCGGACATGGCGGCGGCAGCGGCGGGAGGGCCCACCGTGCAGCCGGCAGCCGTGCAGGCCATGGGCATGGTGGTCGTGTGCGAGATGGCCACCCGCCTGGCGCATATGTGCCGCAGCCCTGCGCTGCTGCCCCCGGCGCAGCTGCTGGCGTGCCAGCCGCACCGGCTGCTGGCGGCGGCGTGCACGCTGGCGGCGGCGCTGCCAACCCAGCCTAATGAGCTGGGCGAGCACAAGCAGCGGCTGTGCGCGCTGCTCGCCAGCGCGGTTGCCGTTCTGGCGTCGCACGAGACCCTCAGTGGCCGGGCCCGCGGGTGGCTGGCGCCGCCGCTCGCCGCCGCCGCCACCAGCAGTGATGAGTCCTGCGGTGGCGACGGCGGCGGCGGCGGCAGTCGGGGAAGTCGTGGCAAGGGGCAGCAGGCGGACCCGTGTGCCGGGTGCCTTGCGGTGCCGCTGCTGGCTCTTGTACGGCAGGCTGCTGGTACGGCACCGTCGTACGCAGCGCACACGGCGGCGCTGCTAAGACTGGCGGGCGGCGGCGAGGGCACCGGTGTTGCCCCTGGGGAAGCGGACGGCGGCTTCCGGCGGTTTGCCCAGGGGGTGGCGGAGGCGATGGTGGCGGACAGCTGCAGGGACGCGCAGCCTTGCGGCCGTTTCACCGAGGTCCCCATGCCCGACGGCTCATCGCCAACCACCTTGCTGCCGGCTGAGGGCGAGGGAAACAGCGCAGGAGGCATGCGCGCAGTCTCGCCGCCGTCACCGCTGCCAGCAGCCCCGTCCACACCCCTGCCGCCGCCGCTGGCGCTGCAGCCAAGCCGGCAGGGCGCGCTGACGCGGCTGCGCGTCTGCGGCAACCCGCACTGCAGCAACTTTGCGGGGGAGAGCGAGGGGGCGCTGCCGTTCAAGCAGTGCGGCGGGTGCCGGGCGGTGCGGTACTGCGGGGCGGACTGCCAGCGGGCGCACTGGCGGGAGGGGCACAGGGCGGAGTGCAAGGAGCTGGCGGCGGGGGCAACGGGGGTGTAGTGTGGTGGTTGCAAGGCATGGCATTTTACGGTAAATTAGGAACGGTTGTGTCTTGAGAGTGAGCCGTCACAGCGTTTTTATGAGACATGGTACGAGGGCTGACGATGCATGGACACAGATGGACACTGGTAGACAGGAGGCAAAGCTGTAAACGGGGAAAGGGGGCCACGGGGGAGTAGTTTGCTGATTGCCATGCAAAACATGGTAGTCTAGGCAAGCTTCTGCCTTGACAGTAAACGTTTACACAATTAGACCTTCACTTCATATTTGGACGCGCTACGAGGGCCGCTGCTGCCACTTTCGTTGGCGTGGGGACCGGTGAAGGTACGCAAATTTGAGTATACCCTACGTGGCCGACGTCGTGCACCACGCGGACCGCCAGAAACACTCTTCCCACTACCATGCCGCACCCGTTTTGCATATGCCGTTTGCCCCCCTTCGTCCAACACCACAGCCCAAACCAGTCCAAACGTGCGCGCCTCGACTGCTTCGACAGGGCAACGCTCAGTCCAAGTACAGGAAACCGGCCGGTCCAAGCGGGGCAACCTTACGGTCAGGCACTGGCATGGCAACGCGTGTCCATAACCCTCACCTCACCTGCCGAGTCCGCTTTCCACACAGCTGCCGCTGGACATCTCGCTCCAAACAGTATCTCGGTAATGCCCACATGCCGAAGCACCTCATAGCACGTGCCCAGTCCCCGGTCCCCCCTGAAAGCAACCCAGCATTGCCAGCCCCAACGCCCAGCCCTGGCCGAGCCAAGGGTGCAGTTCCTGGAGCTGGCGGAGCAACAATTCTGCCAGAACGCCACGAGGCGCAAGAACCGCAAGTGACACGCCTGCCCATGCCACATGCTCCGCCCTCTCCTAGAACCTGCTCTCCGGTATGTTGTCCTCACCCCGCAACTGCACCGCTACGCGAGTGGAAATGTCTAATAGCCTCGGAACTCTCACCCCAGCTGCACAGCTCTCAGGATCTTATACCCAAGTGACATATGCCGAACTACAACAGAGCCTTAAACCCTAGTTCATGTTGTCAAGCTCAAACCTCCGAACAGGTTCGCTCCCTGAACACCCCACACCCTTGCCTGCCTGCCTCCGCCCTACGCCGTGCCAGCGGCGCTCTTGATCTGCATAGCCTGCGGGGCATAAGTAAACGATGTGTTAAGACCGAAGGCACCTGTCAAGCTCACCACGAAGCCCCACGGCATGGGTTTCTGCGTGCGCCCCTGCCCCTGCTAACCCACATCCCTCCTTGCCCACCCTACGAACCAATTTGCTTGCAGTGTGCCCCACCCTGAGCTCCGCTCCACGAATTCCGCATCCCATCACTCCGACAAACAAGAAACGCACACGCGATTGCCAGGTACATCACCTGCACGCACGTAGCAATTGGGGATGTCCTTGACTTGATTCCGCAAACGACCCGCTTGCCTCCCCCCATGCGCCCTCACTGTACTCCACAAGCCCCAGACTTGCCCCAACACAAGCTACCCAGGGCCGGGTTACCCTGCATTTGCCCGGGCCAGCCTTCCTACGCTACACCCACCACCACCGGTACGGCAACGCCCTCCGCCTACCGCCTTGCCCCTTCGACCCCACCACCATCAGTGCACCGTTGCCACCGTGCGCTTGCCCACCTGAATGCTGGTGACGCAGATGGCGTTGATGACGTCGGGCACCGTGCAGCCGCGGGACAGGTCGTCGACCGGCTTGGCCAGGCCCTGCACAGTGCACACGTGGCACGTGGCACGTCGCGACGCGTCATGGCACGTGGCACGGCAGCGCGCAGCACGACACGCCATGGCACTCGGCACGGCGTGACACGTGGCACGGCACGGCTTGCATGGGCACAGCGTGAAGGGGGGTAACAGCGCAATGCACCCTTTTTATAGAATGGCCCCGACTATGAGACGACACACCAGCATCACCAAACTGCCAGTGCGCCTCTCTCCTACCAACCCTTATCGCCCCACCTTAGCCAACCGCAGCTCCTTTGCAAGTGGAGCAGCTTACGGCACATCCATGGCTGCCAAAACGTCTTCGATTAGAAAGGACTCGGTGTGGCCGAGCGGTTCCAGCTTCAGCCGCACGTCGACAGACGAGTGCAGCAGCTCGCCCTGGAGTTGCAGGTCGGATAACAGATCCTTTAGCGTCTCCTCCAGCTTCTTCTCTGGGTCTTCCTCCTGCGGCAGCAGCACACTGGAAGTCTGAAATTGAATACGGGTCCAACATCAAGAATTAAGGAGTTGTGGTACCGGTATGCCTTCTGAATCAATAGTAGCATGCTTGGAAGCAAGAAATGAACCTCTTGCCCCACGTCACTTGGCGAGTCAGCCCAGCCTTTTTCAGCCTTGCGTGAGTCCAAATGATAAACCAGATCACTCATTCTACCTCTGTGTCTGCAAACCCTCCCGTTCTCCGGAAGCTTTCAGACCCTCCCAGTTTGCTGCCCCGCAAAGGAACTGCCATGACCTTGCCCCTTGCCCGAGACCGCCCCCTTGCCCCAGACCCCCCCGTTGCCCCAGACCGCCCCGGACGGCCCCCCCCCTTGCCCCAGACCGCCCCGCACGGCCCCCCCCCTTGCCCCAGACCGCCCCAGACCCCCCCACCCTTGCCCCAGACCGCGCAGTGACTTGCCCTGCTCACGTCGATTAGGCCCGACCTGCCCTTGGCCCGCTCGCACTGCACGTGGTAAGAGGCGTCGCCCACGAACGCCTCGGCAGCCTCCTCCGGTGTGGCCCCGAACGCAATGACGTCGAGCTGCGCGCTCACGGCCAAGAAGCGTTGTGGACCGAGCTTGAAGATCTTCAGGTGGACACGTGGAAATCCTGCCTGCAGTTCATAATGACGTTGGCCCGGGAGGTGCGCGTCAGCACGGGGCAGGCCGCCCAATGGAAGCAGGCCGCGTCCCTGGTTGCAGCTGGCGCGAGCCGGACTTTACCGCAGGGTCGCTGGGTTCAGTTGAGGACGCCCTCTGCGGCCGACTCATGCTTGCTGGCGCGCAATCCGCCTGGTTATTGCCCGATACGTTAGTGATACTCCGGGTCGACACCGCCGTCGACGCTACTAGGGGGGCTGGAATCAGTGAATGTCTTCCCGTTTACGTGATGAAAGACGTGGTCGGACCTATTGAATTCGTACCTATAGTATCCCAAGTCGGCCAAGTCAGCGCTTCCAGTTGCCGCTTCTCGCCATACACTGATGATACACACCTCTTGTAAACAATGGAATACAGACAAGTCAACTTTGGCTATGGATAAATGCTTAGGCTCATAATGCTAATGTCCCGTACGGTATCCACAACCACCTGTCCAACCACCGATCGCCGCTGCCAACCGTGCTGACTACTACGGACTGCTCCGCGGAGGACAGCCCCTGGAACAGCTCAGCCACCCCATGTTGGTTCTGCTGAACGCAACATTTGCCCGCTTGCGCCCTACACTGGCTACCGCATTCGTTGCCAGGCACTGGTCAGCGTGGGCTAGGAACAAGGGAACTCACTGTCACCGTTACGCCTGCAGACCGCATGTTGGCAAACACATTAGGCAATGACATCCGCACGTGTGCCCCCATGCGCCTTCGTGCACAGGAAACCCATGCGAGTTTTGCTAGGACTATTGCGGTAACTGAGTCAGCTACACCTGGGTAGGCTTCGGAAGCTTATGGTCAACGTACGTGCCAGGTACTGCCGTACCTACGTCTGCCCAAGTTCATGGTACTGCAATGCCACGTGCTTTATTCATGTCTGCACACGGGCATCGCGTGCTCTTACCTTGATATGTATCACGTTCGTTACGAGGCCCACGATAGGGAGGGATGTGGGGCTAGAGCTGCTATCAGTCTCGCAAGCACGCGTCAACGCATGGTAACGCCGTGCCATGTACAAAGCCCACGGTTACATCTTCACAGCGAAGGGATCCTCGCCCATATGGCGGTACACGCTCACCGGTAGATGTCGTACGGTTGCTCCCTTAGCATGAGCAACCAGGGACCAGTTGCGTACCTAGATCACGAACGGAGCCCATGCGCACAGGTTCATGCGTGCGTCCTACATTCTTCACTCCTGGCCTAATGCCTATCCGCTCATATCATACTCTCTCATAAAACACTCGAGCTCACATGCCCCTCCTGATAATTCTCCTGTGCTGCAGCTATGGCCTAGCTCAGCTGAACGCCCCCCTCTTCAACACCCCCAATCTAATATCCACGACCGTTACCGCCTTGCATTGCTGTGCGAGCGCCACACCACTTAGACCAACCATCGCACCCACACAGTCCTACCTATCTCCTCCCCCGGGAAGATACCCCTGCATGTGCCTGTGCCTTGGTCAACGCCGAGGCCCTCATCCCCTATCCTGTTCTCTTCTCGCCCACATCTGCCACTGCTACCATACTGCAGACCGCAGCACACGCGCGCTGGCTAAGACACCGTGCCAGCACCCCTCGACCCAGTGGCGACCCATGGGCCATGCCACCCTCCTTGCAGCGGTGCATGCGTGCCGTGCGGGTTGGACGACCCATGGGCCACCCCATGCCACGGGAGCGACCCGCGGGTCACACGCTGCACCCAGCTGGCCCATCCGGCGATCGCCCTCTGCCCAGGCCAACACTGGTTTGCTCGGCTGTCTTGGCAGCAGCCCCCCGTCCATGCGCTCCTGTCTGCCAGCAGCATAGCCCCTTACGCGCTCCACCCTCACGGTGGGACGGACGGACGGACGGACGGCTGGGTGCGGCCCTCCCTGCAAGACAGCTCCCTCCAGCTGCTGCCAAGCTTGCCCCCCTCCCCCACGGCGGGCCAGTGTTGCTGCTGGCCGCCAGGGGCGCCACACCCTACTGCACAGCTACTTCCAGCTGCTGTCGTAGTACCGGTTGGGCAGGCCGAACCACCACTTGAGCTTCTCGGCGCTCCAGTCGCTGGAGCCGCTGCTGCTGCCGTTGATGTCCGCCCTGGGGCCCTCCCCTGGCGACACCCGGGGGCCCTCCCCTGACAGGCCCCTGGGGCGCTCCCCTGACGAGTACTCCCCGGAGCCCATGCCGCCACTACCGCCGGGTGGAGAGCGCCGCATCTGCACAATGAACACACGAACAAAGCCATGAGTGCGAGCCCTCGTAGTCCATGTATGCGCTGGCCGTGGAAAGCACATCCCAGAGCATCTTCTCCCTCGGCCGTGTCCATGGTCACTTAGTCATAGACACTGACCCCGCACTGACCCCGCATCCGCCCGGCTAGCATCCACGCCTGGTTCACCAACCACCCTACCGCCCACCCTTCCCGCGTCCCGTCCCACCTGCGCCCGCCGCTGCGCTGCTCCCGCACCCCCGACAGTGTACCACACACCCCAGGCATCACATCGCGCCCCTCGCACCGAACCATACCGCACCCCTCCCCGCACCCCGGGCAGCCCGTCTTTCAACCCACACCACACCCCTCCCCGCCCCCCCATTCCCTCACCCCACCCCTCACCATCCCACCCCACCTGCGCCCGCCGCTGCGCCTCCTCCCACCACTGCCGGTACAGCGGCTCCCGCTCCCGCGTGTGGAGGCGCGGCATGAGCCGCATGGCCCGCAGCACCTGGCCCGCGGCGCGGAAGTCGTGCTGCGACAGGCACAGCCTGCAGGGTACAGGGCAGGGGGGATAGCATCGTCATGACCACCTCGACGTGTTCAGCAAGGCGCCAACTTCCAAGTCGTGCTGCGACAGGCACAGCTTGCAGGGTACACGGCAGGGGGGATAGCATCGTCATGACCACCTCGACGTGTTCAGCAAGGCGCCAACTTCCAAGTCGTGCTGCGACAGGCACAGCTTGCAGGGTACACGGCAGGGGGGGATAGCTTCATCGCCATTGTCCCGACATGTTCAGCAAGGCGCCTAATTTCAAGTCATGCTGCGTGAGGCGCAGCCTGCAGGGCACAGTTGTGCATACGGCGCGTGTTTCAGCCGACAGCCACTGCTCATACTAAAAAGGCAAAGCTGTGAACATCCCACCCCACCACCGCCGGTGTAGCGCGGCTGCCGCAATACTGCTGGAAGTACGGCTGTGTATACGGCCACGCACCTGTACACGTATTCGCACAGCTTGCGGTGCGGCCGGCCCCCCGACGCCAGGAACCGCCGGAAGGCCGTCAGCGCGGGCGCCAACCGCCGCAACCGTCCGTAGCCCTGCGGGTAGGAGGTGGCACAGACAGACGTATGACGCGAAACCCGATGCGCTCAGCCCCTGTCCCTCTCCGGCTGACGTGGCACCGGGCAAGTGCGCCTCCGTCCCTCGCCAGCACTCCGCCAGTACCAGCGGCTCATGACGTCACCAGTGCCCTGAGCTCAGCCCTGGCACTGGCCTTGACGTCACCAGTGCCCTGGCCCTGGCGCCGGGCTCTTGGCCGTGGCCCGCAACGTCCGCCGCTGGCCTGCGCTATTCGGTCCAGATGCCTCTTCAACACGCAGGCAGTCGGCAGGCGCTTACTACCATTCCCACAGCCTCTACACCGGCAGGTCCCGCCGATGTCCCCTGTCCTGTTCCTCCTGTAGTGAGAGCCCACGTGCCGCAGCGCGTAGGTGGCCTTCAAGGCATCAGCCCCTGAGCTCAGCCCACGTACTCCTCAGACCTCGAACCCCAGCCCAGCCCCCGCCCCCGCCCCCCCGCCCCCCCCCCCCCCCCCCCCCGCCCCCCCCCCCCCCCCCCCCCCCCC
>VFQN01003483.1_pt1 | contig 22372 bp, 21 predicted proteins | sample 3512371 | NCBI WGS metagenome assembly VFQN01 (sample SAMN10412370, study PRJNA504923) | tailings metagenome | isolation source: Replicate 2 from Balatoc abandoned mine | place: Philippines: Itogon, Benguet | collected 2017-08-28
GTTCACCACCACTGACGCCCGAACCCGATTGAAACGCCTCTACCCGAGCACCGAAGCCGTCAAATCAGGTGTGGCGGAACACTAGGGCGACGTCGGGAAGCGTGTTGGGCAAGCTGGCACACGGCCGTGTGAGGCGCTGCCGGGCGGGTGTCACGAGCCCCTTGGAACGACGCCGGTCGCCCCGTTCAGCGCCGGCGAAGTGCTCCCCGGCGAATTGCGCCCGGGATCGAGGCGGCGAACCCATGCACCCCTCCGGGGTTCCTCCCGGGTGGGCGTAGCCACCACCATCGACGGCGTACCGCGCGTCTCGCTATCCCTCCGCGGCCGAACTTGAAACTACTGGACTTGGTACGAGACCGACTCGCCTGGTTGAGCCGCCGCGTCGCGCCGGTTACGATCGCCGGAAGGCGACCGTGTCCCGGCGGAGGCGCGTGTTCCGCTGGCTCCTCGACAAGCTGTGGCGGAAGACGGCCGCGGCCGAGCCGCCCCGCCGGCGGGCGGCCGCGTGCTCGTTCTGCGGCCGGAGCTACACGGAGGGGCCACGGATCGAAGCCCCGAACCAGGTGTTCATCTGCGAGGAGTGCGTGACGCTGTGCGCGAAGCCGTTCGCCGGCGGGGCGGCTCAACCGCGGCGGACCGGCGCCCGCACTCGACGCACCAGATTGTTGAGGGGAACACGATGTCCGCGGCGTGGCCCTGGCTGACGCGACACCGGCGGGCGGTCCTCGTGGCCGCCGTGTTTGCCGTCCCCGCGTGGTGGCTCTCGGCGTACCCGCGCGGCGTGGCCGCCGCCTGGGTCGATGCGGCCCGCGGGCACGACGAGATCCAGGTGTACGGCTACCCCGAGCCGGAGCGTTTCGAGTCGGCCCGGCTACTCCGTGAACGGTACGGGGTTCACACCAACACGGCCGCCGGGTGCGTCGTCACCGAAAGGTTGACGTGATACGTGAGCGGGTACAACTCGGTATCAATCCCGCGCGTCAACGCGCGCCACGGCAAAGATGTCTTCGCGGAGTGCTACGAGGAAGCCTTCGCCGCCTGGGAGCGCGACCACCCGCGTGAGTGAAGCGCCCGGTTCGCTCACCACTGCGGATCGCCTATGCTCGCTCTCGACCGCCTCGCCGATCTCACCGACGCCGACCGCACCGCGGTCGCGGCGCTGGGGGCGGCCGTCTACCCGCCCGCGGAACACACCAACTGGCCCGGTCGGCACCTCGAATGGGACACGCCCGAATGGTGCGTCCGCGTCCACGACGGCGGCGGCGGCGCGCTCGTGTCGTTCGCCGGCGTGTACCTCCGCGACGCAACGCTCGACGGAAACCCGGCGCTCATCGGCGGGGTCGGGAATGTGAAGACGCACCCGGCGGCGCGCGGGCGGGGGTTCGCGGCGGACGCGGTGCGTCGCGCAGCCGAGTTCTTCGACGCGAACGGTGCTGCGTTCGGCCTGCTCGTCTGTCGGGCGGAACTGGTCGCGTACTACGAGCGTCTCGGGTGGCGACCGTTCGCCGGCCGGCTGGTCGTCCGCCAACGCGGTGAAGCGACCGACTTCACCCTCAACGGCGTGATGACGCTCGCGGTGCGGGCGGACGCGCCGGCGGCGGGCATGATCGACCTGTACGGCCCGCCGTGGTGAGGCGGTCGGTTGATTCCGCACCGTGGCGGCCGTACCATCGGCGGTCGGCCACACCCGACGCGGAGCCTTTCCCATGCCCGACTGGGTCGTCCCCCTCGTCGTCCTCGTCATGGTCCTGGCGGTCGGCGCCGCCGTGCTTTACATCAAGCGCGAGGCCGAGCGGTACAGGAAGGAAGTGATGGAGAAGGGGTCGCCGTTCGTCGCCCACGTCGTGATGGCTCACAATGACTTGTGCAAGACCGGCGACTCGTACGGGGCGTCGGCCCGGGTGCTGGTCACGTTCGAGCCCGAGCCGGCGGCGGTCCACGACGCGCTGGCGGCGGCGGCCGCCCGGCTGCTGGAACTGCGCGAGCGCGAGCCCGCGACCGACGCCGAGCGCCAGGCCGCCCCGCTGGCGACCGACGAGAGCTTCCGCCCCGGCCGCGTCCCGGTCCCGCCGGAACTGACCGGCGGCCGCGCGGTGTACAGCTTCGACCTGTACATCGAACGGGCACTGCTCCCGTCCAAGGTATTAGACCACCCCTACGTCCACCTCATGGCGGTGCCCGGCGACAAGGGGCTCATGTGCATGATCCCGTACCCCGACGCGAAATAGCCGCGGGTCACCGGCGTCGAGACCGGGAGGGTGCCACGGGCGTGCGGGGATGAAGCGACGATGGCAGGCGCCGCACCACCGCCGGACCGCACCACGCCCGCGCCGGCCCGGCGGCGTGCGAACGTCGGCCTCGTGCTCGGCCTCGTCGTCGGGCTGGGCTTGGGGCTGGCCGGGGTCACCGGCGGCGCCGACTTCGAGGCCGGCGCCGGCCCCGGGCTGCGGTTCCGGGTCCGCGTCCTCGGCGTGGTGGTCCACCGCTACCCGGAAGACGGCGACCTGTACCCGATGCGGCCGTACCCGCAGATGCTGCACGCCCGCGCACGCCTGACCACCACCTCGGCGCTCGCCGGCGGACTCCTCGGCTGGGCGGTCGGCTACTACTCCGGTCGCCGCAATTCGGTCACGCGGTCGTAACATGCCCCGCCGCGCGGCGGCACGTCCGACCCGCCGCGCTAGAATGTGACTCCGCGGGGCCGACCCCGCCGTCGCCCGTGCGTCGCCCGTGGAGATCGAGATGACCCGTGCGCATCTGGTGCGGCTCTTCGCCACAGCCGGCCTGTCGGTGGTGGCGGTCTTGGCCCTGTCCGATCCGCTCGCCGGGCAGGACCGGGGGAAGGCCGACCCGGTGACCGTGAAGACGATCCTCAAGGTCGAGTTCGCCATCCAGGAGATCAACCCGCCGAACTTGGTCGTCACCGCGACCGGGCAGGTGCCGACGGGCGGGTGGTCGGGGGCGAAACTGACCCGCAAGAAGTACGACACCCCGCCGGCGGACGGCATCCAGGACTACACCCTCACCGCCGTCGCGCCGACCGGGATCGTCACCCAGGCGCTGTCGAAGGTGGAGGCCCGCGACACCTGGAGCCGGTACACAGTCGAGGCGCCGTGGCTCAAGGGCGTCCGTATCCACGGCGCCGACAAGGGCGTGGTGGTGAAGATGCTCGACGGGAAGAAGTGACGACCGGGGGCGGCCCGTCGCCCCTGGTGGCTGGAGTGGATTGGGGCGGACCTCACCCCACCGCCCGGTACTCCGCCGTCGGCGCCTTCCCGTTGATGGTCTCGCGGGCGAGTAGAGCTTGAATCTCCGCGTGCATCGCCGCCGCCAGCGCCGGGTTGGTCGACGGGCACCAGCCGAAGCGGCGGAGCACGCGCGCGGCCAGTTCCCACTGCGCGTCGTCCGGCAGGCGGTCGATCCGGGCGGCCAGCTCGTTGACTTCGTTCGTCACGTCCATGTGCGTCCTCACACGTCGCGGCGGGCAAAACCGACCACGCCCACCGCCGCTGCCAGCGCGCTGAGCGCCGCCGAGCCGACGACGAGGTTCGTCAGCCCCGCCGCGTTGTACTGGCCCATTAGCACGAACCGCAGGCGGGCGAGGTAGCGGTCCGGGCTCGGCCACGGCTCGGGGAGGAACGTGAGCAGGAACCCGGCCCCGTACAGCACCAGCCAGAACACCGTGATGCCCAGCACCGTGCCGTTCGTCAGCGCGCCGATGGTCACGCCCCATGACACGATCACCGCCAGCGCCGCCGCCACCGCCGCGACCGCCATCAACCCGCCGCCGGCCGACAGGTCGCTCTCCGCGTCCGACTTGAACAGGAAGTAACTCGCCACCAGCACGCCGATCGCCAGGGCCGAGAACGTGCTCACCACCACGACCAGCCGGGCGTGCCACTTCGCCAGGAAGTACTGGTGTCGGCTGATGCCGCGACTCAGCACCGAGTCCGCGACCGTGCCGCGCTCGGCGCCGACCGCCGACACCGACAGCACGACGACGAGCGCCAGGCTGCCGACGACGACGAGGCGGAACAGGTCGCCGGACTGCGCCGCGGCCGACCGGAACATGCCGGCCTCGTTGTGGACGCCGACGCGGTACAGCAGGAACCCGCCGGCGGCGAGGACGGTGACGAGCACCCACAGGCGGTACGTCCAGCCGCGGAGCGTCTGCCGCAGGTCGGTCTGGAGGACCGCCCAGTACGGCAGGAAGCGGTTGAACCGGACGGTGACGACGGGGGGCGTTTGTTCCATGTCTGCCTCACTGCCGCGCCTCGGTATTCAGCCCGGAGGGCGCCTTCGCTAGCCCAGGGCGGGAGCCCTGGGCGGCGTGTGCGGTGTCACGAGGGGGCTTGCGGCCCGTTCCCCGTCCGAGGCCGCCCAGGGCTCCCGCCCTGGGCTAGCGAAGGCGCCCTCCGGGCTGAATACCGAGGCGCGGCCGTCACGCCGCCTCGTCCTTGTACAGCCGGGCGAACCCGCGGCTCTCCTCGCGCTCGACGAGGTCGAGGTACGCCTGCTCCGTCTGCATCCCGACGGTGCGCACCGAGATGATCACCACCTTCGCGTCGGCGAGCACCTGGAACATCTGCGCGAGCAGCGGCGCGTTCGCCGCGTCGTCGGTCATCTTGATCTCGAGGCGCCGCTGCCGCAGCAACACCTGCTTGAAGTCGGGCAGGTTCCGCAGCGCCGCGACGCACTTCGTGATCGCCTTCTGCTCGCCGTCGAGGTCGATCTCGTAGTGGTTGCGGCGGATGCGGCCCTTCAGGTCTTGCAGCGACCCGGTGAAGATCAACTGCCCCTTGTTCAGCACCGCCGCGTGGTTACACACCTCGTCCACGTCCGTCAGGTTGTGACTGCTGAGGATCAGCGTCTTCTCGGCGGCGAGCGTCTTGATGAGCTCGAGCATGCTGCGCCGGGCCTCGATGTCGAGGCCGTGCGTCGGCTCGTCCCAGATGAGCAGGTCGGGGTCGTTGAGGAGGCTCGCGGCGACGGCGAGGCGGGCGGTCATGCCGGCGCTGAAGTGGGCGATCGAGTCGCCCGAGTGCTGGAGCAGGTCGACCGCCCGGATGAGCGTCGCCAGTTTCGGCTTCCGCACGTCGGCCGGGAGGCCGAACAGGCGGGCGATGTAGTCCAAATACGTGATCGGGGTCATCCCCTTGGGGAACTGCGGGTTCGTGGGGATGTAGCCGATGCGGCGGCGGAGGTCGGCGGCGTTCGGCGTCATGACCCGGCCGAACACCTTCGCCCACCCGGCGGTCGGCCGGTGGAGGCCGAGGATGAGGCGGAGGAACGTGGTCTTGCCGGCGCCGTTCGGGCCGAGGAGCCCGAGGACGGCCCCCGGCTCGACGGTGAGGGTGGCGTCGTTGAGCGCGATCTGCCGGTTCTGGTAGATCTTCGTCAGGTGCTGGGTCTCGACGACCAGCTCGGTCGCGTCGTCCGCCACGGCCGGCCCTCCCCCCGCTGCTGTCGCGCTTGCCGCCGCGTATAGCGTGCCCCCGTTGCCGGGTCTACGCGAGTTTCCCCGGGGCGTATGGGCGGGTAGAATCGCGGCACCACAGCGGAGGGGCATAACATGCCGGGCGAATCGACCGCCGCAGGCCGCCCGGGGCGTTGCCCCGGGCTATCGAATCCCAGGCCCTTGGCCTGAAAACCGTCACGCTCCCGACTGGTGGGGCCGGCGTCCCGCCGGTCCGAACCTTGACCGGCGGGACGCCGGCCCCACCGACCGAGTCACTCCTCTTCACCCCGACGGGGTGAGATCCGATAGCCCGGGGCAACGCCCCGGGCGGCCTGCGGAGACACGCCATGCCCCGCCTCCTCCTCGCCGCAATCTGCCTCGCCTGCGTCAGCCCCGCCGTTCGCGCCGACGACCCGCGGCGCCCGCCCAACGTCGTCTTCATCCTCGCCGACGACCTCGGGTGGGCGGAACTCGGGTGCTACGGGCAGACGCGCATCCGTACCCCGCACGTCGACCAGCTGGCGAAGGACGGGATGCGGTTCACGCGCTTCTACGCCGGGAACGCCGTGTGTGCCCCGAGCCGGTGCGCCCTCATGACCGGGATGCACATGGGGCACGCGAGCGTCCGCAACAACCGTGAGGCGCAGCCGGAGGGGCAGTTCCCGATCCGCGCCACCGACGTGACGGCCGCCACGCTGCTGCGCCAGCGCGGGTACGTGTGCGGCGCGATCGGCAAGTGGGGGCTCGGCATGTTCGGCACCGGCGGCGACCCGCTCCGCCACGGGTTCGACCGCTTCTACGGCTACAACTGCCAGCGCCACGCCCACTCGCACTACCCCACGTACCTCTACCGCAACGCCGAGCGCTTCGACCTGCCGGGGAACGACGGCGCGACCGGCGACAGCTACAGCGGCGACCTGTTCGAGCGCGAGGCGCTGGCGTTCCTCGACGCCAACCGCGACCGCCCGTTCTTCCTGTACCTGCCGTTCGTCGTGCCGCACGCGGCGGTGCAGGTGCCGACCGACTCGCTCGCCGAGTACCGCGGCAAGCTCGGCGACGACCCGGCCTACGACGGCAAGAAGGGGTACCGCCCGCACCCGACGCCGCACGCCGGCTACGCCGCGATGGTCACGCGCATGGACCGCGCCGTCGGCCGCGTGGTGGCGAAGCTCCGCGAGCTGAACCTGACGAACAACACGCTCGTGGTCTTCACCAGCGACAACGGCCCGACGCACAACGTCGGCGGCGCCGACTCGACGTTCTTCCGCTCCGCCGGTCCGCTGCGCGGGTTGAAGGGCAGCCTGTACGAGGGCGGCATCCGCGTGCCGTTCATCGCGTCGTGGCCGGGCCGCGTCCCCGCCGGCACCACGCACGACACCCGCCTCTACTTCCCCGACGTGCTGCCGACGCTCTGCGCCATCAGCGGCGCGCGGCCGCCGGCCGGGATCGACGGCATCAGCTTCCTCCCGGCGCTGACCGGCGACCGCCAGCCGGCACACGACTTCCTGTACTGGGAGTTCGCGGCCTACACGGGCCAGCAGGCGGTGACCGCCGGCGACTGGAAGGCGGTGCGTCAGAACCTGAACGCGGGCCGCGCGGTGACGGAGCTGTACAACCTGGTGAGCGACCCGAACGAGGCGACGAACGTGGCGGCGGCGAACCCGGAGGTGGTGGCGCGGCTGGAGCGATTGATGACCGAGCAGCACGTCCGCAACCCCGAGTTCCCGCTCCCCACGATCGACGGGCCGCCGGCCAAGAAGAAGAAGGACTGATGCCCCGTAGGTCGGGCCGAGTCCGCGCGGCCCGACGCGGGGTGCGAACGACGATCGATCGGGCGCGGCGAGCGCGAACCCGCGTGGGATCGGGTTTTCGGCCCTCGTCGGTCGCGTCCGCGCCCCGCGTCGGGCCGCGCGGACTCGGCCCGACGCGGGGCGCGGGCACCTGCGGAGTGTGCCGGGACCGAAATCTCTCGTGGGTTCGGGTTGCTGGCTGACACCGTTCGCACCCGCGCTGCGGTGTCAGGTCTCGAAGACGCGATCCGACCTGCGGGCACGTCTACCGATCGTTGTCGTATGCCATCAGATGACTGGGTAAATAATGCGTCGATACTTGAAAAGTGGACATGCGTCACCCTAGAATGGCGTTGAGGTGTCGGGTGTGGCCCCACCGACTCTGCGCGCGGCCCGGACCGCGGCAGCGATCTTCGGACTCGGCGCACACACCCGGCCCGTGATTCGTAAGTCCGTCAGCCGCGCGGTCCGTGCACTGTTATGGTGCGACCGCGGGGGCGGTCGTCCGGGCGACCGGGCAGGGGCAACCCTGCAACCCCCGCGGCACGTCGCGGCCGGATGAGTCACCCCGTCGGAACCCGACACCCGCCCACCGGCGACCGCCGGTCCGCGCAGCGATGCGCGGCCGACGGCCGCCGCGTGGGCGTTTCCGGACTGACGACACGTGGTCCGCAAGATCGAGGCGAGACTGGCCACGGACGAGCTCTGGGGTCACCGAGTTGTGGAACTCCGATGTCGATGCCCCGCTTTCACCGGACCCGGCACCGAGTGACCGACGGTCCGCTACGAGGCCCCGGACCGCGGTCGTCCCGCCTTGTGGGTTCGTCCCCCGACCCGCATCATGACCGCATGGCCGACCCCTGGCTTCACCCGCACACCGCCTACGTCCACGTCCCGTTCTGCGCCCACCACTGCGGCTACTGCGACTTCGCGGTGGCGACCGGCCAGGACCACCTCATCGAGCTCTACCTCGACGCGCTCGGCGTCGAGCTCGCCGGGCTCGGCGGGCCGGCCGCGGTCGAGACGCGCTTCGTCGGCGGCGGCACGCCGACGCACCTCGGCGCCGACCAACTCGGTCGCCTGCTGGCGATGCTGAACCGCTGGCTCCCCGCGCCGGCGGGGGGCGAGTTCAGCATCGAGGTGAACCCGGACACGTTCACCGCCGAGAAGGCGGCCGTGCTCGCCGCCGGCGGGGTGACACGGGTGAGCCTCGGGGTGCAGTCGTTCCGCCCCGGGTCGCTCGCCGCGCTCGACCGCCGCCACACGCCGGAGCAGGTGCCGCGCGCCGTCGGGCTGGTGCGCCGGCACGGGATGGCGCTGTCGCTCGACCTCATCTTCGCCGCGCCCGGAAGCACGCCCGCCGACTGGGCGGCCGACCTCGACGCCGCGCTGGCGCTCGGCCCGGACCACGTTTCGACCTACGGCCTCACCTACGAGACCGGCACGCCGCTGTGGAAGGCCCGCCGCCGCGGCGCCGTCCCGGCGGTGTCGGAGGACGCCGAGCTGGCGATGTACGAGCACGCCATCGACCGCCTCGCCGCCGCCGGGTTCGAGCACTACGAGGTGTCGAACTTCGCACGGCCCGGCGCGCGCTGCCGGCACAACGAGCGGTACTGGGCGAACGAGGCGTACCACGGCTTCGGCACGGGCGCGGCCCGCTACGTGAGCGGCCGCCGCGAGCTGAACGTCCGCGACACGACGCTCTACGTGCGCCGCGTCCTCGCCGGCGAGTCGCCGACGTTTCAGAGTGAGGCGCTCGCGCCGCGCGACCGGGCGTTCGAGACGCTCGCCACGCAGCTCCGCCGCGCCGACGGCATCGGCCGGGCTCGCTTCCGAGCGCAGACGGGCTTCGACCTGAACGAACTGGTCGGCGCCCGCGTGCAGGCGCTGGTGGCGGCTGGTTTGCTCGCCGACGGCGCCGCGGTGACGCTGACGCGCCGCGGGTTCTGCGTGGCGGACGGGATCGTCGAGGACCTGCTGAAGGCGAACGTGGGCGGCGGATAGGTCGCCTCGCCGCCGCCGGGTAGCGGGGTTATACTGCCTCGCTAGGCAGCGCCGGAGGCCGCGTGAACCGCGAGCGGATTCCCCAGATCGAGTCGCTCATCGAAACCCTCAACGGGTGGCGCGGGGCGCTGGTCGAGGTGACCGAGCAGATCACCCGCTCGCCCGGCACACTGGACCGGCACTTCACGACGCGCTCGGTGCTCGTGATGCGACTCGAGAACGTCGGCATCGCGTTCAGCGGGGCGACGCTCATGCTCTTCGGGCAGGTGGTCGGGCGGAACGTCGAGTACCAGGCCACCCTCGACCTGCTCGAACACCTGACGGTCCGCCCGGAGGAGGTCGTGTTCGTGGAACGCTTCGGCAGGGTCGCCGAACGGCATTCCACCTTCCGACCGCTGCCCGAACCACAAGACGGGTGACGACCCGGCCGCGTACGGCTACCCGCCATCGACCAACCGCGGCCGCGGGCCGCGCGAAGGATGCTCCGAATGTCCGCCGCCCCGACCCCGCCCGCCGCGCCCGTCAACCTCGACGACCCGGCGCTGTACCTCAACCGCGAGCTCAGCTGGCTCCAGTTCAACCGGCGCGTCCTCGAGGAGGCGCAAGACCCGACCGTCCCGCTCCTGGAGCGGCTCAAGTTCCTCGCCATCTTCAGCTCCAACCTCGACGAGTTCTTCATGGTCCGCGTCGGCGGGCTCCAGCAGAAGGTCGTCGCCGGCGTGCCGCAGGGGTCCGGCGCCGACCGCACCCCGCCGAAGACCCAGGTCGAGAAGATCGGCGCCGCCGTCCGCGACATGACCGCCGCGCTGTACCGCGTCCTCAAGGACGAGGTGCTGCCGACGCTCGAGAAGAGCGGCGTCGTCATCCGCTGGGCCGACCCGCTCGCCGGCGACGACCTCCGGCACGCCCGCGAGTTGTTCCGCCGCGAGATCTTCCCCGTCCTCACGCCGCTCGCCACCGACCCGTCGCACCCGTTCCCGCACCTGCTCAACAAGTCGCTCAACCTCGCCGTCACGGTCCGCCGGCCCGGCGACGCCGACCCGCTCTACGCCGTGGTGCAGGTGCCGGCGGTGCTGCCGCGGTTCGTGCCGCTGCCGTCCGGCGACCCCGGCCGCAACGGCGCCGCCGGGCCGCTGTACGTGCTCGCGCCGCTGGAAACCGTCATCAAGGCGCAGCTCGCCGACCTGTTCCCCGGCATGGACATCGGCGAGGCGGTGTGCTTCCGGGTGACGCGCGACAGCGAGTACGAGATCGACGACGAGGGCGTGGACGACCTGTTGCAGGCGATCGAGGCGCAGGTGAAGGCCCGCCGCCGCGGGCACGCGGTCCGGCTCGAGATCGAGGCCGGCGCCCCGCCCGACCTCGAACAGTTCCTCACCACCGCGCTCGACCTCGACCCGGAGGACGTGTACCAGGTCCGCGGGCTGCTCGACCTCACCGGGCTGTTCCAGGTGTACGGCCTCCCCGGCTTCTCCGACCTGCGCGACCCGCCGTTCGTGCCGGCGCCGGTCGCCGCGTTCGCCCAGGCGCTCAGCCCGTGGGCGGCCATCCGCGGGCGGGACATCCTCGTCCACCACCCCTACGAGTCGTTCGTCCACGTCGTGGACTTCATCGAGGCCGCCGCCAACGACGACCGGGTGCTCGCCATCAAGCAGACCCTCTACCGCACCAGCTCCGACTCGCCGGTCGTGCGGGCGCTCCAACGTGCCGCCGACCGCGGCAAGCAGGTGACGGCGGTGATCGAGCTCAAGGCCCGGCTCGACGAGGAGCGGAACATCCTCTGGGCGAAGGAACTCGAGAAGAGCGGCGTACACGTCGTCTTCGGGTTCATCGGGCTCAAGACGCACTGCAAGGTGGCGCTCGTGGTGCGGCGCGAGGAGGACAACACGATCCGCCGCTACGTCCACCTCGCCACCGGGAACTACAACCCGCAGACCGCCCGCATCTACACCGACATCGGGTTCTTCACCGCCAACCCCGACTTCGCCGACGACGTGTCGGCGCTGTTCAACTACCTCACGGGGTACGCCGAGCTGCCGCAGTGGCGCAAGCTGCTGGTGGCGCCGAGCCGGTTGCAGGCGGCGATGATCGAGAAGATCGAGCGCGAGGCGGCGAACGCCGCGGCCGGGAAGCCGGCGCGCATCCTCGCCAAGCTGAACGGGCTGCTCGAACCCGCCGTCGTGAAGGCGCTGTACCGGGCGAGCCAGGCCGGCGTGCCGATCCACCTCGTCTGCCGCGGCATCTGCGCGCTGCGGCCGGGGCTGCCGGGCGTGAGCGAGACGATCCGCGTCACGTCGGTCGTGGACCGGTTCCTGGAGCACAGCCGGATCTTCTACTTCGAGAACGACGGCCACCCGGAGGTGTTCACCGGCAGCGCCGACTGGATGGACCGCAACCTGAGCCGCCGCGTCGAGGTGGTGTTCCCGGTCGAGCAGCCCGAGCTCAAGGCGCGGCTGATCGACGAGATCCTGCACACGACGCTGGCCGACAACGTGAAGGCCCGCGAACTCCTGCCCGACGGCACGTACCGCCGCGTCACGCCGCCCACGCCCGAGTCGGCGCTGCGGAGCCAGCGCCGCTTCCTGGAGCTGGCCGAGGCCGCCGCCCGCCCGCCGCTCGGCACGGCGCCACTGGAGCAATCGGGCGTGATCCCGCCGCCGGCCCCGCGCCCGGTGAAGCGCCCGAAGGGGCGGCGGTGAACAGAGGGCAGAGAACAGAAGACAGAGGGCAGAGCTGCGACACTACTCTGCCCTCTCTGGGTGGGGTTGACACTTACGACCAACTCGCCCGATACTCCCGCCCCCCGGGTCGCGTTTCGCGCCCGCGCCGGCCACACGGAAGTGAGTCGCCGTGCCCCCACTCGCGCCCGCACCCCGTCAGACGGCTGAGCCGGCCGTCGCCTACCAGACCGCCCGCGGCCGGCTCCTCGTCGGCCGGGCCGAAGACCTCCTCGCGGCGCCGGCGCTCGACGACCTGCGCGGCCGCGTGCAGCTCGTCTTCACGTCGCCGCCGTTCCCGCTCCTGCGGCCGAAGAAGTACGGCAACCGCCAGGGCGACGAGTACGCCGCGTGGCTCGCGTCGCTCGCTATCCCGCTCACCAAGTTCCTCACGCCGACCGGCTCCATCGTGATGGAACTCGGCAACGGCTGGAACCCCGGCACACCGACCGTCAGCACCGTCGGCATCAAGGCGCTGCTCGCGTTCCAGGAGGAAGCCGGGCTGCACCTGTGCCAGGAGTTCATCTGTTTCAACCCCGCCCGCCTGCCGACGCCGGCCGAGTGGGTCGCCGTCCGCCGCGAGCGGGTGAAGGACGCCTTCACCCGCGTGTGGTGGCTGTCGCCGACACCGACGCCGAAGGCGGACAACCGGCGCGTGCTGACCGAGTACAGCGAGGCGATGCGGAAGTTGCTCCAGCGCGGGACGTATTCGAGCGGCCGGCGGCCGAGCGAGCACAAGGTCGGGCGGCGGTCGTTCCTGGCGGACAACGGCGGCGCGATCCCGCCGAACGTGCTGGTGCCGCCGGAGAGCGACACGCCGACCGAGCCGCAGGCGGTGCTACCGATCCCGAACACGGCCAGCCGCGGCGGGTATCACGAGAAGTGCCGGAAGGAGAACGTCGCCCGCCACCCGGCGGCGATGCCGGAGCCGCTGGTCGAGTTCTTCGTGCGCTTCCTCACCGACCCCGGCGAGTTGGTACTCGACCCGTTCGCCGGGAGCAATACGACGGGCGCCGTGGCGGAGAACCTGGAGCGCGAGTGGGTCGGCTTCGAGGCGGACCTGGCGTATGCCGAGGCGTCGAAGGTGCGCTTCGCGGCGTAGAGAAGCCAATTTTTGACAGGATGAACAGGACGGAGCAGGATTGGAAATCAAAACCCTGATTTCCAATCCTGCTCCGTCCTGTTCATCCTGTCAAAAATCGAGTTAGCTGAACCGCTTCTTCGGCTTGCCACCGGCTTCCACGTCGAGATACTCGGGGAAGCGGTAGGTCAGCGCAGTCAGGAAGTCGAGCAGGTCGGACACGTCGCGGACGTGGATCGGCGCGCCGCCGGCGCCCGAGCCCTTCGTCAGGAAAGCCACCTCCTCTACCCGGCACCAGTCGAGTGCGGCCTTCAGCGCCGCGCGGATCTCCTCCAGCCGTTCCACCGGGTCTTCCCGGCCGGTCTTCCCCGTCAGCCCGAGAAAGTTCGCCGCCCCGGTCCAATCCCGCGGTTCCTCTGGGTTGTCCTGCCAGCGGCGGAACTCCGGCTTGTCGGTGTAGGCGGCCACGGTGTCGTACAGCTCGCGGACCGTCACCGGCTTGCGGGTCGGCTTCACCTTCGCCCCGCCGCGCAGCTTCGCCGCCGCCGCCTTCCCCGAGGCGGTGAGGCGGTAAATGTTCGGCCGCACCTTCTCCAGGAACTTCAGCACCACCGGGCTTGACGGCTTCTGCCCCATGATCTCCATCATCACCCGCTTGTGGTCCGGGTAACTCTGGGCGTAGCCGCGGAGGCCGAACCGGAACCGGTCGAGCGACCACGCGGCGACGGTCAGATCCCACTCGGTGAACTCGGCCTTGCCGGCCGAGGCGAGGTCGTCGGCCGCGAGGAGGACGGTCTCGGAGGCGGTTTGTTTGGGTTGGGTGATGACCACGGTGCGGCCCTCGGCGGGCGTTCGGGTGCGGGGTGCCTGGATCAACTTCAGGTTAATGGTCCCTACGGCGCCCGCAGCGCGAACGTGAACCAAAGCGAGCGAGCCCGCTCGGAATGCGTCGGCCCCATTCGGCAGAGGCGCCACAACCGGACCACTCGACCCGTTTGCCCTTGTCAGAGTCACTGGGCAAGGCCCGGGTTCAGAGCGAGCGGAGAGTGAAACGGCCTTCACGAACCGTCGGCGGGATGGGGCGCCGCCGAAGCGGCGCGAGATGGGCCGGGCGGCGTGACGGGTCAGGGCGTGACGATGCTCTTGCGGTTGGCGGCGCGGTTCCGCATCTCCTGCTTGTCGATGCCCAGCGCCGTCAGGATCGGCTGGTACACCTCGGCGTAGAACAGGTCCTCGTTGAAGATGTTCAGCGACTTCACCGCCGCGACCCGGCGGCGGCTGTCGGCGAGGAGGTGGGTCGCCGGCATGGCGAACCCGTGGAGCACGCGCTTGAGCTGTTCGATCGTCCCGGCCCGGTCGTCGGCGAGGTGGAGGCGGAGGATCTTGACGTAGAAGTCGTAGTGGGCGCGCTCGTCGGTCGCCACCAGCAGGAGGAGCTTCGCCAGCGCCGGGTCGGTCTCGCCGATGACCTTCCGCAGGTTGCGGTAGTGGAGCCAGGTGGCGAGTTCCTGCGCCATGGTGTAGCACGCCAGCCCGCGCACGTCGTCGGTCGGCAGTTCCCACTCGCCGATCACCGCCCAGGTCTGCACCTCCTCGATCTGCTCCTCGGTCCGCTGCCCGGAGCGGACCAGCCACTCCTGCATGACCATCGAGTGCTTCGACTCCTCGTACCCCCAGTTGGCGGCGAACCACGCCCGCCCGCGGGTGCCGCGGACCAGCGGCAGGAACTTGCCCACGTAGTCTGGCAGGAACAGCTCGACGGCGCAGAACGACTCGATGATGTCGGCGACCGCCTTGCTCGTGTTCGGGTTGCACTGGTCCCAGGGGATGTCGTCGCGCATGTTCCAGCGCCGCCGCCGCTCGGCGAGGTCGAAGAACTCCTGATAGATCTTCCAGATGTTGCGTTCGAGCTCGGGGCCGTACGGGGACGCGGCGGACATGGCGGCTCGGGGTACTCGGTGCGGGCGTTCCTGTGCAGTATAGGGCAGAACGCGCCCAGCGCGACCGAGACTACGCCGGGGCGTACCAGTCCGCCCGGGTCGGCGGCAGGCCGGCGGCCCCGTCGGTGGCGGGCTTCACGAACAGGATCTGGTTCAGCTGGTACACGCCGGCGTCGAACCCCATCGTAGCCCCGGCCATGTACAGCCGGTAGATGCGGTACGTCGCCTCGTCGGTCAGCCGGACGGCCTCGGCCCGGTTCGCCTCCAGGCCGCGGACCCAGGCGCGGAGGGTGAGCGTGTAGTGCTCGCGCAGGTTCTCCGCGTCGCGGGCCTCGAGCCCGGCCCGGGCCGCCTCGCCGACGACGGCCGGGAGCGTCTGGAGGTCGCCGTTCGGGAACACGTACTTGCGGGCGAAGGCGGTCCACCGCGGGAACGGCGTGTGCGGCCGGAGGTTGATGGCGTGGTGGAGGTATACCCCGCCCGGCTTCAGCGCCCGCGCGACGCCCCAAAGATACTGAGGCAGGTTCCGGTTCCCGACCTCTTCGGTCATGCCGACGCTGGAGACGGCGTCGAACTCGGCCGCATAAGGCATGTCGCGGTAGTGGCAGAACTCGATCCGGACCTGCCCGTCCAGCCCGGCCTCGCGGTTGGCCCGGACCGCCCACTCGGCCTGCTCCCCGGCCAGCGTGACGCCGACGCCGGTCACGCCGTAGTGCTGAGCGGCGTGGCGGAGGAGACCACCCCAGCCGCAGCCGATGTCCAGGAGGCGCTGGCCGGGGCGGAGGCGGAGCTTCCGGCAGATGTGGTCCATCTTCTGCCGCTGGGCGGCGTCGAGGGCGTCGCCCGGGGAGCGGAAGTACGCGCAGGTGTACTGCATGGCCGGGCCGAGGAAGAGGCGGTAGAAGGCGCCGGGCCGGTCGTAGTGGATGCTGATGCCGCGCCGGTCGGCCTCCGTGCTTTGCCCGGCCGTCCGCGGCCGTCCGGCCAAGGCCGGGTCGCGGGGGTTGCGCTGGCGGGGGATGCTCAGGAGCAACTTGAGGACGCCGAGCCGCGCCCGCAGGCCCCAGCTTGTCATCACCCCGACTAGGTGGCGCAACCAGCCGGTGAAGGCGAGCATATCGCCATCGACGTCGTAGTCGTCGAAGACGTAGGACTCGCCGACGCCGACCCGGTCGAACGGCCAGAGCATCGCCCGCACGGCCCCCGGGTGCTTGAACACCAGGGTGAACCCGGCCGGCGGCCCGACCGCCCAGGTGTCGCCGGTCCAGAACCGCGCCGCCACGCCGCCGGCGAACCCCCGGGTGAGGGCTTCGAGCACGCGGACCGACGCGACGACGGCCGGGTCGGACGAGGCGGGGGGCGTGCCCATGACGACGACTCCGAGGCGGATTCGGTCGTCGTCAGAGTATTCCGCCGCACGGGAACAACCACCGCGGTCGGTCAGTACGGGCTCTGGAACTCCAGCCGGGCCAGGTAGAGCATCCGGCGGTCGCCGCGCTGGTAGTAGTCCTCCAGCAGCACCGACACGTCCTGGGGGATCACCTGCGGCCGCCACCCCGGCGCCGTGGCGCCGTTCAGGTTCACCCGCACCGGCTTCGACCAGTCGATCATGTCGCGGCCGAGCCACACCGAGATCGTGCGCACCCCGCGCCCGCGCAACTCCAGCAGGTTGTTCCCGCGGATGTCGCCCTGGAGCTCCGCCGGCGTCACGTTGCGGTTCGGGGCCATCGGGTTCGTCAGGTTGGCGGCGGCGATGCGGTCGGCGCCGAGCCAGTAGAAGCGGTTGTCGGTCTCGCGGTTCGTCTGCCACCCGTAGCGGGCGCCGGTGCCGAGCTGGAGGGTCGCCGTGCCGTTGGCCCGGCGCTTGCGGGCCATCCAGTCGAAGAACACCGGCACCTCGGCCGGGTACCACTCGATGCCGCGGCCCTTGTACACCACCTGGACCCCCGGGAACCCGTTCGCCATCCACCGCTCGTAGATGAACCGCAGGTTCTGGTTGGCGTCGCCCGAGAGCTGCCCGCTGACGACGTAGAACGGCAGCTTCTGGGCGTTCTTCCAGTAGTTGATGAACAGCCCCTGCCACTTCGGGTTCGGGCACACGGACACGACGCCGGCGAACAGGTCCGGGTGCGACGCGCCCACGTCCATCGCCATGTCCGCGCCCTCGCCGGCGCCGAGTAGGAACACGCGGTCGGTGTCCACGGTGAAGTGGCGGACCGTGTCGCGGAGGACTTCCGTCACGACGTCGTGGTCCTCGCCCTTCCACTCCCACTGCGTCCGCCCGGGGCCGAACACCTCGGGCCAGTCCGGGGCGACGAGGATGTAGCCGTGCCGGTCGGCGTCGCCGGACACCGCGCCCAGGAACTCCTCCGGCTTCACGCCCGGGTACGTGAGCATGACGACGACCGGGTACGCCCGGCCGTGGTGGTACTCGGCCGGGAGGCGGACGCAGTACGGCACCCCGAGCGGGCGGTTGCCGTGCGACGCGCTGCTGCGGCGGTACACGCCGTCGGGCACGTTCCCGCCGGCCTTCACCGCCACGCCCGTCCGCGCGGCCAGGTTCTCGGGCTCGGCCGGCGGCAGGAGCGAGATGACCTGGGCGAGCTCGTCGAGGCCGACGGCGCTCGTCGCCTGGTACTTGGCGAGGGCGGCGTTGCGGTCGAGCTTGGTGGCCCCGCGCTGGTACGCCAGCGCCGCCTCGCGGGCGTTCCACACCTTCAGCGCCCGGTCCGCGTCCGGCGACGCCCCCGTCTTCCCCTTCGCCCACCCGCTCACCGCCGTCGCCAGCAGCTCGGTCGGCGTGCGCGTCGGCTGCTTGCCGTCGCGCCGCTCCTTCTCGGCCTGCGCGGCGAGGGCGACGAAGAACTCGACGCGCGCCGCCGAGTCCGGGTGGAGCTCGGCGGTGACGGTCTCGGCCGCGGCGGCGAGCGCGGCCGTCTTCGGGTCGACCTTCGGCGGCGGCAGTGCGAACCGCACCAGCCCGCCGCCGGCGGCGACGAACGGCGCGGCCTTGCCGGAGCCGGTGAGTTCGTCCGTGAGCGCGGCCAGGAGGCGCTTGCCGAGCGTGTACTGGTCGCGGGCCGTCTCCCACTTCGCCTTCGCCTTCGTGAGCCGGTCCAGGTCCTTCGGGTCGGCGGTCTTCTCGGGGAAGGCGCGGAAGAGCAGGTCGGCGCGCTCGTACCGCCCGGCCGCGACCGCGAACTCGGCCTCGACCGCGACGAACTCGCCCTCCGCGGCGTCGATCTCCTTCTTGCAGCGGTCGACCTCCTCCTGCGCCTCCTTCGCGTACGGCCCCGGCGCGGCCTTCGCGAGCGCGTCGAGCTCGTCGCGGGCGAGTTTGAGCCAGCCGACGTCCTTCAAGAACCGGGCAATGGCGGCGCGCTTGAGCGGGTCGGCCTTCTTGTCGGCTTCGACCAGATCGGGGTGGGTGCTGAGGAGCTTGCGGACGAGCGCGGGCTCCATCTCGGACGTGCGGTAGGTGATCGTCCAGATGTGCGTCGGCGACGACACGAAGCAGCAGTACGGGTCGAGGTACGTGACCTGCTGCTCGACGCGCTCGAAGCTGCCGGGGATGGTGAGCTCGATGGTGCGGCGCCACTTGTCGTCGAAGTCCGGCGTCTTCTTCGGCGCCCACGCGGCCGGCGGCGGGTAGTTCTTCTTGCGGCTGCCGAACGTGTTCTTGTAGCCCTTGTAGTCCGGGCGGAGCTTGACGTCCTTGCTGACCTCGCCGAGCTGCTTGTGGTGCGAGCTGAAGATGACGAGGCGGGCGCCGTCGTCGAGGAAGTCGAACCCGTTCCCCTTGGGGACGACGAACGACTGCCCCGTCGCCGGGTCGCGGATGACCTCCTTCTCCTTGCTCACGTTCCCCTGGATGACGAACCCGTCCTTGAGGATGACGACATCCGCGGCGGCGCCGCCCGCGAGCGCGGCGAGGACGAGGCCGGCGGCCAGGAGGGAGCGGCGGGGCATCGGCGGCACCTCGGCGGGGGCGTACGGGTCATTGTCCCGGCGGGGCGGAGCGGGATCAAGTATGACGCGGGCGGGGCGGGCGGCGTTGGCGGCAAACGCGGGCACGACCCGAGACGAAAGCACCCCCAGGCTGGGTGGGCGGGTGTCGGGTTCCGGCGGGGTGGCTCATCCGAGTTTTCCACAGTTTTGGTGCTACTTGGGGCGGTTGAGGCCAATCCGCGTCGAACCACCCCCGCCGCTCGGCCCCGCCCTCGTTTCCTAAGCCCTTGTGAGGCTTCTGCCTACGACGAATTCGAGCGATGCAGAAAGGCGTCGGCGTCGCATCTGAGGGCTCCAAATTTTGGTGCTAGTTGGGGCGGTTGAGATCACTGCGCCTCGATCGTGCGTCCGGAACGCGCCACGCGGCGGCCGTCGGCCGCGTATTGCTGCGCGGTCCGGCGGCCGCCAGTGGGTGGTGTCGGGTTCCGACGGGGGTGGCTCATCCGGCTGCTCGTGCCGGGGGGGCGTAGGTGGTGCCTGTTCGGTCGCCCGGACAACCGCCCCCACGACAGTGCCTCCCGCGCGGCAAACGGAACTGGAAGAAGAAACACGGTTCAGGTGTGTACGCCGGTCCGTAACGAATCCTCGGCCGCGGTCCGGGCCGCAGCAGAGTCGGTGGGGCCACACCCGACACCTCACTGCATTATACCGAACTAATGTTCACTATCTAGGTCGAAAATTCAATCGTCTTCGATGTGTGAAGCCAGCGAGGCGCCGGCCTCACGGATACCCGATCGGGTGGATCGGTATCCGTGGGGCCGGTTTCCAACCGGCCGGACACTGGCCGGTTGGAAACCGGCCCCACGGAGGCGCATCAACCGGACTTGGTATGATTGGGGACACTACCGGTGTACGGGATGAACCTCTACTACGACGAGCGCGATGACGCGGCCCACGAGTCGTGCGGGAGCCAACTCCTGTACTGGCTCGACGACCTGGGCGCGAAGCCCATCTCCGAGGCGCGGCCGGGCGAGCCGGGGTTCCTGTTCACCGGCGCACGCCCATCCGCCGACTACGAACGGCTCGTCGCGCCGTTCCCGCTGCTCCGGGACCGCCCCGAGGAGCGGGCACCGCTGCTGCGACTCGACGCCACGCTCGACGCGCTGGCCGCGGCCGGTGTGGAGGTGCCCACGCCGCGGACGTGGCGCCTGCCGCTCGACGCGGCGCTGCCGAACGACCTGACGTTCCCGCTGTTCGTCCGGACCGCGGAGACTTCGCTGAAACTCGGCGGGCGGGTGTCGCGCGTGCGGTCGCGGGCCGAACTCGAAACCGAGGCGGCGGAACTGCGGCGCGTGCTGGGGTGGGACGCGCTCGTCCTCGCCCGCGCGTGGCACGACCTCGCGGAGGCGGGCGTCGGCATCCGCGGTCCGGTGCCGCAGGAAATCCGGGTGTGGGTCATCGACGGCGTGCCGCACGCCTGGTCGTTCCACTACCTGAACGCGCTCGAATCCCCAAAGGGCTTCCCGCCCGCGCCCGACGACCTCCGGACGCTACGAGAGCTGGCGCAATGGGTCGGGGCGGCGTTCCGGTCGCGTTGCGTGGTCGCGGACTTCGCCCGCGAGGCCCGCGGCGGGTGGTTGTTCGTCGAGGCCGGCCCCGGGAGTTGCGCCGGGACCGCGCACGAGACGGTCTTCAAGTCCGCGGCCGCGAGGCTGCGTGGCGAGGAGCTTGCGGTGCCGCCAAGCCCGGTCGGCGGACTGTTCACGACTTGACGGGCGCGACTCCGGTCCTGGCAGTGGGCTTGATCCCACGATTGCGTCGGTGTGCGACTCGCGTTAGGCGGACCGGAAATCGGACGGCCGGGTTTCAGCGGAGCCCATGGGTAAGGGCTGATACGATGCGAAAATCATAAGAGCGACTGAGCTGAAGGTAGAGGCTTCGCAAGGTGTGTTAGCAGGATAGATTGCGTGGGTGCCAGGCCGAATGCCGCAGGTAACTGGCGACCCAGGTTGAGATTGAGGCGGTCGGGACGGCACAGTCCGTGGGTTGTGATAGATTGCGAAGTCGCAATCTAACCAGTGGTTCGGCGGCGGAGGGCTTCGGCGGTGGCACTACTGATGTGGGGAGCGAGCCGGTGCTCGATCTGCCGCGACGTGCTGGTCCAAGGTCAGCCGATCGTGGCCACCACCCACTTCATCGGCGACCCGGCCGACCATCTCTCGCGGTTCTCCGACACGGGCATGCACGCGGCGTGCTTCGCAGGGTGGGAGCACCGTGACGAGTTCGCCGCCCGCCACCTCGCGGCGCTGGGCCGCACGCCGGCCGGGTGGGTGCCGGCGGTGCGCGCCAACCCGGCCGGCCCGCCACTGCCCAAATGCCGGCTGGCGGTGCTTGGCCCGCCCGAGGCGCGAGCAGAGTACATGGCTGCGCTGTGGCAGAGCGACGGCTCAGACGCCGAACCCGGCGCGGCAGCAGACCGCGGTCTCGATGGCGGTTCTTGACCCATAGCAGCCACGGACCGCGGCTGCTGAGCTATCCGTTCGGCGACGGAAAGCGAACTCGCATCGATGTGTCGTGTCCTACTCGGGTGGCAGAACCGGAGGATTCGACAATGACGCCTGAGATGGAGGACGACCCGGAGGCTTTACGCTGGCTGGAGTGCGAGCGGGAAAAGTACCAGGAGAAAGCCCAATACGTCCAGCGGTTGTGTGCCGCTGAAATGCACTGGTTCTTCGTGCAAGGACTCCAGGCGATCCAGAGCGATCTGTATGTCCCAGGCGTCTGCTCGTTGCTCAACGGCATCGAGGCCAGTCTGCGAAATACCATCGCGCAGGTGACCGCTGGGGGCGGAACCGAAGAGTTGTCGCCCTACCGGGTACTCAGCAACACTTTGATCAAGAGCGGGCAACAACTGGGGATGCCGGTGGAGGCACTCGCTTTTCCCAGTGAGACGGACTTTATCGCAAAGCTAGCCACTGAGAAGCCCAACCGGATCGATGTTGAGGTCGTTCGCCAACGGAACAATCTCTGCCACGGCAACGTGTTCGAGTTCATCAATCGTGAGCTCGGCCCCGGAAACGGGTTCTTCACTCCCGAGTGTCTTCGAGAATTTGCCGAGGTGTTGCTCGGGTTATCGGATCGTTGGACGGAGGCGCTCGGGCAGTTTCGCAGATCGAGAGGGCTTACCCGACTCTAAAAGAGCGCTGTACCGCCATCGGCAGCGGCCGAACGCTACTCCGTTAACTCGCTTGGCCCGACTCGTCAGGAGTCTCGAAACCGAGAGTGATTTCAGATTTTGATCATTTTCTATCCGATGTAGATTGCCTTGATTTCAAGCGGTTCCACGGACCTAACGGAGTAGAACGAATGGGTCGCTGCCCCGAATGGCACTTCCCCAACACCCAAGGTATTCGACTGAAGCGGGATAGGCGCGT
>VFQN01003484.1_pt1 | contig 22371 bp, 24 predicted proteins | sample 3512371 | NCBI WGS metagenome assembly VFQN01 (sample SAMN10412370, study PRJNA504923) | tailings metagenome | isolation source: Replicate 2 from Balatoc abandoned mine | place: Philippines: Itogon, Benguet | collected 2017-08-28
TCACGCCTGCGCACGCCTGCCCCGATCGGACCCGCGCAGCTGCGCGGCCGTAGGGACTTGTCCGTGACCATCAGATACCGCCCCCCCTCATTATTATTATTATAGTACGGGCTTGGCGCAAGAGAGCACGTGCGAAGGTAAGGGGGCTGTAGGAAACACGAACGCGCTGAGCACAGAACCCCACCGATAGAGGGTGGAGGGGACAATGTTGTGCACAGGAGGAGCGCCACAAAGTGCACGTGGGCGTCCCGTGGGTCGGCCAGGGCTCCCGGGAAGGCCGCCAGCAGGCATGGAACGGCCCTCAGGGCCAGCCGCCACCACCACACCGGCGCGCACTTGCTGTCCCTCGCCACCTCCTGCGTCAGCTCCCTGGCGTTGGCCGGCGCCCGCCCCGCCGCAACCCATCTAGCGTGCAGCTTCTGCACGCTCCTCTCCTGATGTGTCAGCCTCGCAAGCCGTGCCGCTGAGTGCAGCGCCCTCGTCACCAGCTGCGCCCGCAGCTGCTGCTGGTCTGCAACCCGCAGCCAGCTCCCCCCGCCCTCCCCCTGCCCAGCCATGTCCGCGCCGGCGCCCCCACCCGCTGCCCCTGCAGACTCCACCTGCCCCAAGCACAGCTCCGCCAGCCGCCTGCACACCGCCAAGCCAAACCAAGGCCCGCTCACGGGCACCGATACCAGGTCGAACATAGTTCGTCGCGACTGCTTGGGCCCCAATGTAACCCACGCCTGCACCTTGCTGCACAGCATCGCCACCATGCCGCCAGGCACGACCTGCCGCCAGGATGCCTCCGTTCCGCCCGGCCCCTGCTGCACGCCCGCCTGTGCTGTCACGACCAGGGGGCCACCCCCGCACGCCGCTGTGAGCGCACTGTATGGCAGGCCATATGACGACCCGCCGTCCTCTGCACACACTGCCGCCACCAGCGCTGCGCTGAGCGCCAGCTTGCACCCGGGGCCCTCCAAGCAGGCTTGGAAGTACGGGTATGCAGGGTGGTCGGCAGCCGGGGGCGGCAGACCTCCTGGCAGCAACTGCAGCACCGCCTGCAGCGCCGAGTCGCCAGCACGCATCTGGTACTCCAGCTGCGCCTCCTGATCCAGACGCATGCGGCTGGCCATGTGAGCTCGTTCCGCCGCAGCCATCTGCGCGCGGACGCTGCATTGCGTGCTGTTGACAGCGGCGTGGGTGCCTCCGCTGCAGCTGCCGCAGCTGTCCGTGTCCCATGCGTGTGGGTTGCCGTACAGAGCCAGCGACCCCGACACCAGGTGCTCCAGAAGGGCGCTCTCGTGCAGCGCCTTCCACGCCTCCACCAAAAGGCAGCCGCGGCTGTTTGCCCTCGGCCCGGTGGTGCTGCCCCCGGCTGCAGCGTCCCCGTTGGCCCCACGTGCGGGGGTCTGGCCACACGCGGGCCTGCCTGCGGTGGCGTCTCTGTCGATGATGGCGCAGCACAGCTGGCAGGTGCAGGCGTCCGTCCTGTTCGTAGCTAGTAGCATGCCGTGGTAGATCCACTGCACCATGCGGGCCGCCTCCTCTAGCGAGTGGTACAGGCGCACACGCTGCCGCATAACCCACGGGTAGCTGGGCAGGAAGAGCGGGGGAGTGGTGGTGATGGTTGGTGCCGTGTCGGACGGAAGTGCGGGGCTGGGGCTCTGCAATGCCGCGCCGAACACAAAGACGGGTGAGATGGTTGCGGGCGAGCTGGAAGCCTGGGTTGCCGGCTGGCATGGCTGGTGCAGCAGCTGCGTGATCTGCTGTTTCTGTTCTGTTTTTAGCTGCTCCTGAGCGCGCCGCAGCAGCTCGACATCCGTGGCGATGAGTCTGCTGAAGCCGCGCAGGGCGTGGGAGCGGGCGAGCGCAAGAGCAAGGCGGTGGCGACAGTAAGCATCCGTCACGCGTAGGCTGCAGGCCTCCGCAGCAGAGAGCAGCTGTCGGCATGACTTTTGCAGGGGGGTGTCGAGAACCGAGCAGGATGAGGGTGGGGAGTAGCAGGGCGAGGCCGCAGCGTAACGCAGAGCATATGTCTGGAAGCTCGCAAGCTCTGTAAGGACGCCTGCTTCAGCGAAATCGCTTTCGTCGCAATGCAGGTCCACGGACAGCTCAAGGAGTAGTTTGGCCAATTTTGAAATAGTGAGGGGATCCCCCGCAGCATCATCTGTTATAAATGCATGAAGCTCTGAGCTTAGACCCCGCTCAGGCGCTGTCTGCTCGTCAGGGCTTTGGGCTCGCGGCCGCTTCTTGCCATCCGCCATGGAGAGGCGCGTCTTGCGGATGCCTCTGCAAATTACCCGACGTGTGTTACCCGTTATGTGTTACCCATAAAAGTTAAAGTAAGACATTACAAGGATAGCGCTTGGTAGACGAAGGGGTTTCGGGGCGTGCCTTTTATACGCCAATTCTGCTCGGGCCTCGGACGCAAATGATTCCTGAATGGGCCATCCGCAGGCACGCGCCTTCACCGCTCACGATCCTCTTGACATCACGCTCTGATCTCTGTGAATTGCGCCAACCATATTACCAGGGGGGTTTTTAATAGTGTTGCCACGATAGCCATCGGCCAACATGCCACATGTTACCATGTGCCCTTGCCACATGGCCCATTCCCCTACCAGCTATGCAGGTGCACCGATCTGCGACACCCGTGGCCCAGTGCGACACACGCGGGGCGCAGGTACTGGGTGGACGGGTCATCAACACTGCCAAGTGCCAAGTGCCAACCGGTACCAAAACAGCCCCAATCAGCGCACGTAACATCAGCTGTCAAACGTTCGCCGTGTTTTTAGTCAGCAGTCCGAGAGGCTCCACACCGCATCCAACCTGACCTGCCTCCTCCGCGACACCCCACTGCACACCTGCATGTCCCTCCCGGCCAGCTACCCCACGGCTATATCCTTCCCCGCTCTCTCGCCCAGCACACGCCTTGGCACCCGGGCGGAACTTGTGCCAGTGCTGGTGCTGCTGGTGGTGATCCTTGTGCTTTGGGCGCCCGCACCGCGTGGCCTGCTGCCGCCTGGCCCTCATCCGCCGCCCCCACCTCTCCTGCCGCAGCTCCTTGTCGTGTGGCGCACTTGCGTGGTGCTCCGCGTGGTCAAAGGCGTGGTCCTCCCACTCCGCCACCTCCGCCAACTGCATGATCGTGGGGCGGAACGTGACAATGGATTAGGCAATGCTGGTAAGCACCGTCCCTTGCAGGTGTAGTAGGGTGTGGTAGGTGCAGGGATGTACAAAGCAAGAAACAAGGCAATGGTTGACGAGGGAGCGAGAGCAAGGACGATACGTGCCGTCCCTTGCAGGTGTGGAGCAGAAGCCATAAGGCCATCACTCAAGTGGGCAACAGCCCGAGGCGCCTGATGCCTCGGCATCCGCTGTCCGCATGCAGAAAGCCCGCAACGCAGTAAGAAGGCAATTGCGAGGTGCAGCTCCAAAGTGCAGCTGCTTACCGTATAGTAGGCACAACGGCGCTTGGCCAGCCATGCCAGGGTTTCCTCTGACGGCTCCGCCCCCCACGCCAGGCCACCCTCGCTCGGCCGTGGGCACCTGACCCGCAGCAGCAGCTGCAGCATCGGCCAGTCCTCCCACAACGCAGCTTGGACGAACGCGTCCGGCGTCAAGTGAAGCCAAGCCGGGCCCGTCAGAACGCCCAGAACCCACTCCGCAACCTGCACATGCCCCTCCCACACTGCGCCCTTAGCAGCTGAGCCAGGCATGTGGTACCCGCGCTCATGCAGTGCCTGCAGCGTAGACAGGCGGCCGCTGCGAGCTGCCTGAAGCATGGCCGCGTCCCCCGCCTCCCGCTCCAGCTGCACCCCCAGCTCGTCCAGCAGGTACACCACCGCCTCGGTCCTGCCGTGTGCTACCGCCTCGCACGCCGCCTGGCTGCACGCCACCAGGAAGCCCCGACCCGCCAGCCAACGCAGCCGCTCGACAGCGTCCGGGCAGCGGGCAGCCGCAACGCACGCACCCAGCTGCTGCTGCGCCGGCACACCCAGCCCCTGCCCCTGCCCCTGCTCCTGCTGCAGCACCCACTCCACCCTGTCCCTCCAGTCCGACATGGGGCTGCCCGCCGCGCCCTCCAGGGCCCCCTCCAAGCCCACCCGCCAGCTAACCAGCACCTCCCTCCATTCCCTGCTCGCCGCAAGCAGACCACCTTCCTGCTGCTCGTCTGCTCCTACTTCTGCTCCAACCTCCCCCTGCCCATAGCACTCGCCCAGCACGCGTTGCAAAAAGGCCAGAGAGCAGCCCTCGGCCACAACACGTGCAACCAAAGGCTCCAGCTCCCGCCGTTGAAACGGGCCTGGCCGCCTGTGCTGCAGCAACCATGCCACATAGGCCTCGTTACCTCGCAGCCCGGCAGCCCTCAGCTCCATTCTCAGCTTGTCCCAATATAGTAGACCATCGAGCGCCGCCTCAGCACTGCCGCTGCTGGTCCAGGCATCCAAGCCAGGCCAGGACCAGCCCTGCTTTCGGAGGTGCTCCATGAGCACTTGAAGCGCCTCCATGTGACCTGCCACTGCGGCCCGCAAGACTGCCATCTCCACGTGATAGAAGGGCCCCAGCTGTCGCAGAAGCCAACGGCACATATCTGCCTGACCGGCCGCAGCGGCCGCCAGCAGGCAAGCCTCACTGCATCTCGAGTAGTTCTCAGGGGCCCCTTCGACAGGAAGTGCCAGGTCCGCGTACTCAAAGTGCTTATCCAGACGCTGGCAGCTGGGCTGTTGGTGCAGCAGGTTGAAGTTCTGGACCACGCCGCTTGCGGCCGTGAGGCGCAGCAGGTGGTACCGCTGGCGCAGGGTGAGGCGCTGTGTGGCCCCAGGTGCTCCCCAGCGGGCGTCGAAGGCCTTCGGGCATGCGGGCTGGGACAGGGTGACGGTGGTGTGGCGGGGCCCGGCCAGCACCTGGGCTAGGGTACGGCACGTTGGCCTGAGGCACAGGGCCACGGTGTTGGGCGGGAGCAGGGAGGCCACGCGTCGCAGGAGGTCGGGGGGCAGCAGCAGCAGGCTGGGCTCCATCGGCGCCGATACAGTTTGTACAGTTACTATGATGGTGCGGATGTAGTTACTGTTTTGCAACTGGTTGACAGGGCGGCTTGGAGGAGTAAGGTTGTAGAACGCTGCTTTTGGTAAATGGCCTTGCGATGGCACCGCTGTGGCTACTGCTGGTTCATAGACAGGAGGTTGTGCCCAGCTCTTGTCGGCATTAAGAGAACTGAAGAGTTAAATATGAGTGCTATCACTCGGACGCGCCATACATGGTGTACGGTGCCTGGAGCTGGCCGAAGCCTGGTCGTATGGCCGCCCTCGTTCGCGTCCGGCCAAGCTCACATACTTGGGCCTAGCTCCCCTAGGCCGCTCCGACGAGGCTGTACACAGTAGGCCTGCAACGCCACTCGAATGAAAGCAACCTATAATGCTATAAGGCATGCCTGTGTGCATACAAACAGGACGGGCCAGGACGGGCTCAGGGGAGCTGCCCGAGTCAAGGCAGCCTCGCAATACCCCGAGCCATGCGCGCCACCATGTGTCACGTCAGGCTCTGGCACGTGGCTAGCCATCCAGGCCGGGCCACTGCACGCTCACGGGGACGATGCAGACACTCGCAGGTAGCCAGGGAAGGCCCCTGCTACCTGCTGGTAACTGATTGCTTGAGCCTGCCTCACAGGTCACAGCAGCATCGCCACACGAACCATGCGCCCGCCAGCGGCTGTGGCAGCGGAGCTCCCCTGGCCTGCGGCCCCTTTCACTACCTTTCACGTCATGCAGGCGCACACCTTGTACCAGACACGGCATCTTGCACCAGTACTTATCGCACCTGGAGCTGCACACCTCACATAAGACATAACCCCGTACGTACCTGGGCATTACCCACCAGCTTTCAGGCTGTATCTGCAGCGGCCAGCCTGGCCTCCAATGTCTACACACAGGTGATTGGCATGTTAATCGGTTCACAGCGTTGTCTGCCGACCACCACGTGTCCGTCGGCACGCGTGCAAGGACCACCTAGCGCCTAAGACCCACGAGCGCAGGCCCTGCCCCTGCACACGTGCCCAAGCCACAGCCGCAGAGTGGGCCCAAGCGAGCAGGAAGCCTTGCTTCCTCGGAACATTTTACCTGGTACGGCTCTGCGTGCATGCATGAAGTAGCAGCATATGTGTTGGAGGCAACCAGCCAGGGTTGCCACGTGGCATTCCGGCGTCATGTGACCTGTACGTAACCACCTGCAACCAACTGAACGGCAACACTGCTTGGACCTTGGAGGACCCGAGGCTCACCTCCCACCAGCAGGGGCTTTGCAGGGCTAACTGGTCACCTCTACAAGCTTGCAGCTGTGAACACATACCTTCCAAATGGGCGAGGGCGGGCCTCAGAAGGATGGTTACGAGCCACCAAGCGTGAGTTCAAGAAGCTGGCCTGTAGAAGTCCTGACACGTAGCCACACTTAATACTATTTGTCTGAACATCTGCAGGCGCCTTTGCAACCAGGTTATGCGTCTAGCGGCGGTGAGATAACCTGGGGCGTCTGTCGGGATGACACGCCTCCCTTTCACCCGTGGCGAGGCAAGGCAGCAACATGCAAACTTACTGATGGCATTTAGAAGCGCTGGACGGTATCATGTATAACCTGGTGTCAACTGCTGTGGAGCAGGCGGAATGGCCTTACGACACCTTCCGTTTCCTTCCCTCGAAAATAGGTCCTGGGCCAAGCAACATTGCGACGGGTTATCCGGTCGTATACCCATCACAGCATGCTCAACCCCCTGCTCCAGTCGGCGCGTACTACCCGACGGTGCCGCCCGAAGGTCCCGGGGCATCCTTCGCCCCACCAGCAGTTCCATCCACATCCTACTCGGCTTCGGCCCCGCTGCTGGCCCCCGCTCCAACAACCGTCGTCATCTGCCGGGAAACGCACCGACACATTTGCGGGGAGGTCAGCTGCGGGACATGCCACAGGACGAGCGTCCCTGAAGCCCGCACGGTAAGTTGACGTACGTGTGGGGCAAGCACCTTCGGGCTGACGTGTGGGGCAAGCACCGTCGGACTCATCAGTCTCACAGACACCTCTAAAGACCCTTGTGCCAGCATGAGCATGAATGACGCCTGGCCCACATGCATAAGGTACATCTTGGGGGAGCAACTCTCCCGCGGTCCTTGCCGTTTTTGGTTACGTGCCCTGTCAGACCCAACACGCTTCCCCCCTTGTTTGCTGTCGCCCTCCATTCACAGGAGGCAGGTCTGTGTTCGTGCATCACTGCAGTGGGGCTGTGTGCCTCCGGCTGCTGGCCGTGTGCGTGGCTGCCCTTCTGCTGCTCCTCCACGAAGGACACGGTGTATCGGTGCAGGTGGGTACCGTGGTGGTGGGGTGACAGAAGCAAGCTGATGGGGACACCAGCCATACCTTCCACAAGTATTGGGTAAGACATTTGTGACTTGAGCATGAGAGGCCACTAGTGGGGCAAGCGGCCACATCGGAGCCTACGGGTACCAGCCCATAGCGAGGTCGTGTGCACACGAGCCGTGTGTGTGGGTGTGGGCGCGGGGCCAGCTGGTGGGGGATGCATGGGCGAGGGTGGCTTAGGGGAGGCGGGGGTGGCAGGTGGGCAGGTGTTCCCACGTACTCTTGCCTTGTGGTTGAGTCACAATTAAAGCCGTGCCGTTGTTGGACGGAACCCGGACCTTGTATGTAGCCATGCTTGACGTTTGTATTTGAACCACACTTAACCCCATCGGAGGGAACTGTCGCTGCTGTCTTGCCCCACATGGTGGACGCACGCCCTCAGGCACCAGTGTGCTGTCCATGCTATTGTACATGTTTGTGACCACACTTTACTCACCGGTCCGACTTGCTGTTGCCGCCTGCCTGCTGCCGCGCCCCACATGCACCGGTGGACGCACGCCCTCAGGCACTGCGGGGCCGAGGTGTACCGCCGGCGGGCGCCTTTCGAGTGACGCGACGCAGCACTGCAGATGCACAGCGCAAGGGCTTCTTACACGACGTGATTACATGGCCACGTCGAGGAACAGGTGGGCTAGTAAACTGTTCAGGTGCGGCTACTTGGCCCATCGAACGTCGGGACATGCGATCCTAGCGCCACGCCAGGCGGCCAGGGCAGCAACAGTTGCTCTATGATGGCCGCTGTGGTACAGGTGGTGGTGTACAGCTAGGCGGCCAGGGCAGCAGCACTTGCTCTCTGGTGGCCGCTGTGGTACTGCATCGCACAACCAGCTCCGTTACAGGCGGTGGTGGCACGGCTACGGGGACGCTGGTGGGGGTTACGGCACGGGCAGGGTGTTTTGAGTGCGTGGGACGTGGGACGTGGGGAGGGCGTCAACAGCGGGCCCTTCCTGCTGCGTCGCATGGCTGCGGCAGGGCATCCTTGGGGTGGTGCAGCTGTGCTGCGAAAGTATGGTGCAGGCTGTTGTTTCAGACTGGCACGTATACTGCAGCGCAGGGTCTCGTGTATATAAAAGCAAATGGCGGTGGTGCTGCAGGTTATTAGGGGACGCGCTCCGGGTCGTGGGGTGCTGGGGTCCTGGCAGTGAAAGTGCATGATGACGATGTACAGGCGCTGGATTGCGTTGCTTGTTGGCTTTGTGTGTTTTCAAAACTGGCATGTGCAGATGCTTGGCGGGCCGTCTCAGGACAGCTTGGGCTGATAGGCCAAACGCCGCAGGGTGCATGGTGCGGAGCTGCGCCCCCTCAAGACTTGTGACCGTTTCCCTTGACGGTTTTGACCAGGCGTCTACATCAGCAGTAGAACATTCATAAGGGAGCAAGGCCCGTGTTGCGGCCGCTACTTGTGTTGCGTGAGCACCGGCAGGGTCCGAAGGCGTGTTGAGGTGAGGGTTATGAGCGCTAGGTCTTGCTTGTACGTGTGGCTTGAAGAAGCGTGGCCGCCGCAGGTGGCAGGCCGGTGGCGCCGTTTGCCTGTGAACCTGTGTAAGGGTGTTGGACTGACTGACCGGGGAGCCAGTGTATGGGTCAGGAACTGGACGACGCGTGCAGTCAGGTGCAGTGTCGAGTGCGGAAAGCGATGCGGTGTCGTGCTCGTGGGTAGCAGCAACAAACAACGGTGAGCTTCGAGCACGAGCGGTACTCCTGGTACCTTTTGCTGCTGACTGGTAATTTTTAATAGGCGCGCTGGGCTTTCTGCTACGATGGAGGAAGACGTGGAGCGGGCGCGAGTACCAAGCCCTGTTCAGCAGTCAGTACCTCCACTTTATCCCAGCTCGGAAGTGCACCCTATTATAGCAGATGGCGCCGACGCAGATCCCCGCCTTGTTTCAACCATAGCTGACCAGCTTCAAGAGGTGTCCGCAAACCAGGGCTGCGGCCCATCCGGCATCACCGATACAGATTGCCTTATAGAACTTGCAGCACTCCTAGCATTTGCTGTACGTTACGCCGTGGCCTCCCCCTGCTACTCCCCGTCCACCTCGTCCTGCTCGGCATCAGACACTCCCCTGCAGGAGTCCTGCCGAAAGCTTCTCTCCGCCGCAGAATCCTGCATCCTGTTAGTGAAAGATGCTCGCTGTCGCCACCGCCTTTCTCTCGCGCTCACCCGCTCCCACGCCCTGCACGGCTTCAGTCGACTCATCGCCAAGGACGTCGAGCTGCTGCGGCGAGCCCAGGAGCAGCTCGAAACAGAACAGAAGCAGCAGACCACAAAGCTGCTGCACCAGCCATGCCAGCCGGCAACCCAGGCTGACAGCACGCCCGCAACCTTCGCACCCGTCTTCGTGTTCGGGGCAACAGCGCAGAGCCCCAGCCCCACAGCCCCGTCCGACACGGCACCTGTCAACACCACCACACCCCCGCTCTTCCTGCCCAGCTACCAATGGCTTAAGCGGCAACGTTTGCGCCTGTACCACTCACTAGAAGAGGCTGCTCGCATGACGAGGTGGATTTACCAGGGAATGATACTAGCCACAGGCACATGCAGTGCTTGCGGCTGCCAGCTGTGCCGCACCAGCCTCGACAGGAACGTCGCCGCAGGCAGAACCACGCACAGCCATGACCTAGGAACCGGACAGCACGAGGGCCAGAAGTCGGCCGGGAGCAGCGGAAGTGCAGCAGCAGGGAATGGCACCGCAGTGCCGGGGTCAGATGGCGGCGGCTGCCTGTTGGTGGAGGCGTGGAGGGCGCTGCACGAGAGCGCCCTGCTGGAGCACCTGGTGTCGGGGTCTCTCGCACTGTACGGCAACCCACACGCGTGGGACACGGACAGCGGCGGCAACCGCAGCGCAGGCAGCTGCAGCGGAGGCGGGGAAGCGGCAGGCGGCGCGGGCGCACGTGCCTCGGGGCAAGTGGGGAGCGACAGCCGGGAGCACCTGGAGGCGGCGGAGCGGGCTCACCTGGCCAGCCGCTTGCGTCTGGAGCAGGAGGCGCAACTGGAATACCAGATGCGTCCGGGTGACTCGGCGCTCCAGGTGGTGCTGCATCAGCTGCCAGGGGGCCTGGTGCCCCCGGCTGCGGACCACCCTGCATACCCGTACATCCGGGCCTGCATGGCCCGTCCGGGGTGCCAACTGGCGCTCGCTGCATCGCTAGTGGCGGCGGTGTGCGTGGAGGACGGCGGGCCGTCGTACGGCCTGCCGTACAGCGTGCTGACGGCGGCGCACGGCGGTTTGACACTGGTTGCGACGGCGGAGGCGGGCGCGCAGCAGGGGCCGTGCAGGGCCGGGGAGGCCTGGCGGGAGGCGCTGCAGGACAGCATGATCGCGATGCTTTGCAGCAAGGTGCAGGCGTGGATCAGCCTAGGGCCCGAGCGCTTGCGGGGGATGATGTTCGACCCAATGTTGCAGCCGGCGCACGCGCACGGGCCCGGGTTTGCGGTGGCTGTGTGCAGGCGGCTGGTGGCGGTGTGCCTTGCTGCTTGGGGCGAGGAAGGAGCGCAGCGGGAGGGTGCGGCGGCGGACGGTGCAGGGTCTGACAAGGCGACGGCGGCGGGGGAGGGCATTTGGCGCTGGCTGCGGGGCGCGGGGAGTAAAGGCATTCTGGCGCAGCTCGTGTTACTGGCGCTGCGCTCCGCGGCGCGGATCGTGATCTACGAGCACGTGCTTCGGGGCATTGCGGAGCTGCGTGCTGGCTGGGCGGCGGCGGGGCGGGTGCCGACCAACTCCAGGGAGCTTGAGGAAGGGGTGCTGAGGGACAGCCAGTGGACGCCGATGTGGTGGTGGCGGCTGATGCTGAGGGCCGTGCCGTGGCTGCTGACGGCCTACCCGGGAGCCCTGGCCGACCCACGGGACGCCCACCTGCGCCACGTGGCGCCGCTCCTTGTTACCACCACGTCCACACCGGCCGCCGACGGTGGGGTTCCCGCGTCTGCGACCTTCTGCCACATTCAGCCATGGCCGCCCTGTGAAAGCTTGACATGTGTTCAACACGCATGGCGCCGCCGTTGGCCGCCGCCACATCCTCTTACGCAGCTGTCTTGCACCTGTCGCACATGTACCATGGCTCGCGGACCTGCTACCTCCTTGCGGCCCCGGCTAGGCTGAAGCGTGACGGACATTGCCAGCCATTAGCGCCATCTCGTCGTTCCCGTTCCCGCTCTTGCCGCTCCCCCAGGCGTCTTTCCCACGGTCCCACCCCGCGACGTGGCGAACGCCCTGAAGGCGGGTCTGCTGCCCTTCCTGGAGCGCACGCTGCGGCACGGGTACAGGGAGCTCGCAGCCCGGGCGGGGCAGCCCGACCCACGGGTCGCTTCCGTGCTGTCGCAAACGCTGCTGCAGCCGCGGAAGGACTGGGGCTGGCTGCTGGCATACGGCGACCCGCACCAGGTGGCGCGCCTCATGCGCACCTGCGCGCAGCTGCTTCGGCAACACGTGGAGCAGCGGGAGGCGGACAGGTGCGGATGGGCCTTTGCTCAGTTGCTGCATGCCTGCACCCCGTGGAACTGTAGGGAGGAACGAGCGCCTCTGCACGTCGGTCGTGGTATTCCAGCCGCGGAATGCCGACAGGTGCAGCTGGACCTGAAAGCCGGTTGCTGCAGTCGGCGGCAACACAGTGGATTTTAGTGCATACAAGGACGGTCACCAGGGTTTGCCGGCTACCTCCGGTAGACATGTTACCTAAACACCTGGCCTGGGCGCCCGCTGCTGCCACCGGTGCCGCTTACGGTAGTGGGAGACATGAGCGAATGCCATCGAAGCACACTGCTTGCTGTGTTGCACAGCCGGCCTCGTGGCCCAGGCAGGCGCCAGCGGCCAAGGGATCTAGGGCTAAGACTGCTTGTCATAAAGCACGTTGCAGCGAACTGAACGTTACTCATGCGTTTGCTGTTGTTGCCCCCGCCCCAGGCCCACGTCACCCAGTGACCTCACAGGGCCGTTGTGCGCTGTGGCCGACGTGCTGACCACCTCCTGCCGCCCCACTGCGGCTGCGGTGCTACCGCCCGTCGCGCACCCGCCGGCCGTGCCTGACGTCAGCAGCGGCGGCAGCAGCGCCCTCGCTCCGTGGCGGGTGAGGTGCAGCGACCCCCGCTGCCCGCACTGCTGCCCCGGTGCCCCCTGGCGCGGCGAGCTGTGCGGTGGTGGTGGTAGCAGCGGCGCTGGCGGGGCGCCTGGCATTTGCCCCGCGCGGCGTCTGGCCACCAACCTCTCCACCGCCCTGCTGCACGTCATGCCGGCACTGACGCACGCAGTGTACGGCGCAGCAGAGACAGGGCTAGCGTCTTGGGCTGCTGAGGCTGCAGGCAGCCTGCTGTACTGCCTGACGCCAATGCTGGTGCGGGTGCACTCGGAGGAAGCCCTGCAGGAGCAGCAACGGCAGCTGCAGCAACGGCCGCAAGGGCCGAAGCCGGCAAAGAAGCACAGGCAGCGGCAGGCCAACCAGCGCGGGGGCGAGGGCGGGGACGGAAGCGAGGCGGGGGGGAGCCAGGGCCAGGGCCAGCGTCCATGCTGGCGGGCGGTGGTGGACAGCTTGGAGCCCATCCGGCTGCTCAAGCTGCAGCTGCGGCACACCGCGGAACCTGCACACAACTCCACTGGGGAACTGCTCCTTATGCTGTCGCGCACGCACCCGGAGGAGCTGGGCGAGGCGATCCGGTGCGACGGCGAGCTGCGTGACCTGATGGTGGCACGTGTGCACACGGCTGCGGGTGAGGAGCTGCGGGAGCAGCTGCAGCCCCTGGCGCTGGCCCTAGAGCCGTGCAAGGCGCTGGAGGTGCTGTACGACAGGTTGGGGCTGAGGAGGGTGCCGCGGGCGGAGCTGGCGCGGCGGCGGGCGGGGGTGCGTGCCAACGTGGTGTCTCCTATGCTGGTGGATGTGGTGGATGTGGTGGGGCTGGGGGTGGCTGGGTAGCGGGGAACAGGTGCTGGTGGATGTGGGAGGCCGGGGCGGGGTAGCGAGGGGCGGGGTAGCTGGGTAGCGAGGGCGGTGTTGCGGGAGGGCGGGGCTGGTGGGTGTGTGGAGCGAGAGAAGAAAGCATTCGCACGTGGAAGGGCATGCATGTGGGGGTCCGCTGCAAGCTGCGTTGTGTGTCGGGACTCGGGAGTGCTACACTGCGAGTGAGGGGGCAGGAAGTGGGGCCCGGAAGTGCGCAAGTGCGAGTGAGGGGGCAGGAACAGCGAAGGTGGCTCGGGAAGGTTGGGCCGGCTGTAGGGCACACGGTACATGTACATGCGCTGCCCCTGTGGAATGCACAGGGTCATGTCACGGGGTCATTGTAGGTAAGGTCAGGATGCCTCTTCGCGATGCTTCTGTGACCAGCTGGAAATGGTCATGTGCTGCTGATCGTCCTGCAGTTGGTGTGCATACATGTGTCAATCGCATTCAGACAGGACCAATGCCACAGGGCCCACAGCTGTGGGCTGTTGTTGCACGCTGGTGATGATGTACGTACCAATGGCCTGCATAGCACCAAGAGAGGCAAAATATATTCTTGCCGCATTCTTGCGGCACAGCCTGCCGCCATGAAGATGGCGTGCAACTCCAGCAGAGTTGGTCCAAGGGCTGCCAACCTGCCTTGGGAACGAGAGCGTGGACCAGCAGCTGACGGCGTGAGGGTCGTGGCTGGTCGTGGCGACCAAGCGCCGCCCACACACTAGTTATCATGCTCGCACTATTCGTCCTTATCCCGGTCCCGGTTTCATGGTTTCCACACGTACCCCATTGGGGTCTGTAACTGTAACTGTAGCTAATGAGTCGTGTGCCGGCCCCTGCAGCTTTCGTGTGTAAGGCAGTGCGCATGTCCGACCGCAATCAAGTAGGGAGGGTGAACGGAAGTACCGCTGACTGTGTTACACGTCGGTGATGTTGTACACACCGAATTGCTGCACAGAACCAATACAAGGCGACATGTGCCCTTGCCGCAGCTCTTCACAACACAGCACGCCGCCATCATCACAGTGTGCGAAGGCATTCGGTGCTTCCCGCCAGGCCGTTATCAGCCAGTCCCTAGGATACAATACAAGTGGGTTGTCTTCTCGCGCCTCAGCGCAGCACTCTACAAGGTACGATACCAAAACTGCATTACTAACACATGCACCAAGCTGTCTGACATTGGCGCCACGTAAGCAAAGCCAGATATGCAACGATGACCGGCGTATCATTCCACCCAGAACGACAGGGCTGCATGCTTGCAGTGCGCATTGAGCCTCTTCACGACGCCCCAAGCTCCGACTTTATACCCGCTTCGGCAAGCTTACGCACAGCTGCCTGCGCACAGCAGTCCTCGCCATGGGGAGGCTCAGGGGCCTCCACAGCACCCCACCGTACCATACCGTACGGCAGACACGGCAGTAGGACCCGCATCGAGGGCCCCTACTCAACCGCAGCCCACTTCCATTATACCTAACAGCAAGTTGGTTGCTGCCCTGCAGCATCCGCCCAACAGCCTCCTTTCTGCCATCACATGCAGCACTGGCCCACTACTCTACCTACCTCACATCCTGACAGTCCGTACTTGTGCAACGCCATACGCCGTATGTCCCTCTTGTCCGTTCCCGGTACAAAAGCGCTCGATAAATAGGCGCGAAGTCTCTCATAGGGACCCTGCCACTCGACTGCCAGTGCTGCACTGCACAGCGCGACGGTTGGGCTCCGAAACGAGCCCCCCAATGAAACGCACACGCCAGGCCTCACTACGGAAACCTGCCGGTGGCCGCTCCAACAAAATCAACACAGCAAGACCCAACCCAAACAGGGACGCGCTCTCACCAAAAGACGGAGTCCATTCCCCTCCTCCAGCATTTCGGCCGCCCCAGACCGCTCATAGACATGGACATGGACTCCGCCCGCTCTCGCCACACCCCACCAGCGCCACCCGTGTCACACACCTACCGCACACCCGCTGCCTGCTCCCTACCCTCCTACATCAAGCCAACAACATCAACGCAGCAGCATACAAAATACATGTGCTTCTCGTATCAGAGTCCCCACACATTGCATACAGTCCCCCCTTCGTGCTATCCGTGCTATCCGAGCGTCCCTCGCCCGCCAACAGCCAACCGCTCACAGCTCGTCGCCAGACTCGCCGTCCGCGATGGCGAAGATCTGCCCCGAGCTCATCATGACCGGCCCGCCGCCCAGCGTGGCCGCCTCGCCGCCGCCCGCCGACACCGTGTTGCGCCACCGCCTGTACCGCACGCCCAGCTTGTCGTACGGCACGGGGTTGCTCCACGTGTCGCCTCCGCGCAGCAGGCGGTCCTGCTGCCCCAGCACCAACACCAGGTCCTCGCCAAGCACCTGCGGTAGGGTTTATGAGGACAGACAGAATTGTGAGCAGTAGCGAAAGGACATCGCCACGATGGGGCGAAATGCAACGAGGCCTGGTGCCCCTTCCGTACTTGGCAGGCGAGACGTGGCTTAGGGGCACATGCTCTGCAGGCATGTCGGCAAGGTTTCGCATGGTGTGATGCTGTTGGCTAAACAGCTGCTGGCGTTGATGACTGACCTGCGCCGCCACCTTCTTCCACACGCGGATTGTACAGTCGCAACGAGAAAACAAGTTGGCTGCCTCTATTGCTTAATAAACAAATGCTAGCGTCGACTGACCTGCGCCGCCACCTTCTTCCACACGCGGTCGATGTACGGCACGTGCCGCAGCCACGGGATGAAGTCCATCGACATGCGGTACAGCAGCCGCGTGTGGCCCTTCTTGGACGGCATGCACACGTGGACCTGGGGTGAGGGGGACCAGCATGCGGAAGTGATGTTGTCGACCAGGTATCCAGGTTCAGCTAGCAGGTTCGTCATTGCAACAGTAGTCGACTACACAAACGCGTCCTTGGCACTTGGCATGGTGACCATTGAGCCTCCGGCTGTGGCAAGAGCCGTGACAATTGCGGAGGGGTTCTGAACCCTCGCCGTGTAACACAGATTTGCGTCATTATCTGACGCACCTGGTGCAGGTGGTTCTTGCACTGCGACTGGGACACGCCGCGCATGATCTTGCCCGGCTGCGCGAGCCCGATCAGCGACTCCGTGATGCAGGGCGGGTGGAAGCCCATGTCGATGGGGTAGGGGTCCCACGCGCCCGACAGCAGCTTGTTGGCGTGGAACTTGACCATGTCGGGCACGGGCCAGCCGCGCGCAAAGGTGGTGGTGTGGGTGAAGGGCGCGTGGGCTAGGTCCAGCAGGTTCTCAATCAGCAGGCCGTGCTCCACGGGCACGTCCACCATGATCTCCGCGTGGATCTCGAAGCCCTCCGGCGGGCGCGTGTAGTCGGGGATCTGTTGGGGGGGGGGGAAGCAGAGCAGCGGACGTGAAGGCGTTGGAACAGGCTGGTTACCAGCCCGCAGTGAGCGCTGCCGCAAGCAGGGCAGTCATTCCAGCCCTGGCCTAACCAGTAGAGCAGCCCTCATTCAGCGCGACCAGCGCAAGTCAGGAAACTGAGTCCATGGTTTGAGACGTACAACGCGGGCGCGTGTAGTCGGGGATCTGTTGCGGGGAGGTGCGAGCGTGAGGTAAAGAAGTTGGCAAGGGAGCCCCCTGGACCGGGAATATAGGGAATGTGCCAGTGCGGCGGTGCTGAGTAGTGACGAAATGAGGCGGCAGGAGGATCTGGGATCGGGGATCTGCGGGGCGGTGCGAGGGTGCGATAGAGAAGTTGGCAAGGGAGCCCCCTGGACTGGACGTTTACTCTACGGTGGGGAGGACGACGGGAATGTGTGGGCGCGTGTAGTCGGGGATCTGTTGCGGGGGGAGGTGCGAGGGTGCGGCGGCGACGATTGGCAAAGGGGAGGCCCTGGTCCGGGCATGTTGGGGATGTGCAAGTGCGGGGTTGCGGCGGAGTGGTGACGAAGTGAGGCAGCAGGGGGAGCCGCTGGTGCAGGCAGCAAGGTGTGGGTCACGCAAGGCTTCGCCGGGGCTGACCCAAGGGGAGGGGTTTCACGTGCTTGTGGTAAGTGGAACCTCTCCAGGTTTCTCGAGTCCCAACGCTACCCCTGCCGGGCCCACGCGCCGCAACGACCTTCCCCATCTCCCGAGGCGGCGGCAGGCCCTTCCCAGGCCACACCCACACGCAGCTCAACAGACCCAGCGACTGCCTTGCCTTCCTGACAGCCCTGCCTTTCCGTCCCAATACACGCCCACGCGCTGTAGCTGCGGCAGGCCCTCACGTGGCCACAGCCCATGCCCTTCTTTTGCCCCTCCTTCCTCTCCCAACGCGCGCCCATGCTCACCTGCGGCGGCAGGCCCTCCCCGGGCCACACCCACACGAACCCGTCCTTCTCCGCGCACGGCAGCGCCGCCACGCCCACGTTGCGGCAGTGCGGCGTGGAGGGCATCTTGGTGCAGGCGCCGTCCGCGTTGAACTGCCAGCCGTGGTACGCGCACTCCACGTGCCCGTCCACCACCTGCGGGTGAGGCAGCAGGTTTGTTGGAAATGCAAGGTGTAAACTGGTGTAGTAGAGCTTAGGGTAAGTGGGGAGCGTGTAAATCGGTGCTGGGTGCGGTTCCACCCTACAGAGCGCCCGGCCCTGACGGTACTCCTCACATCCTCTTCCTCTTCCACCTGCCCACGTACGCGACTCTGGTCCTTGGCCAGTATGCACCTGCAAAGTAGCCAACACCCTACACCCTGTACCCCCAGCCTTTGCGAACGCAAGCCGCGCGCCTTTCCTAGCGACAGCGGGTCGGTGCGGTGCTGGGGCGGCTCACCGACCCGCTCTCGCTATTAACCCAAGGCAGTTACCCCGTCCCTCCTCCTCCTCCCCTTCCACCCGCCCGCTTGAGCATGCTGAACACCCTGCCCGCGAACTGCAACGTGGACCACATCATGCAGCCCGATTCCCCTTCCCTCACACCGTACCACCCAAGCGAAAGCGGGCAGGCGCGGTTCCACCCGTGCCGTCCCGCCCCGCCGCCTCGTCCACGCCCCCGCGTGTGTGCGCTGGAAGTGCGACAACCCACCCTTACCCCCGAGTATTCAACAGCCAGACACCCACCTTGCCGAGCGACAGCGGGCAGGCGCGGTGCGCACACTCGTCCTTGACGCAGGCGGGCTTGCCATGCTCGTCGCGGAACATAACCCACGGCTCGCCGAACAGGTCGAACGGCACCAGCGTGTCCTTGGTAAGGCGCTGCGAGGACAGAACGACAAGCGGCGGGTATGTGAGTGGTGTGTCCTTCGTCAGGCGCTGTGGCGGCGGCAGGATGGGCACGGGGGACGAAGGTCATTCACTGTGCACTCCGCGTGGGGCTACACGCCGTGCAAGGCAAACCACCTCTCCGCCCGCTGCGACTGCCCCCTTCCCGCCCCCGGGGCAAGGACGAGGCCAACACCACAACCCGACGGTTTGGCCCTGCCGGTGGGCCGTGGGGCCGTGCAGCTGCCATCTGTGCCACCCGCACAACCCTCCGGCGCTGCTCACCGAGGAGAACTCTGCCGGGTACCAGAAGTTCTTCAGCCCCGCCTCGAACTCCATGCTGCTCTGCAGCCCGCGGCCGCGGCGGGCGGCCGCCTTGCCCTTGCGGCTCGGGGCAGCCGCCGGCGGCGCCGCCGGTGCCCGCGGCACGGGAGCGGCAGTGACGGTGGCTGGCGCCTCCGTCGTCACCACCGGCGCGGCGGCAGTGGCGGCGGCCGCCTGCTGCCGCGGCGACTGCTGCTGCTGCTGCATGCGCTCCAGGGTCACCTGCGAGAGGTGGACAAGTAAGCAAGCAGCAGTAAGAAGCAGGTGTGGGTTGCTAAGGCAAGACGGTAGCGACTAGGCGGAGAGCCTGGCTGGAGCTGCCGTGCTATGCGCCACTCCCATGGCGCGTGTGCGCACGTGCGGCAGCACACCCAACGTACACCTCCTCCAAGAAACACAATTCGAGGTACGGGATACAGCCTCGACGGCTGCCGTCTCCGGTTCACAGGTACAGTCGTACATTGGACCGGGACTGCGCCGCCCGCCCCCCGGCGAACAAGTTGCCTTCCATTGTTGCAAATGCCAGCTGCGCTAAACTGCTGCAGATGGACAGTGCTGGTGGCAGCGCTCACCGCCTCGGCCTTCAGCTCGTTGACGCGCTGGAGGTTTTGCTCAACGCGCGCCTGGGTGAGCTTCAGGCGCTCCTGTGCCTCCTGCACCTGCTGCTGCAGCTGCTGCAGCTGCTCCTTCAGGTCGCCCACGGCGGTGCGCTCACGCGCCTCCTCGCTGAGCGCCTCCTCCACCTGTAACGCAGATCCGGAAGGATGAAAGTTGTGGATGGTGCGTTTGCTAGCGGAGCGCGGGGAAGTTGTGCCCCTGCGTACTGCCTGGTGTACCGTCTGAAGGGTGCAGCTGTACCGAGAGGCACCGAAAAGGACTCTGCGCAGGCCCACAAATGCGCGCCAGAAGTTGCAGTGCGTGTTGCTTCCATACTTTACAGCTATGTGTTTGCCGTCTGGCAAAGCGTGTACCTTGCGGTTAGCCTCCTCGATCACCGCTAGGGTGGCCGCGGCATCCTGCTTTGTGACATACTCAAAGATGCGCTCCCAGTTCTTCCGACGTTTGCGCAAGTACTCTAGCTTTTGGCGCGCTTGCCAGGGCTCTAGGTGCCCTGCCAGGCGCTCGTTAAGCACCGCTAGCTCCAACAGCTCATCGAACTTGCGAGAGTCCGAGGTCCGCACGCGCACGCGCGGGACCGCGTCCAGCCAATCTAGGTTGAGCTTATGAATACCGCCAAAGTGCTTGCCATAGCGACGGAACTTCTCCTCCGGGTCCGCGAAGTTGATAGGCTGCTCGCTTCCGGTGCTGTTTGTAGCGTGAGAGTTCTGCTGAGGAGCCGCTGCAAGTGGGCGCACTGCGCTGCGTAAAGGCCTTGAGCCAGCGGTGGATGGCGCTGCGCCAGGCCGGCGTAGCTGCTGCTGGACAGGCAGCATGGGTAGGACTGAACACACTGCGGTCAGAGCTTAGGGCCTACAGCGCAACACCTTCACTAACTGACAGCGTGTGGCTCAGAGCGTTGTTTGTTTCTTTGCAGCAACGGCTATCGAGGCGTGTGCAGAGAAAGCGACCGTCGCGCGACCGGCTCGTGTCCGCGCGACTATGTAAGCCGGCGCGCCCTGCTAACGTCAGCACCAAATTTGGGGTACGCTAAGCCGGTAAGCTAGGACATTGACGGTACGCCTGGCAGTCCGCAGGCCGCTCGGCCGGGCTCGCCTCCTCCGTACGAGGATCTGCATGGCCAGATATAGTGTCCCTTCCACCCTCAGCGCCCCGCACTTGTGTACCTGCTGAACCCTGTGTAAATGGCAGGATACTGCGGAAACGGCAGCATGTGAAGCATTGCCTTTATTCTTGAACTGGTCCAGTGCAAGGTTCCGGCGTTATTGCAGTTCATATGCAGCAGGGCCTCAGACAACCTGCAATTCTGTTCTGTTAATGGAATCATTCATGTTAACTCAATCGGCGTGCAGCTGCGGTTGACATAGAGATATTTGCACGCAAGCGGTGCTTTCGCGCCCCAAAAGATAGGGGCGTCCAATCTGCGGGCATCTTGGCTGCAGGTTTCCTGTACAACTTCTACGCAACACATGTGTTTGCGTGGAGGCGGAAATGGGACAGATCCCTTGGGGCAGCTGCCTCTTCTGTAAGCATGACGCATACACATGCGCCATGCGCACCAGCGGCTGGGCACAAACCAGAGCCTCTACTGTACTGGGCGCGACACTACGTTCATATGTAATGTTAGTATTTGAATCAGGCCTTTAGACGTGCCGAGGTGACGCCGGGGAGCGGGGTGTGCGGAGGGTGCGGGCCAAGTCGCGTTGGCCTTATGTCTAGGAGCGCTCAGGCATTTACCAAGAGCATTGTACATTTTCGTGTGGAGCTGCGAACGAAGGCCCTGACTAGCGTCGCTGGCACATTTGGGCCTGTTTGGCCGGGGGTTTGGCAAGGGGAGTCCTCTCCCTTACCGTCCCCCTTGCCTCTAATGCAGGGGAGTCTTCTCCTTGGCCTCCCGTGCTTGCCGAGGCCCTGCACTGGCTTCCGTTAGGCGGCGCAGGCGAGGGGCCGTAGGCGCAACCGCACGGATACTGCATTCTATCCAGCAGCATAGCGCCAGAGCGTGAACACTGCAGGCTGTGTGGAGTCTGCAGTGCGAGTCCGTGGCTTGTACTGCCGCGGGGACCTCCCCTGATACGAGCGCAACCCAGGCCAGTGCACCTCAGGCCAGGGGTGTCTTGTTGGGTGCGGTGGACGAAACGAAACGTCAGGCGTCGCCAGGCGCTAGCCGCCCTGGCCCCCGGTCATGTTTACTAATGCGAACTGGCGCACTTACCTGCAATGCCGCTCCACCACCGCCGTGTCCCCAGAGGTTAAAGGCCCCAGGAGCTCAGCAGGTGGGTTGGGGCTTCCGTTGTAAAGCTGCTTTACCGTAGGCTCGTCCTTTCGTGCCTTGCTCTCATCCCCAGGTAGCCGCTGCCTCCCTCACTGCCTACATGATTCCTACATGACTCCTTCTTGGCTTCGATCCACGCGTGACATGAAGAGCTCTTGGATGACCCAGGATGACCGACGCCTAGTGCACAGCATCTTCCATGCACCTGATGCACGTGGCTGGAGTTGGGTCGCCAGCCACAGTGTACAATCCCTGCACACACAAGGCGTGCAAGGAGTTGAGGCTCACGACGCGCCACCTTCACGTCCGCAGTGACGCCATGCATGCTGAAGTTTGGCTGGAGTGGCACACCCAGGGGAGCTCCCCTGGGCACACCTATTAATCCGGCTAAACACAAAGCCTTGAAGTTGTAGAGCGGAACGTGGTCTTGGCGGAGTTGTTGACATGTCCGGCTTCGGCTCCAGCGGCATGGCAAACAGAGCTCGTGCGATTGCACCCGCGAACGCACCTGGTGTACTCACCTAAGGGTAGGATCGGGGCGCGAAAGTTGGTTCTTAGACCGACTTTCCCGGGATTTCCAACCCGGGTTCGAATCCTACCTCAGGCGAGATTCCAGTCCTCGTCTGCCTGTGT